>Ga0180432_10004806_pt1 | contig 18317 bp, 16 predicted proteins | sample SS_ome_10_FD_132414 | JGI IMG/M metagenome (GOLD analysis project Ga0180432, IMG submission 132414) | Hypersaline lake sediment archaeal communities from the Salton Sea, California, USA - SS_1_MS_2 metaG | ecosystem: Environmental > Aquatic > Non-marine Saline and Alkaline > Hypersaline >...
AGTATAACATCTCCCTTCCTATCTGCATACTCTCTAATATGTCGAGTTTCTCTAAATTCTTTAGATATTTCGCCGCGGTCTGTCTTTTCGCAATACCAGCTTCTTCAATGAACTTCACTTTGCAATAAGGTTGCTTAAATAATAGCTCGATTAACTCTTTCGAATAAATCGTTGGCAGCTTATCTCTCACTTCCTCCATTGTAATTTCGAGAGCGCTTCTTATACGACCTACCCTATCTATCGTATCTTTCGATGTTTCATTCACCGCGCTCATCATATACAAAATCCATTCTTCCCACTCGTTTTTTTCCGTTACACCCTTTAAAAGCTCATAATATAGGCTCTTGTTTTTAATTATGAACGAGCTTATGTATAAAACCGGATACCCAAGCAAACCCTTATAAATTAGATAAAGAACATTAAGGATTCTTCCGGTTCTGCCATTGCCGTCGGAGAACGGATGAATCGCTTCGAATTGGTAATGAATCACCGCCATTTTGACGAGCGGATCTATCCCGTTCTTTCCGTGTATATATTCCTCGATGTTTCCGAGTTTATCGAGTATTAGATTATATCCTTCAGGCGGCGTATAGATTATCTCTTTCGTCCTGTCGTTTTGAAGTTGGGTTCCAGGCGTCCTTCTTATCCCTTCATTGTTCCCGACTAATTGGCTTTGAATCTCGATAAGCGTTTTCGTTGTTAAACCCGATTCCGCTTTTAGCTGATTGAAACCCGCCCAGAGCGCCTCGCGATAGCGAAGAACCTCTTTTACCTGCGGACTTATTTTGTCCGACGCTATTGAAAGCGCTTTATATAATTCGTCTCGTGTCGTTATTATATTCTCGATTGCGGAGCTGTCCTTCGCTTCCAATAAAGTGAGCATCTGGATTAATAATGTCGGATTCGGGATAACATTAATGAAACCTTTCAATTCGCCGAGCGCCCTATTGGCTTCGATTGCGGCTTTTAGGATTCTTGGGGTTTCCAAGTCCGCTTTTGGAGGTAAATCGGGCAAATCGTTATATGGTTTTTCGCGGTCGAATCTCATTTCTCTCCTTCCACAATCTTTATTTCATCTTCGGTCAAACCGCCGTTATTCTACAACTCCAATTTCATCTTTCGCCTTTTTCTCAATCAATCGTCCTTATCCAATCCCACCTCGCACTTCTCGGCGATTTGGGAGAGGAGGTCGAAGACGGCAAGCTCCTTCGCCCAACGATTGAGATAATCCATATCGAGGATATTGCCGGAGACAGCTAAAATGCCCGCGACATCGCGCAGGTGTTTATCCGAGCCGCTAATCTGGTAAAACAATAACTTTGAGAGTATCGTATCCTCAGGAGATGCGATATAGGCCGAAAAACCGCCGGGGTATTCACAAAGCTGTCGGCGTTCGAACAGCGAATCATCGAACCGCGCATCCGTTTTTGCCGTAATATCTACCTTCAGTCCGGTTTCCATATCAATAATATTGAACGTTTGCCCGGTGCGAACTATCTCTTTCGCAGCCACATCATCGAGAACGAATCGGGGCTTCTTCAATGTCGCCGCAAGTGTATCAATCTTTTCAGGCGAAATTTGCGCGATAATATCAACATCACTTGTCATCCTCGGCTCGCCCCAAATCATCGAGGCATTAGAACCAACGATAACGTATTCGATGCCACCATCCTTAAACGCGGCAGCAATCGCGCCAATCAATTTCTCCAATTCCAACAAAATGCAGCCTCCTTATAAGCTCCTCGGTAACCTGCTTCTTGTCCCAGTCGGGATGCTGGGTTTGAATCGCACGGCGCACGACGTTTAGCACAAAGCTGGTGCATTCGAAGGCACGTTTTAGCCTTTGCTCCGGCGTCATCTTGCGGAGGACTTCGACAACCCGCGGGTCGAGAAGTTCTATGTGCAACTTTCGTTTTTCTACCATGGGACCTCGGGATATAAGGAAATTACCGACCTTCCATCTATTATATGGATTCCCGCTTTTGCCCGTATGGGCGTCTGTAATCTAATGAAAGGACGCAGGAATGACATTACCCGTGTTTCTGCATCTTAATCGCGTAATAGTGCGGGCCTATGCCGAGCGTCTTCTTCTGGACAAGCCCTTTGCGTTTGGCCTGCGGTATTATCTTCTCCTGCGGCACACCCGTAGCTTTATGGTGCTCCACCGAGTTCTTCTTAGGAACTATGAACCATACTGCCCCACCCGAGCTAAGTATTCTTGTGGAATGGTCCACAACGTCCTTCACGCGGCGCTCATCGGGGTCGGTGAACCATGCAAAGATAGTATTATAGGTTTCGTCCCCAATTTGGGCTAACTCGATACCGCTTCGGAAATCAACTTCCACATGTCCCTCCACGATGTTCGGGCCGTCAACGGCCAGAACCTGGTCGCCATCTTTCAAATCCAATCTCGGGAAAAGCTCTTCCGCCGGTCTTAACTGTAACATCGCATCTCCCTTCAGTTTGTTGAACGGTCTATTGTTAATTTTGGTTTTTCCACAGGAACTTCAAAATAGAACCAGCTACCGATTGATTCCATCGGTATATCCACAGGATTCCACTCGGTATCTCTCACAGCGGCTATGGCGGCCTTGTCTATTACTCTATTGCCGCATGTCGTTAAAAGTTCGGCATCTTCGACCTCGCCAAATGAGTTAATCCGTATTTTAAGCCTAACTTTACGCCCCTGCAACTCGCTTCTCCACTCGGCCTGAGGATATCTAAGTTCTATCGGGTATCTCGGTTGAGGCGCTTTGGGCAGCGGTTTTCCTGTAGCGGGGTCAAGGATATCGCCCTCTAATTGGATATCTTCATCCTCGTTTAAATCGGCTGGCTCTTCGCTCTTCTGAGTATCCGCCTCAGCATAAAGGGAATCTTCGGGATACTCGGGCGGCTCCTCGAACTCTATCTCCGGTGCAGCGTTACCCAATCTAATTTTGGCCAGTTGGGCATAGTCGGACGCCGGGAAGCTATCGTTCAGGAATCTATATAATGACTCGGCAATATCGTAATTATAGGTAATATTCTCATGGATATATGCTCTCGCAGCGATGGCCTTTGGGCGATAGCGGCTTCCCGGGAAGCTGTCAGCCACAAATCGGTAGTTACAGAGAGCCGAATCTAATCGATGGTATGTTAGCAGGAACTCCTCAGCGCGGATAAAGTAGTACGCGACAGTTTCGACTCCCAGCGATTCGAGAGCTGCACCACGCCCGACAAAATAGTCCGCGGCACCGACTGCATAGTCGCTCTCCGGATATTGTTTAAGAAGTGCGGCAAAAGCAGAATCAGCGCGGTTTCTGTCTTTCTTCGAGTTGGCGTATATCCACCCGACGCCATAAGCTGCCTTGGGCGCAAGTGTATCCTCGGGGTAATTCTCAACTATAAATTTATACTCGGACAGAGCCGAATCTGGCTGGCCCAGCTCGAGTAGATACATCTCGGCGAGAGCGAGTTCCGTGCCAACGACTTCCACTTCGATTGAGTCTGTTCCATTGGCGAGCATATCCTTAAACTCCTGGAGCCTTGCAATCGATGCGCTCTTCTGGAGCGCGAGTTCGCGCACTTCTCCTGATGAAACTTGTGCCGCGGCCGAGTCAAATTCACTCTTCGCGATGGTCATTGCTCCAAAATCGAGGTGTAGACAACCGCGTTTATACCAACCCCAGGCCGCGTTCTCCGTTCGATAATTATTCTCGCAAACCGAACTCCAGACCTCGATAGCTGAGGTTGTATCGGTCATAAGATAGTGCACATCGCCGATTCTGAGGTCAACCTCCGGCCAGCGGGAGTAAAAATCTTCGTTTTTGCGGAGCTTCTGATAATGTTCGAGTGCTGTTTTTAGGCTATCCAGTTCGGTAAACGCTTCGCCAATCAGCATCCTCGAATTGAAGAATTCCGCGGGGGTAACGCGTTTCTCGTGTATCAGTCTTGCCTCTTTTATACATTCTAAGTATTGCTCCTGAACAAAGGCAATATTGGCGAGTCTGAAGTGTGCGAGACTAACGTATTCGCCGCTGGGATATCGGGAGAGGTAATTTATGTAGGACTCCTTCGCGGAGATAAAATCGCCCTGCTCATAGAACAGCTCCGCAACCATAAACAGGCTTTTTTCGGCGAATTCCCCTTTTTCTGAAAGCTCTTTTAGACGGTCGAGTGCGGCATCGAACTCGCCCAATTCATACGCACACAATGTTCGCCAGAAATGCGCCTCCTGAATATACTTGCTTTCGGGGAAAGCCTCGATAAGCTCATCGAACTTGCGTACAGCTTTGGGATAATCTCCTGTTCGGTAGAAACACATCCCGAGAAGGAACAGTGCGTCGTCCACCCATTTGGACTCGGGGTAATACGCCAGCACCTTCGATGCCTTATTAACGGCTTTATCGTAGTGGGTCTTTGCGGCCGAGGGCAACTGGTCGGTAGTGCTTCTCAGACGTGTCTTCTCGGCCATTCGGTAGTTCTTACGTGCTAAGAAGAAGGTGTTATAATAGACGCACCCACAACCGAAGAGAACGATAATGAGGACGACGAGGAAACATTTTCTCATCACTAAGCCCTTAGACCGTAAAAAATTACCGATTCTATTATATTTCATAAGGTTGATGCCAGGATAATGATATAACTACCCTTTTCTTCCCGGGAATCCGGCATGACACATATAGATTTCGCAGGTTTTGTGCCACAGATAGGAGTGGGATTCAATAAGCTCTATTTAATATAAAATCTGCGATGGCGATAAGGGCCAAGCTATCTTTGCCTTCGGGAAGTGCGATTTTTGCGGCCTCGATTAAATCTGTCGCGATTTCTCTGCTGCGTTCGATTCCATAGACCTCAGGGTATGTCATCTTGCCGCGTTCGCTGTCGGAGCCGACCGGCTTCCCAAGCTTATCCTCATCCGCGGTGATGTCCAGAATGTCGTCAATAATCTGAAATGCGAGGCCCATTTTACGGCCGTATTCGGTTATTGCATTGAGGTTCTTTTCGGATGCATCAGCCAATATCGCGCCTACGCGGAGGCTTACGGTTAAAAGCGCAGCGGTCTTGCCGAGGTGTATTCTCTCGACCATCTCCCCTGATGGCGGTTTTTCCTCGGCCTCTATATCGAATACCTGACCGCCGACCAGTCCCACGGTTCCAATCGCCTTTGCGACATCCTCGATAATCCGGATTTTGCCGCTTTTAGCGAGCAGCTCGAAGGCTAATGCGTGAAGTGCGTCGCCGGCGAGAACGGCTATCGCCTCACCGAAGACCCTGTGGTTTGTGGGCTTGCCGCGTCGAAGGTCGTCGTCATCCATGCATGGGAGGTCGTCGTGGATAAGACTGTATGTATGGATTAGTTCGAGGGCACAAGCGGGAGGATATATCACGTCTTCTTCGCCGCCAGCCCAACGATATGCGAGGATTGCCAGAATTGGGCGCAGTCTTTTGCCGCCGGCGAAAACGGAATAGCGCATCGCCTCGTGGAGCCTCTCCGGCGGCTCGTTCGGTGAAGGCAGAAGGCGGTCGAGCCAGCCGTCAACGGCTTTCGATTCGGAACTAAGTATCTCTATCGCGTCGGTCAATAGGATTATCCTCTCACGTGGATAAGTAATATACTGCTGTTTTTTAAGTGTAGCAAGATTTTTTCGGTGAATAATGGAAAAAGCGCTGTCCGGGCTGTCACGCTCCGTGCAGGTCCTCATAAGGTTTTTGAATATATTATATCGGACGGCACGGATTCCCATCCCCACCCTAATATCCCACCCTCGCGCCAGCCCTAACATTTGCTCCACATTCACCAAAACCCACGGCTGAAACCGTGGGCTATTGCCTTTCTCCCAACAGATGCATTATCCGGATTTTGGATAATTTCTCGTGCAAATTGCCTTGACCAACCTGACAATTTTCTGTAATATTATAATATCCGTCTGTCGACATAAACGATAGTAACATGAAAAAACTAGCATACATAATACTCCTCCCCACCGTCGCATTTGCGTTTATGACATGGATAGACTCCACCTCCCAACGCAACGATGGCAGCAAACTGTTTGATATTTGGTATTCGCTCGATGGCATAGAAGATTCGATGGATATATCTGTTAAAGCCATCGCCGAGAGTGGCGAGGAACTGAATTGCGAAACATTCATCGCTCCGAGCGATATTGGTATCGTATATGGCAACGGAAATTACCATATAATCTGGGATATAGGCGCCGACGTGCCCGACAGGGAATTTTATGAAAATGAGATAAAGTTCCGCCTGCTCGCATTAGTTCCGGGAACACAACTGGGAGAGTGTCCCGATAGAATCTATATAGTAGATTATTTCAATCATCGCGTCGTGCGAATGGACGATATGGATGGAACAAATTGGGTATCTTTCGGAAGCTCAGGCTCTGATATTGGCAATTTTCAATATCCTTCGGATATAAAAATCGGCCCCGATAGAAAAATCTACATTGCCGACTACTTTAATAATCGCATCGTCCGGATGAATGATATGTTTGGTGCAGGATGGGTATCATACGGAAGCCGCGGTTCTGGAACAGGGGAATTCTATTTGCCCTTCGGCGTCGCGGTAGATTGCGGCGGCAAGATTTGCATTTCAGATTTGGGGAACAATCGCATAGTCGGTATCAATAATATGACCGGCACGGGATGGGTAACCTATGGAGTTTCCGGCTCCGGAACCGGGGAGTTTAATGACCCTCGCCAATTAGGGCTCGACAAATTAGGCAGAATATACATACCCGACTGCGCAAATCATCGCGTAGTTCGTATAGACGACATAACCGGCGCCGGATGGGTATCATACGGGAACAGCGGTTCCGGTGTGGGTGAATTTAACCAGCCGACCGCTATCGCTATCGGTCCCGACAGCGCGATTTATATAACCGATTCATGGAACCATCGCATAGTCCGTATTGACGATATGACCGGCTCCGGGTGGACATCTTTTGGAACCTACGGCTCAGGGTTCGGACGGTTCGAGTCCCCATACGATATCGCAGTGGCATCGGACGGCAGAATATACATAGCCGATTATTCTAATAATCGTATCGTCCGTATCGACGATATGACGGGTGCGGGATGGATAACCTTCGGGAGTTTAGGCGCCGGTGTCGGCAAGTTCCATTTTCCAATAGGTATAACAATAGGGCAGTAGATTAAGGAATGTGGTGTCATTGCGAGGAGAGCACAGCCCGACGAAGCAATCCCGGCCAAAGCGCTGTCATTGCGAGGAGCGCAGCGACGAAGCAATCCCGTTAAAATACCGAGATTGCCGCGCTTGCTTCGGTCGCTCGCAATGACGTATGACCCCTTCGGCGCTACGCGCCAATATAATAACCGGGGCGTCTCGCCCCACGGTCTGTAGAATAGAGAGACCCTTCCTACCTGCCATCCATCATCTCCTTCCTAAACCTCACTATCCTCCTTACATAATCCACCGTTTCTTTATAAGGTATGTGCTGTTCGAGTTGGGCGTAGGTTGTTGCTTTGTGCTCGGCGATAAGGCGCAATATCCTGCTCGGGCCGCAGTTGTAGGAGGCGAAAGCGATTAGCAGTCTGTCCTCGCCGTCGGGCAGCATCTTAAAGCGGTCGTAGCAGAAGCGGTCATACCAGACTCCCGCTTCGATATTGCTGTCGGGGTCAAGGATGTCCGCTTTAAGGTGCGGCAGGTATAGCCTTATCTCGCGCCATGTGCGCGGCATAATCTGCATAATACCGCATGCTCCCGCGCGAGAGATTGCCTTCGGGTCGAAATTGCTCTCGGCTTCCGCCTGCGCGACAAACCATAGGAAGAAGTCGCGGTCTGTCGCAGTCTCGTTCGGCCAGTATTTCTCCGCGGCACGGAGGAAGGATTCTATGTAGGGGATGTTTTTCATTTTTCTGTGTGTCTTTATTGGGTGTCATTGCGAGGGAGCGTAGCGACCGAAGCAATCCCGTCTATGCAACGGGATTGCTTCGCCTTGCGCGCAATGACGGGTTCTGTTATTTCCCTTGTTCCCACGCGGAGCGTGGAAACGAGAACCGTTTAACCATTTGACCGTCCAACCGTTTTACGCCATCTCCGTAAAGCCCTTCTTTATTATCTGGCTGGCAACTTCGCGGTGGGCGATTCTTCGGACATCGTCGGCATCGGGCAGGCCGCAGGCCTCGATTACGCGGTCCACCGCTTCGTCTATCCACTCGCTCCAGTGTGCTGCAGGGGCAATAAGTCTCATCTCATCGGTAATTCGGTCAGCAATTAGGGCTATCTCCTGTGCGCGAGCGAGCCGGCTCGGTTCTGCATATATCCACGGCTTCAAGTATCTCCCTGCCAAATAGCCAACAATTAAAAAGGCCAGCGGGATGCCGGCCTTGATAAGAAACAGGTTTATTATGTTGTTCATCCTTGCACCTCTCTTTTATTGTTGTTTTGAATTAGTATATCCAACTTCGCCTCGATACGAGCGACGGTCTCGCTCTGGTAAAGGATTATATCATCCAGTCGGTTTATACGCCTCGAAAGCTCGGCATAGGTTAGTCCCCAGACCACACCGACGAGAGTAACTAATATCATCGTTACGACTGGCATTATCCGCCAGAAAACATCTTTGTAGCCGTTGGTATTCATAGTCTTGTGAGTTTATAGTTATTGCGAGGAGGGCGTAGCCCGATGAAGCAATCCCGTCAAAGGAATGGGATTGTTTCGCCTACAGCTCGCAATGACAAAGTTCGTCATTTCAACTTTCACTGGAATCCTTATTTCAATGCTCCTGGATACCTGCTCCCTGCTTTCGCAGGGACAAGTTTCGCAGGTATGACTTGTATTGCGTTCTCCGGTTTTACCGTGTAACATCCCAGCGGACGATGAACCTACTCCGCCACACCGTGGACACGGTGCTATCTGGCATAGTAAGCTCGATATCCGCCGCGTAGGCTTTAGGTGTTATTGTCGTTTGTTCAGGGGAAAGCTCCAGCATCATCTGACCGCCGGTGCCATCGGTGATTGTCAACGTATCAATAAGAACCGCTGTGGTATCGCTTTCGCCCTCACGGGCGGTGAATATTGCCTCGGCATCGGTTATATCAACAGTATCCTGTTCTGCGTCGAGAACGGTAAAGTTTATCTCTTTCGAGTCGCCGCGGAAGACGGTTATCGGCTTGGTCGCCGCTCCACCGAATGTCGCAAGATATTCTTCCTGGCTCATAGTCAAGATAAAAGGCATAGCCATCGAGCTTTCCCAACTGCCATCACCGTGGGATAGACTCAAAGTATCCTCGATAACGATTGCCACGAGCTTCGGGTTAAGCCCTGTTGGAATAGCGAACGCCGCTGTATCTATAAGGCTGTCTTCCCAAAACGCCGCAACAATAGCTGTCGCCGCCCAGATTGTATCAGGGAAGTCGAAATCATAGTGCGCCGAACGGCCGAGGGTATCCATCGCGGTCCACGAAAGCAGCGTATCACCGGAAGCGACAACCGCACAAAAGGCGGAATCCGGATATACCGCGTGTCCATCTGCCCCGACGAGGTCAACAGTAATCGGGAACGTGTAACCAAATAACACCGCAGCCGAAAACATTACAAATATGCCCAATATATATCTCATCTCAATCTCCTTCCTGATGTTCTAATCTCCCATTTCGATACGTTTTCTCCACCGCCGCTACCACTGCAACACGTTGTTTCTGTATGTTTGCTTCGCCAGCCGATATGCGGAGTATCGCTGTCAACCCTGAAACAATGTCCCAAGTCATCATATACTGGCGCTTCGAGATTGTATAAGCTATTGACTCCCGTTAAATCGGCCTGCGCAACTCTTTCTGCATCGAGCTGGGGGTCGGTTGAAGAGTAGGTTATCGGGACGTAGCAATTAGCTGTGTCCGTTGAACAGCCGTGTATTATTAATCCCTCTATACTATTTTCTCTTAATCCATTAATTCCTGTATTACAACGCGAAATAATAGTATTTAGTATTTTGACATTGCTTTTTACCACCTCAATGCCGTTGTAACACGAATCTATGGTGCAGTTGATAATATCTATCGGACCAGTATAATTTCCTGCCTTTATTCCATATTCACCTGCATCAGCGTTGTTCCCAATAATTCGACATTTTTCCAGTCTTACATAAGCGGCTCGGTCTGCGCTAATGAGCTCTGTATTATATACATTCGAACTGTATACGTCCTCACACGCTACAAACGATGAATTCTGTTGAATATCAATTCCCTTAATACCACCACTAAACGTGTAGGTATTTCTAAATGATTCTGCACCACATTCGTCATACAGTCCAATCCCTATGCCACCTGACCAAACGCAAGGCCAATGCCGAAGCGAAGGAGCTTATGGATATCCTCCGGTTTTTCGCAAAGCTCGCGCACCGTTTCGGCATCCTCGCCAAATGTTGTATAATCGAATTCTTCTGGCATCTTGCCTCCTTAATGTTTTCGCCCCAACCAATATTTTACCGCAGAGAGCGCGGAGACCACAGAGAAAAAATAACCCTCAGCGTGCTCTGCGTTCTCTGCGGTGAACAATCTATGCGGGGGGGGCAATTATCAATCGTCAATCTCAATTCTTTACCTGTTCCTCGAACCATTTCTTGTTTTCGGCGAATTTCGCCTCGGCTTCCTCGCGCGTCATCTGGAAGCGGAGCATCATATAGTCCACCGGTGTCGCCATCTTTTGCTTTATTAGGAAATCCCACTCGTAAGCCTCATCTTTTGGCACTTGCGGAAGACGCACATCCTGGACTGTAACACTGAGTGCCGTCTCTGGCTCGAACTCCATTCCCGCGAACGGGAACTCCGGTGGAAGATACGATGCATGCGTGTTCCAAACACGCTTTATTATGTCGAACATTCGCTCCTCGGCGTCCTCATAATAAGGGACGGCGTTCTGTCTGTCCTCGAATAGGGCGAGATTTTCCATCACTAGGGCGAAGCCGCTGCGCTGGCTGCCGCTGATACTGAAGTTCGCCGCGCTGATGTGATGGGCGTGTGCTAATCGTGCTATAGACTCGCGTATCGCTTCGAGACATTCGCTTATTGCCGGGTTCGGCGAGACGAACTTGAAATCCGGCACGCCATCGCCGACGCGGCCAAGTGGGATGCAAATCGGCTTCCCCGGCGCAACGACGACCTTCTCCGAACCGTCGTAGCCCACCAGAACCGGCACACTAAACGATTGCATCTTGAGGAGATGGTTGAGCTGAACCAGCTTCATATTGATTGCGTCCTGCACGACTGTCAAATCTTCGCCGGCATCAATAAAATAGCCGGACAGCGGAAGCGTCTCCGTGAAACGAACGAACGGCAGAATGCCGTATGGATTTATGCCGTTGGGATTGTTGGGAACACGCAGAATCTCGCCATCCGCCGTGAAGCGGCGGTAGTTTGCGTCGTCCCAGTAGTGATAGATAAGCTCATCCGCGACGAGCGTCTCCGCACGCGGGCGTGTGTAGATTACCGCCTGCGCCTCCGTCGGGTCGTCGTCGTCCTGAATAACGTCTATCTGGTCCGGTGTGAGAACATCCAGCCGGATTCCACCCTTTCTGAACGACGGTTTGACCAGCACAGTCCGGCAAAGCTTCACCATACGGTTGACGGTCTTCATCGTCGCCTCGTATTGGGAGGTCGCCATAATCCAGTCCCACAGCTCCTTCTCTTTGGGGTTGACTTCGCCTTCGGATGACACCAGCGTCCGCGCCGCGCCGCTACGATAAACCAGCGCCGTGCCATCCACGATAGTCTTTATCACGTTGATAAACTCCGGTTCGAGACCTAATGCGCCGGCGTCCTCGAAACGCTCGTTAAGAAGTTCCAAAAGATATGGGACCTGCCGGTCGTTGTAATAGTCTATCCGCTTCTCCATCTCGGTCTTAAAATCCGCGCGGGTAGAGAGTTTCGCCGCCAGCAGCGTCCGCTCGACCCACTGTGCGGCTCTCGATTTTGCACTCATAGTTCTCCTTTCGTGAGAAAACAATTGCGTTTAAAAAATCCTTTTATTAATCAAAAAATCTTATATATTTATTACGAAATCATTTGCAAAATTAACTTAATTATAGAAGGTGTATTATGTTTAAGAGATTCATCCTTTTCACAGTCTTCGTTGCCATTTGCGCAATTGTCTTTGGGAGCTGCTCCAAAAGCAGCGATAAACTCGCCCCCCTCGCCGTGGGCAATTATTGGGAGTTCCAGAGAGTCTGGTTCGATACTCTCGGCAAAGAATCGCACATAGACACGGTAAGAATAACTGTCAACGACCAAATTGACATCTCTGGAACCACAGTCTATTCCTGGTCGTGGGATTTTTATTCCTCCCATTCTATCCTGCTAACCAATATGTCCGATGGCGTATATGTCTTTGGCTATGTCCAAGATGGCGTTCAAACCCTATACGACGCTCCTTCCCTGTGGTTAAAATATCCCGGCAAAGTGGGGGAGGAATTTTATGCCAAATCGGACGATGTAACTTACAAAATCGCCAGTATATCGAGCATTATCAGCGTCCCCGCGGGCGAATTCACCTGCTACGAATACCGTGGCACCGCTCCCGAGTTCGGAGGAGATGTAGTAACCTACTTCTCGCCTCAAATCGGCTACATAGCTCAGAAGGTATCCCTCGGAGGAACACCGCAATACGAATTTAGGCTCGTAGATTACAAAATAACACCTAACTCGTAATCACCAGAACGAAGCGTTTCTTTAACTCAAAAGCGACCACTCAGGTCGCTTTTTTATATTCGCGATTGCGTATTGTCGTGGCCGAACCATACGGCTCGTAGAGAGACTCACATCATTTCGTTATTGCCTGTAGAGGCGGGTTTTACGCCCGCCCATTATACAAATAACGATTGTCGCTGTTGGCACGCGTCTGTATATGAGGCAAACCTTGTGTTCGCCTTTTTTATTGCACCGTCATTGTGAGGACGCGTGTAGGGCGATGCGTGCCTCGTCCGTTTCCCAAACAACGAGATTGCTTCGCCTCTATATAATCAAAAAACTGGCGTCTTAATTGCGAGTAATCCGCCGGGGGATTTCCCACTTGGATGAAAAGAAAAAAATACTCGCTTCGGCGTTCTGGGTAAGCCTCGGAACGCTGATTACGCGCATCTTCGGGCTTTTCCGCGAAATCGGTATGGCCGCGCTTTTCGGTACCGGTGTCGCCGCCGACGCCTTCGCTGTAGCGCTCAGGTTCCCCGCACTGCTCAGGCTTCTCGTCGGCGAGGGCGCTTTCTCCGCGGCATTCCTGCCAAAATTCGCCGAGGTTACGCACAAAGAGGGCAAAGAAGCCGGCTTCCGAATGGCCTCCGCGGTGCTCGCCGCGCTGCTTTTCCTGCTGATTTTCCTATGCGCATTAGGATTCGTTTTCGCCCCACAAATTATCAGATTCATCGTAATCGGCTGGCAAGACGACCCGGTTCGTAAAACGCTCGCGGTTAAGCTCGTCAGGATACTCTTTGGCTTTGTGGCCTTCATCGGCCTCGCATCTTACTGTCAGGCCATTCTCAACTACTACCGCAAATTCTTCGTAAGCTCCGTCGCACCCGCGCTGATGAATTTCGGCTGGCTTATCGGTGTCGGAATCGCAGCGTTAGCCTTCTCCGCAGAGGAAGCACAGGTTAAGACCGTAGCCTTCTTCGTCGTCTTCGGGACATTCCTACAGTTCATCTGGCAACTGCCGTGGCTGGTCAAACTCGGCTGGAAACTTAAACCCACTATCAAAGAACGTATCGACGATTTAGTCGAAATCGGTGTCCTGCTTCTTCCAAGCCTATTAGCGCTGGCAACCAGCGAGCTTTACTATCTTGCCGATGTTATGCTTGCCTCGTTCCTCCCCGGCGGGAGCGTCAGTTCGCTTGCGTATGGTAACAGATTACTATTTTTACCACTTGGACTTATCGGCTACTCGATAGCCACCGCTACTCTGCCGAAGCTGTCCGACCTCGCCGCACAAAACAACCGTAAAGAGCTTGCCTCCACATTGTCCTACACACTCCGCTCGATTTTCACACTGCTTCTGCCGATTGGATTTGCGGCAATTACCTTACGATACGAGGTCGTCCGACTGCTATTCGAGCGCGGCAGTTTCAACGCGGCAAGCTCTACGCCGATGGTCGTTTTAGCGCTGCAATTCTATATGGTTGGCCTGCCGTTCTGGGGGCTGCAGCGCGCTATCACCCAGGGATATTACGCTATCAAAGATACAAGAACGCCGGTTTTTATCAGCGCAATCGGTGTCATTATCAATATCGAGCTAAACGCGATTCTTATGGCCTATTTGGCACACGGCGGCATCGCGCTCGGTTCGAGCATCGGCGCTTTCGCCATAACCGCGATGTTGCTCTATCGCTTAAAGCCTAAACTACCGGAGCTGAGAATCGCCCCGATAATAATCAATATGCTCAAAGTGATTGCCGCCAGCGCACTCGCCTCCGCCGGAACGTGGGCATTAAATATTTGGTTAGGGCCACAACTCGATGTAGGCGTTCAATTCCCCACACGGCTCCTGCAACTTGTAGTCCCGACTATCGTGTTTTTCGCACTGTTCTTAGCATTTTCAAAGATACTGAAAATCCGCGAGGTCAAATCCGCGTATGAAACGCTTATGAAAAGTGTCAAGCGGAGGTTCGCGGTCAATCGTAATGCTAATCTGTAAATTCCGTAACGCTTTGCCGAGCAAGTTACCTGCACAACTGTCATTTAAAGCCGTAGGCGAAGCAATCCTGTTCAATTCGTTGTCATTGCGAGCGACCGAAGGGAGCGCGGCAATCTCGTTAATTTAACCGGATTGCTTCGTCGGGCTACGCCCTCCTCGCAATGACTACTCCCTTTAACCTTTCAATCTTTTACCCAAACCTCCACTCCTGCGACTTAAGCGGTGTAATCTGCGCAATCATATATCGTAGTGCATCCATCGTGTGGTCGTGGATCCCGTCCTTTTCGGGCAGCTCGCCGATTGGCTTACCGTCCGAGCCTGCCGCGTATTGGTAGCCGAGGAAATCGTCAATAAGTCGCTTGCAGCGCGGGTCTATACGAATTCCTACGTTATTGTTGGCTGAACGAAGCTTTGCGCGCACTGCATGGATGCCATCTATTATTCTACCACGAGATACGAGCGTCCTCGAGACGCCCATTCCAGCTAATACAGACAGCGCACTTTCACCGCCGCCTTCTTGGCGGGACTGCTTCCCCTCTGCTCCGCTGATAACACGCTCGACTTTAGAATACGGAACACACGCGCGAAACGTTCTTCCTACTACATTAACAGGCCCTCCGAGTATTGCCGCCGCGACCGATTCGAGCCTAAGGTGCGATTCCACCAGTTCGTCAAAAATGAACCACTCATCATCGGGCGATAGCTGCGCCCATATTATCGCCGTAGGATGCGTCCAGCCGAAGTCTATCCCTATATATATGGGCCAATGCTCCTGTATTTGCCACGGTTCACCGAGGATATGTATCTCCGGCTCGAAATCCTCGTAGACACGCAGCCCCTCGGCCTCGAAACTAGCCTCATATTGCTGACGAAAATAACGCGCATCGAGCTGCCGTCGAGCACGCTCGATTTCTATCGCGTCTATCAACGGGTTATCGGCGGTCTTTGCGAATATTATTTCAGTGTCCGGGTCGTTTTCCCAATCCTTAACAAGCTCCCAGAGCCAGTTCCGTCCACAAGGTGTGGTGGTCAAAAATCCCGGTCCGCCGGTGGAGATTGTTCGATTGACTAAAACCTCCCAAACGCGCTTCGGCAATTGCGCTGCTTCGTCGAGATGGAACCAATCAAGCGTAAGGCCCATCAGCCGTTCTGGGTTATCCGCACTGCGGAACATAATTTTGCTTCCATTATCGAGTGCCATCTCGCCAACCGAACCATTCCATTTCCGCACACGACCTTCGGCGAGTTCGGCATATTGTGGCACGAGAACATCCCGCGCCATAGCTGCAGTCGGAGCAACCGCTGCACCGACCGTCGGGAGCAGAAGCGCCTTTTTGAACGCCTTCACCGCTCCAGCGTAGGTTTTCCCGCTGCGAACGCCGCCTATCATCGCCGTATATCGCGCCCGCGACTCTACAAACCTCCTCTGATATTCAAAAAGCGATGGTTCAAACGGCTTGGTTACTCCTATTATAGAAGGGCCGAAGACATCGATAAGTTTCGCATAAATATCGAGAGCGGCCTTTACATCCTTCACCTCGGAATTGGGGTCTCTGATAATATCCGCCATTCTCCGCTCGGCGACCGCCGTGAATTTTGGGCCTCCGCTTGCCTCGGGCTCAGGTAGGTCCTTCTTGGACTCATCGCATATTATGAATTTCTGCTTACTATCTTTTTTCGCTGCCATAAAGAACCTGTTTTGAGGGGATTGCTTTCCTATATCTTCAACGATTCACTGCACATCATTGCAAACACGTCATTGCGAGGAGCGCAGTAATGAAGCAATCCCAACCAGCCAACGAGATTGCCACGCTTCCTTCGGTCGCTCGCAATGACGGATGCTATTAAGTTATGATTTTCTTACTTGCGCGACTATTATAAATGATTTCTCACCTTTTCAACAAATTCGGTGCGATTTGCATATAACTATCTTGCAAGTCATTATGTTACAGGGGATTAGGAAGGCGGCACAAATTTAGGATTTTTGAACGAATGTAAAGAGGATTTGTGAGCCATGCATCCTGATACAAATATTTTCCTTGATTATTCCGCCTAAAGTGTTATGATTAAGGGGTAAAATAGTGCAACGATACTTGGCTTAAAGAGAAAGGCTATTTTTAATATATGGCAATCCTGCGGATGGATAAAGTCGGCAAGTCTTTCGGCAAAGACTGGGTAGCGCTTTCCGATATAAGCTTCGAGCTTGCCGAAGAAGAATTTGCCTTTCTGGTGGGCGCTTCCGGAGCGGGTAAAAGCACCCTAATATCCCTTATATATATGGATGAGAAACCCGACAGTGGAGTCGTCAAGGTAGTGGGTTTCAATTCGGATGATATAACTAGGGACCAAATTCCTTTTCTGCGTCGCAAGCTGGGGATAGTATTCCAGGACTTCCGGCTTCTGCCGGAGATGACCGCTGCAGAGAATGTCGGCTTTGCTATGAAGGTTACCGGCCAACCGCGCAAATATATCAAAAAGCGCACGTTCGAGCTTCTCTCGATGATGCGCCTATCGCATAAAGCTAAGTCTTTTCCCCATGAGCTTTCTGGCGGAGAAAAACAGAGAGTCGCTATAGCACGCGCCCTGGCGAACAATCCGCTTTTGCTCCTCGCCGACGAGCCTACGGGAAATCTCGACCCCCATGCCACTGACGGCCTTCTTGAGCTACTGTTCGAAATCAATCGGCAGGGAACCGCAGTGCTAATGGCCACGCACGACACAGAGCTGATAGACCGCGCCCCGATGCGGGTGATAGAACTCGAGAACGGAATCCTTGTAGGTGACCGTAAAAAACCAGAAGGCGGACTGTCTCCTTCTGGCTCGATGGCGGGCCTCATATGAGAGCCGTCCTTTTTGCCATAGGTCAGGCTATCTCTTCTTTCTGGCGGAGAGGTTTTGTAACATTCCTTTCCATCGCGACGATAACTATAGCGCTGGTCATCCTTGGAGCGTTCGTTTTAGTCACTCTCAATCTGCAGAATGCCTTGGGCAGTCTCAAACATCAGGTTCAGCTCGAATTCTATCTTAAAAAGGCCACTACCAAAGCGGACGTTTCGAGCCTCATTAACGAACTTCAAAAAGAAAAAGGCGTCAAATCGGTGAGCTTCATAACGGCAGAGCATGCCCGAATGGAATTCATCGAGGAATTCGGCGACGAACTTTTACGCGGTCTTCCCGGCAATCCTTTTCCTCCCTCCATCAGAGTGGAATTTTCCCAAGCACTGACTATGGGCGACGCCGTTACATCTCTTGCGGAAGAATACGGCTCGAACCCGTTAGTTGTGGAACTATCCTCCCCTAGCCAGATTGCCTATCGTCTGGCCAAGGCAAGCCGCATAATTCTATTCCTAACACTCGGCTGGGGAGTAATCTTGCTCTTTGCGGCAACGGTAATTATAACCAACACCGTGAGGTTAGCCATTGCTCAAAGAGCTGATAGCATAAAGATTATGCACCTCGTCGGCGCGTCGCCATCCTTTGTAAAATTGCCTTTTCTGTTCGAGGGATTCTTACACGGCGCAATATCGGGTGGTCTGGCCTGGCTCGTAATTTGGGGACTGACATATGCAACTGCATACATCGTCCCGGGCATTATCGAACTTCCTTTGCCAATATATATTATAATCGTAGTTTTGGGCGGGTTTTTCGGCGTTGCGGGCAGCTCGATAGCCCTGAGACG
>Ga0180432_10004807_pt1 | contig 18316 bp, 13 predicted proteins | sample SS_ome_10_FD_132414 | JGI IMG/M metagenome (GOLD analysis project Ga0180432, IMG submission 132414) | Hypersaline lake sediment archaeal communities from the Salton Sea, California, USA - SS_1_MS_2 metaG | ecosystem: Environmental > Aquatic > Non-marine Saline and Alkaline > Hypersaline >...
ATCGGTGGCGATGTAGAGGCGAACCGCATAGACGTTGAGACCGTCGTGCGGACGTGTGACTGGATTATGTGCGAATTGATACGCATCTACCATGGGCTTTCTCTTGAAGAGGCACAGGGGTTGGTTGATACGCTGTCGGTGCGCAGCCTTCCCGAAATATGGGAGGTGGTAGGAAGGAAGCGGGTGTTGCGGGATGACCTTGATGCAAAACAGAAAGCCCTATTGTTGGCGTACACGGACGTTACAGGAGGTGTCTTGGTTGAGGATCTTTTTGCCTGGGTAGAATACAGCAATCTCTCGATGTTCAGACGGTCTGTGCTCAAGCCTCTTCACAAGAAGAAATTTATTGAGTACGACACTGAATCCGAAGTTGTGTTTCTGTCTCCACTCGGAGTTCGAGAGGTGGAAACGCAGATTCTTCGTAATGAACTGAGATGCTAGCAGGGTAGGGCGGATGGTAGCATCCGCCAAGCAAGGAGACGGTATGTGAATGTCGGGTGTGGCCAGGCGACCTGTGGGGTTAAGCTTTCTGTCGCGGCCATGTCAGCGGTGAAGATGGTGTGATGTCAGGGATTCTTGGCCAGTCAGGAGGAGTGGTTCTGGATGTTGGCAATAAAAGGATGCAGTAGCTTGTTAGCGATAGGCAAGTCACGGAAGGAATTTTGCACGACGATGACAATTTGCGTTCTCTTTCTGTTCTCTTTGTTCCTGTTGTTCTCTGTAACGGGATGTCGGCCTTTGGTTAATGCTTTTGCTTTTCATCCCAACAGCAGGGGTATTATTGCAGCTAGCGAGTTGCCGGCAGGTGTTGGGGAGATGGAGGTGCTGACGGAAGACGGGGTCCGTCTGACGTCTCTCTATTTGCCGTCGAGCAAGTCGAAGAAGCTGGTCATTTATTTTCATGGTAATGCGGGCAGTGTTTACGATCGGCTGTCTGATTTGCAGCGTTTGAATGACGTCGGTGTGTCGGTGGTTGGGGTGAGTTACAGGGGGTACGGGAAATCGGAGGGGCGTCCTTCGGAGCGAGGGCTCTATCGTGACGGAAGGGCGGTGTTGAATCATGCAGTGGAGCATCTGGGATTTAAGAAAGAAGACATCATTTTGTTTGGGAGGTCTATTGGGACGACGGTTGCCGTGAACACCGCACAAGATGAATTACTTGATGGTCTGGTTTTGGTAAGTCCCTTAACGAGAGGGCAAGAGGTATTTGAGAAAGGGGTTTTTCGTCTGCTTGCTCCGCTGGCGGGGCGGGCATTCGACAATGTGTCGAAGATGAAGCGTATCAGGAGTCGCTTGCTCGTTGTGCACGGGACTGATGACGGCCTGATTCCTTTGTGGATGGGTAAGAAGATTTTTGAAAGTGCCCAGGTTGAAAAGCAATTGGTGAAGATCGAGGGGGCAGGTCACAATGATTTGTCCAGTTTTGAAGCTGCGTATTGGGGGGCTGTTTTGGGGTTTGTGCTGAAGCAGCAGCAGGGCCAGCCAACTTTCTGAGCGAGGTAGCAGGGTAGTGCGGATGGCAACATTTGCCAATCAGGAAGACGTTATGTGAATGTCGGATGTGGCCATCCGACGTTGCTGCTAGACGCCGTATTGGGTGAGGTAGGCTTGCATTTTTTGTTTCATGGTGTCGTCGATGAGGATGCGGCCTTCGAGGGGGCGGTTGTGGAGGTGGGCGATGATGTTGTGGACGTCGACGATGGGGATGACGGGGAGGTTGAACTGGCGTTTGACTTCGTCGATGGCGGAGAGGTCGGCTTGGCCTTTTTCGCGTCGGTCGACGGCGACGAGGACGCCGACGACGTTGGGGCGGTTGTGGGCGTTGAGGATGGCGAGGGATTCGCGGATGCTGGTGCCGGCGGTGATGACGTCTTCGATGATGAGGACGTTTTCGGAGCCTTTGTATTGGTGGCCTATGAGGCTGCCGCGTTCGCCGTGGTCTTTAATTTCTTTGCGGTTGTAGGTGACGGAGACGTCGCGGTGGTGTTGTTGGGTCAGGGCGATGGAGGCGGTGACGGCCAGGGGGATGCCTTTGTAGGCGGGGCCGTAGAGGTTGTCGAAGGAGTCGCCGAAGTGTTGGGTGATGGCGGCGGCGTAGAATTGTCCCAGTTGGGCGAGTTGGGCGCCGCTGCGGTAGTTGCCGGTGTTGATGAAGTAGGGGGTGGAGCGGCCTGACTTGGTGACGAAGTCGCCGAAGGTGAGGACGCCGGCGCGGACCATAAATTCGATAAATTGAGTCTGGTAGGTTTGCATGTTTGTGTCCTATTGAGTGTCATGGATGGGAAGCTAGGGTCGTCGCACAGCGGTGCAGCGGGCCGGGTCTTGGAGAGTTGGCGAGAGCTTAATCGGGAGCCAGCTGGCGCCAGACCATATCGACAAAATCAGCCGCTTGATCAACGAGTTTTTTTGCATCGTCAGGGGCGACATGTTCGAATATCTTGTAGTCGCCGGTGAGACGCAGATTGAAGGCTTCACGCAGTATTCTGTGGTAGCGTGATTCCACCAAGCCAGGTTTGGCAAAGAACTCGCCGAAGGCGGCAATTACGGCCTTGTGGGAAGCGCGTTCAATATTGTGACTTAGGAGCAGAGCATGGGTCGCGTGGAACATGGCATAATAGGTACGATTGGCCAAGGCGTCCCAACGTTCGGCGTTAAGGAGAACCTGAGCATCTTCAAGAGCGTCTTTGGCGGCCTGGAGATGTTCGTAGATTTCTTCGGTCACGCAGAGACTCCTTCCCTGTGGATAGCACGGAGGACGGCGTACTTGCGGTTGTTGAATTCGGTTTCAGTGGCGAAGAGGAAGTTGACGAGGCAGTTGTTATCGAGGCTCAGGTCGGAGCCTAGCTGGCTGACGCGGTCGTGTTCTCGGTAGGTGGATTCGATGTGGTCGAGGATGATGGCGATGTCGACGTCGGAGTCTTCGTGGATGTCGCCTCGGGCGCAGGATCCGTAGAGATAGACGTTGCGCAGGCGTGGTCCGTAGAGGTGTGCGAGTTCCTTGCGGACCTTTGAGGCGATCTGTTTGGCTTGTTCTTGTGTCAGCATGGGCTTACCTATAACGTCGTCGTCTACCGTCATTGTAGCGGAGTGGGGCTGGGGGTTCAATCGGGCAGATGCGGGGAGTGGGCGGCGATGTTTGGGAATGGCTGGTGGGTGCGGGAGTGTCCGGTGGGCTAGAGGAGCAGTAGGGAGCAGGCGTCGTCAGTGTGGGTGAGGTGGAGTTGGAAGATTTGGCAGGGCAGGTCGGCGAGTTGTTGGCAGAGTTGGCGTAGGGGGTCGGCGGGAGCGGGGCTGATGAGGATCAGGCCGACGGGGGCGTTGGTGTCGATTTGCAGTTGCGTGGTCTGTTGGGCGATTTGGGTGAGATGGTTGAGGAGGTGGGCGCGTACGGCGAGGGCGCGGGTGAGCAGGCCTTGGTCGGGGGTGATGGAGGCGAGCATGACGTGGGCTCGGCCGGTGGTGTCGACGAGGATGCGGGCGGCGGGGTCGAGCTCGGCAGGCAGGGTGACGGGCAGGGCGATGGTCTGGGGCAGGCTGGTGAGCCAGGCGGGTAAGGCCAATTGTAGGGCGTCGCTGAGGTGGCGATTGGCTTGGGGCGGATGGGGGACGGGTATGGTGGTGGGTGTTTTGGGAGTGGTCAGGGGTGGGGGTGGCGTTTGAGTCGGGTCGGGGGAGGGTGTTTTGTCGAGGGTCTGGGGAGCAGTCGGTTGGGTGGTGTGTTGTGTAGTTGGTGTGGGCTGGTGGGTTTTAGTTTCTTGGGGTGGCTCGTCGGAGAAAGGATCCGCTGCCGAGCTCGCCGTCGGCAGCAGATCGTCGCTACTCTCTCGCTCCAGGCCTGAGGCCTGCGTGCTGGTCTCTTGCGGCCGGCGCACCGCGGAGTCGTCGTGATTGGGCGGGGTGTATTGTGTGGTGTTTTGGAGCAATGCTTTTAGTTCGCTCCAGAGGGCCTCGGCGGGAGTGACTTGGGCGAGGGTGGTGTGGCGTACGGGCTCGTCCTGGGCGGCCCATCCGCCCCAGCGCACGTCGACGCCGAGAAATTCCCATGCGGTATCAGCAAGTTTTTTTTGAATGGTTCGGGCGTGAGATTCATTGTCGCCCCCGCAGACAAAGACGGAGACGTCGAGGTCGTCCCATGCGAGCGGGCTGACCCATTTGAGGGTTTTGTAGGCCTCGACCAATTCAGCGGATTGATGGCTGGCCAGGACGACGGCGTGGCGGCATTGTTGGAGAATCGTTCTTGCCTGGTCGCGTTGTTCTGTGGGCAGGTTGATCAGGAGGATCTGGTCGAGGTTGGCGTGCTGTTGCAGGAGTTGGGTCAGAGCGGCGTTGGCTAGTTTCGGTTGTGGGGATGTGGTGTCTTCGCCGAAGAGTTGTTGCCAGAATTGGTCGACGGGTCCGTCGAGGTGGTCCGGTTCATCGGGCTGGTTGACAGCGGGGAGGACTTGAATCAGTTCGGGGTTGGGGCAGGCCAGGTCGAGCATGAGGACGGGGCCATTTTTGTCAGCCCACTGCTGTGCGAACTGGAGGGTTCGTTGCCGATTGTGTTGGAGGTGGTCGGCCAGGAGGGCGACGCCGGCCAGTGGGGAGGGTGTTTTTGGTCGCGACGCGTCGGTTCGCTGTTGCTGTTGTCGCCAGTGAGGTGGAAACGGAGGTGGTCCCATGGGGGAGTCATGATCGTCAGGTTGGTTGGTGTTGTCGTTGAGCGGTGGGGAGGCAGGTTCTTGGCAGTGAGGGGTGGCTTGGGGAGTGGATGGGTGAGGTGTGGTTTGAGGGGTTGAATCGGGTGCCTGCCGGACGGGCGGCTTGGCGGGGTCGCACTGAGAGAGGAAGTGATGAGCAATCCCGCTGATGCCTCGTTCCTGGTTTTCGTTGGTGTTGGCGGACATCGCTTTGGTGCCCTTTCTATGAGGTCCGAGTAGCCGACTCAAACCGGCCGTCTGATTGTCCCGGGCGGCGTTATTGAGATTGCGTTTGAGCTATGGCTGGGCGTAAAATTTTTGGACGGATACACATTGTGAGGTGGGTGCAGGCAGCGGTGTGTGTGGCTCAGACAGTCTGGACTTCCAAGATGGAGTTGTATTCTCCGAACTCGTTGTGTTCGCTATTATTGTTGTGGGGGTCCTGCATCCATCGGCCGTCGACGACGTAGCGGTAGCGGTATCGGCCGGCGGCAAGGGGGATTCTCAGTGACCAGCGTCCGTTGCCGTTGTCGTTGACGAGGTTTGTTTCGTCGGGTTGCCAGTTGTTGAAGTCGCCGGCGACGCAGACGCGCTGTGCCTTGGGGTAGATGGCGGCGGAGTCGACGATGTCATTATCCTGTCTGACGCCGTAGAACACTTCCTGGGAGGCGTCTTTGGTGTTTTCTTCTTGTTCGCGTCGGCTGCGTTGTCCGACCATTTGGCGAGATTCGGTCAAGAGTTCGTCGGCGGTTTTGCTGATAGCGCGGAGTTGCGCGTCGACGGTTTGGACCTGGGCGGCGGCAGCGACGGTTGCTTGGGTGCCGGCTAATTCTTGTGCCAGGTTCATGAAATCTTTCATGCCTCGGCTGGCAGGGTCGTATTCGCTGATGGCCTGGCCGAAGCTGGAGGCTTCTTTTAGTTTGGTGTTGAAGTTGACAATCGTCTGGAACATGTAGGCGAGGTGGTTTTTCTTGAGTTCGCTGAGGACTTCGCGTGCGAGCTTTGTTCGGACGTCGTACATGGTGGCCAGGACGCGGAAGCGAATCTGCTGTTGGCATTGTTGCTGGAGGACGCGTAGAGTTTCGAGTTGTCGGCCGAGGCCATGGAGGGCGAAGTAGCCGGTTTCGACGGGGATGATGACTTCGTCGGCGGCGCGTAAGGCGTTGAAGGTGAGCAGTCCGACGCTGGGCGGGCAGTCGATGATGACGAAATCGTAGGCGTGTGCCTGTTCGGTGAGGACGTGTTTGAGGCAGTCTTCTCGTCCGGGTTCGTTGGCGAGTTGTGGCTCGAGTGCGGCCAATTCGATGCCGGAGGGTGCCAGGTCGAAGTTCTGTGCGATCTGCCAGACGACTTGTTTAAGCTGAGCCTTCTGGTCGCTTCGGGGTGAGATCAAGACGTCATAGATGTTTCGTTCGATTTGTTCTTCGGGGACGGCCAGGCCGACGGCGCAATGACTCTGGGGGTCCATGTCGATGAGTAGTGTGCGATGGCCCTGTGCCGCCAAGCAGGCGGACAGATTTGTCGCCACTGTTGTCTTGCCGCAACCGCCTTTTTGATTAATTACTGCCACACACCGCATAGGTCACCTCTGGTTGAACCCGACATCTCGACTTGCCATAGTATTGCGCAGGAACCATAGTTGATGCGCACCCATGTTACATGTCGTCGGCCAAAGGGGCGATAAAACTTTACTATTTTATCGGACCGGGGGCATCTGGGCGGCTAGATCACTACTGAAAAGGGCTAAAGTGGGGGCGGTGGGGGAGCGGGGCGGCGGTCTTGGTTTGTTTAAATCGTTTATTGGTAGCGGTTTACATTTTTGGAGGGGGTTGTTGTTGGTGGGGGCTTGTCGTTGAGGCCTTGGAGTGCTGTGCCAGTATTGTGATCGGGTGTCGGGTGCGATACTTAACAAGTAGTGCTGTTGGGTTTGGTCGGGCGGGTGCAGGGGGGGTGTCGCGGTGCGAGGTGGCGTCAGGCCGGCCGGGGCAGGGGCTAGAAAGAGTGTGTTTTGATGGGCAAGTCACGTATTGCCGGGCAAGAGTGCACGTTTGGAGGTGTTGTGGTGCATTCTTGCACGCCAAAGCGTGAACTCTTAGATGGCCTGCCGTTTTGTTTGAGCAGGTAGGTTCAGGGGTATGTGGGCCGAGACTCGTGAAAGCAGCGGGCTAGTCACTACTGGCTTCGACGCCGATTTTGCTGAAGGATGCGAACAGGGCAATGGTCGCCGCGAGCGCCGAGCCGGCCAGGACGAAGCCCCAGGTCGTGCTGCCATAGAGGAAATTGCCGACTGAAAACAGCGCTGAGTAGATGACGACGCAGCCCAGGAAGACGCAGAGGATCTGCATGGGCAGTTTCCAGTCGCCAATGGCGTTTTTCTGGTCGATCTCGAGGCCTTCAGCTCGGGCCTGTGCGACGACTTTTCGCCAGCCGGGGCCGCCGGGATGGCAGAGTTGGTAGAAACTGCGTAGAGTCTGCTTGTCGGCGGGTTTGGTGATCAGTGTGGTTACGATCCATACGATTGACACAACGACAATGCAGACAAGCAGCTGGACCTTGTCATTGAGCTGTTCGATAATCGGGTGATAGACGTAGATCTTGTCGCCTAGGACCATGCCGGAGAAAGCGACAGAGACTTGGTCGATGTTTTTGGCGGGCAGTTTCTGCATGGTGCGGCGTTTGTTGACGCGTTGGAGCTCCCAGAGGGTCTGGTCTTTACAGAACTGGTGCAGGTTGGGGGACCACGGTTTGTCCGTAAGCATGTTGAGCTGGCTTGTTACGGCATTAGCGGCTGTATAGGCATTGATTTCTTCGTACTTGGCGTCATAGACGACGCGGGCGGCGTCGCGGGCTTGGGTGCTGACTTTGCGGGCTTTCTTCCAATCGCCGACGAGTATTGCCAGATCCGCATTGAGGTTACCGAGGTGTTCGGCAGCGAGGGCATTGCGGGCTTTGACGGCGTTAACGGTGTCGGCATCATCGACGACAAAGACATGGTCCTTGACGGCACTGCTGTCAATATACCACTTGAGGGTTCCGTCACTGCCCAGGCCAAAAACAATCCAGCATGCCATGACGAAGGCGACAATCATGGCGACGATTTCGGTCCAGGCATTAACGCGCCACCAGAACCAGCGGATGATGTAGATGGCTCCGGTGCCGGCGCCGGAGAGGAGCATGATCTGGAAGGCCTGGCCGGCGTTTTTGAGGAAGCTCAAGGCAAAGAAGCCGGCAATGACCATGAGGAGGACGGTGCAAACACGGCCGACCAGGACTAATTCTTTTTCGGTGGCATGGGGTTTTACGATGCGTTTGTAGAAGTCGTTGACCACGTAGGAGGAGCCCCAGTTCAAGTGGGTTCCGATGGTGGACATATAGGCGGCGATGAGGGAAGCGACGACGAGGCCTAAGAGGCCGGGTCCGAGTTTTGCAATCATGACGGGGTAGGCGATATCCTGCTTGAGGTATGTGGGGTCGATTCCGGGGAACTGGGCCTTGATGCTTGCGAGGGTGGGGTAGCAGATGAGCGAGGCGAGGGCGACGATGATCCAGGGCCAGGGGCGCATGGCGTAGTGCATGAAGTTGAAGAAGAGGGTGGCTCCAATAGCGTTTTTTTCGTCCTTGGCAGAGAGCATGCGTTGGGCGATGTAGCCGCCGCCTCCCGGTTCGGCGCCGGGGTACCAGACGGACCACCACTGCACGGCGACGGGCATGACCAGTAGGGGCACCCAGGCGAGCCATGTTGAGAAGTCGGGCATCCAGCTCATGTTTTCCATGACGGCGGGGTTTTGTAGCAGGCCGGTCAAGCCGCCGACTTCGTCTTGTCTGCAGGCGACGATGGCGGCATAGACGGCGCCGAACATGGCTATAGAATACTGGAAGAAGTCGGCCCAGATGCAGCTTTTGATGCCTCCGGCGCAAGCGTAGATCACCACGCCAATGGAGCCGAAGACGACCGCCTGCCAGGGCTCGACGTCAAAGATGACCTGGCCGATTTTGATGGCGGCCAGGGTTACCGATCCCATGATGAGGCAATTAAAGACGACACCAAGGTAGAGCGAGCGGAAGCAGCGAATGAAGGCGGCGCTTTTGCCGCTGTAGCGTAGTTCGTAGAACTCCAGGTCAGTCATTACTTTGGATCGTCGCCAGAGCTGTGCGTAGATGAAGACCGTTACCATGCCGGTGATGAGGAAGGCCCACCATTCCCAGTTTTTGGCGACACCGCCGGTGCGAACGAAGTCGGTGACGAGGTTGGGTGTGTCGCAGGAGAAGGTGCAAGCGACCATGGAGACGCCCAGTAGCCACCAGGGCATGCTGCGGCCGCCTAGAAAGAAATCAGCGGAGCTTTTTCCGGCGGCACGTGAAACGAGGAGTCCGATGCCGATGACACATGCCATAAATGCGCCAATAATGATCCAGTCCATCATTACCAACTGCGTAGCCAGCATCATAAGAGGTCTCCTTTTGGGTTACTTGGTGCCGTTATGTGTTTGGGTTTGGTGCATGTTATGGGACGTTGGTTGTGGTCAGGGGCGTAGTCGGTCGTAGAAGTCACGGCAGAGGGTGAGCAGTGGTTCGATGTCGTCTAGTTTTAGCATGGAGGCGGCGTCGGAGAGTGCTTTGTCGGGGTGGGGGTGAGTTTCGAGGAAGAGTCCGTCGGCACCGGCGGCGACGGCGGATCGGGCCAGGAGGCCGGCGTATTCGGGGCTGCCGCCCGAGGCGGTGCCGAGCCCGCCGGGTTGTTGGGTGGCATGGGTGGCGTCCATGAGTACGGGGTAGCCGATATCCTGCATCTGGGCGATGGCGGTCATGTCGGCGATGAGACGGTTGTATCCGAAGCTGCTGCCGCGTTCGACGAGTGTGATCTGGTCGTTTCCTGAGTCGGTGATTTTTTTGACGACGTTTTTCATGTCCTGGGGAGCGAGGAATTGTGGTTTTTTGACCTGGACGCACTTTCGGGTTTTTGCGGCGGCGGTGACGAGGTCGGTCTGGCGGGCGAGAAAGGCGGGGATTTGCAGGATGTCGAGGACCTGGGCGGCAGTGGCGGCTTGCTCGGGCAGGTGGATGTCGCAGCAGACGGGCAGGTCGAGCTGTTGGCGGATTTCGTCGAGGATGGCCAGTCCCTCTTGTAGTCCGGGCCCGCGGAAGCTGCTGATGCTGGTGCGGTTGGCCTTGTCGAAGCTGGCCTTGAAGATGTAGCCGATGGCGAGTTTTTGTGCGATGGCCTTGAGGCGTTCGGCGATGCGGAGGCAGAGGTCGCGGCTTTCGATGACGCAGGGGCCGGCAATCACTGCCAGAGGTGCGTCGGGGCCGATAGTTACTGAATGATCTGGGTCGGAGCCTATTTTGATAGTTTTCATGGTGGGTTATTAGAAAGGAAGGGGGGCTGTAATGCAAGGAGCGCGTGAGGCAATGGGCTAGCGTAGCATCCAGTTGCGCAGGTTAGCCCATTTGACGCGGTGGGCGAAGGGCTGGCCTGGTTGGGGAGGGGGCAGCAGAATTCTTGCGGCGGCGGGTATGACATGGATATCCAGAGGCAGCAGAGGGCCTGGGTCGCCGTCGAGCTGGACAAAGGTGCTGGTGGCGCAAGAGACCTGTATACGCCGAGAGCGTATTTGGGTGACGCTGGGGCGGCGGTGGTGGCAATTGAGGAGGGTGGCGGCGGAGTGGAAAAGGAGTTGTCGTCGCTGTCGCATGCGGAAGACGGTCAGGTCGAGCAGGCCGTCGCTCCAGTCGGCGTTGCGGTTGATGGGCAGGCCCACGGCGTAGCGGCTGATGTTGGAGATAAACACCAGGGCGGGCTCGTCGCAGACGCACTGGCCGTCGGCAATTACTTTGAGGGGGGGGAACTGATATTCCCAAAAGGTCCGGACGATAGGCCAGATGTAGTCTACGTGTGTGATATAGCCTGTGCGAAACTGCTGTATGCGGTGGATGACTTCGGCGTCGAATCCGATTCCGGCGATGGCCATGAATCGTTGGCCGTCAGCGGCCCCCAGGTCGAGGTTGGAGATTTTGCCGCCTTGCAAGGCCTTGACGGTGGCCAGGCCGTGTCTGTCGAAGCCCAGCTCGGTGGCCAGGAGGTTTTCGGTTCCTGCGGGGACGATTGTTATGGGCACGTTCGAATGGGTGGTGGCGTCGGCGACGGCTCGGACGGTGCCATCGCCACCCGCGATGATAATGGCGTCGCAGCGGGTATTGACGGCCTGGTGGGCGAGTTCGCCGGCGTGCTGGAGGGATTGGGTGAGATCGACGTAAACGGCGTGGCCTTGCTGGTGCAGATAGTCGCGGACCCGGCGTATGCCGTCCAGGGTTGCGCTGGAGCCGGACTTGGGGTTGATGATGAGACTGTAACGCTTGCTCGCGGCCATATTTTTATGTAAGGTGCTTGAAGTTAAGGTTTTACACACATAAGCATCGGCAGGGCGGTTCCTGTCGCTCAAGAAAAAATATGGTGGGGTTTTTATTGCTGGGGGCTGTGGGGCGTGTTTTTGCGGTGTGCAACCCGCGTCCTGGGTGATGGTTTTTTGTCCGGGTTTGGGCGGTGTCGGTTGGATTATAACAGAGCTGGTTTGGCTTGGTCGAGGAGGAAGAGCCGGCTGCGAGCGGCCCTATTGGTCAGCCGAGAGACAGGGTGTAGAGGGTGGTCTGGGCCGGATGTGGAGTTGCAGGGCCGGAAAAAGGCAGCTGGTAGGAGTTTGCACTTTCGTGTGTGCAATGCAGGAGAGCAGGCTGAAGGGTGGACTCTTAGAGGAGGGGGCGGTTGGGAGAATCCCGTGATTTTGCATCGGGGGCTGGGGGGGTATAAGTGGTTGATATAGTTGGATTTACGGTTTTTTGTCATTGCGATGCCAGGGGCAGGCTGGATTTTTGGCGGGTTTTCTTCTTCCCGTGTTTCTTGCGGATCAGGGTGTCAATGGGGTTGGGGCGGGCCATCGGTGCAGCGGATACAGGTGCGATTGCCTTGGGCGGCTGTGCAAATGGCCTTGCAAGGATGGAAAACATAATTATAATGTAGCGTTCCAAAATAATCGCTTATGGGTTTTAACAGGTTGGTTAAGGAAACGGAGGCATCCGAAATGGAAATGACGACGCGAGATTTCGCGGCCGTTGTAGACGCTGCCGAGGCGCTCGATGAGGGCGCGTTTGCCCAGTTGGTACGTGAGGTTAGAGGCAGTGCACGGGAGCGGGAGCGTTTTGAAGAGTTGCTCGCGGAGCTGGCGCCAGCTTATGATGGCAAGAAGGTGGAGGCGGGCAAGGCACTGAAGATCGCACAAGCCTATTATGCTTTAGGCGATTACCAAGAGGCGGCGGACTGGTCGGCGAAGGCCGGTGATGGTCCGGTAGCCTTATGGATCAAGGGGGAGAGTGTTCGTGCGTTGGGTCAGTACGGTCAGGCGATCGAAGCGTTTGAGCAAGCTGAAGGGAAAGGTCGGGACAGCTTCGAGGTTGCCATGGCGGTTATTGACTGTCTGAGGCGTCAGGGAGAGCTCGAGGAGGCGCAGAGTCGGCTGAAGCGTATTTCTCGTGTGGGCGATATTCGGGCGGAGTACCATTATCAGATGGGGCGTCTGCACGAGGCCAGCGCGTTGTGGAATGAGGCGATGGGTGAGTATGAACGTGCGATCGCTCTTGACGGTCAGCACATTCGCGCTCTTTTTGCTTTGGCGTACCTGTGCGATCTGTACGGGGATGAAAGTCTGGCCATTGACTATTACAGCCGATGCGTGACTTCAGGTACGGTCCATGTCAGCGCGTTGCTGAACCTGGCGGTGCTTTATGAAGATGATGGCCAGTACGAGCAGGCGCGTAATTTTGTGCTGCAGGTGCTGGCGGCATATCCGAATCACGAACGTGCAAGGCTCTTTCTGAAGGATATCGAGTCGAGCATGACGATGTACTACGACGAAGACCAGGAGCGTCGTGTCGATCGGCGTAACCAGGTTCTGCAGATTCCCATCAGCGATTTTGAGTTGTCGGTTCGTTCTCGGAACTGCCTTAAGAAGATGAACATTCGCACGCTGGGGGACCTTCTGCGGGTGACGGAGGCGGAGCTGCTGGCGTATAAGAACTTCGGCGAGACGAGTCTTCAGGAGATCAAGGCGATATTGACGCAGAAGGGATTGCGTCTGGGCCAGTTGCTGGAAGACCGCAACAATCGAGGCCAGGGGGGCGAGGAAGAGCTCGAGGCGCAGGTAGACAATCAGTTGCTTGGCATGCCGGTGGGTGATTTGGCGCTTTCTGTGCGGGCCCGTAAATGTTTACAGCGACTCAACATAGCGACGGTCGGGGATTTGACGCAGTGCACGGAGGCAGAGCTGCTTGGCTGCAAGAACTTCGGCATGACGAGTTTGCAGGAAATCACCGAGCGTCTGACAGAGCAGAACCTGGGTTTGAGAAAACTGGAGGAATAGTCCACCAGTGGTGATGCCAGGGCCAGGCGGAGCCGGTTAGAGGCCTTAGTAAGGGGTGCCGTCGGTTGAATGTAACGGACAAGGCAGTAAGGAGACGAGGTCTTTGGCCAGCGTTGAGGCTGCGTAACCAGGTCTGGTGGCCGCTGTTTTTTTTCTGTCTGGCGTTGTTATTGGTGCTGCTATCGGGCTGGTGTGCCGGTGGTGCTGTCGAGCCGGTGGCGTTGGCCTCGGTGGTTGTTGAGCAAGGCTCGCCGGTGCGGTCGGGGCCGCCGGAAATCCGTGTGCTGTTGTTTGAAACGGATAGTGTGGTTATCAATTGCCGCGGCGGTGGTTATATGCTGGAGGCGTTAGGTAAGCGGACGGTGGTAAGTCGTTTGGCGGCGGGTGAGGCCGTTATGGTCGGGGCTCGCGGCAAGGCTTGCGTTGTGAATAATGGCCGGGGCGAGCGGATGGTTACCCGAGAGGACGGCGTTTCGGTAGTGGAGCTATGTCCGTCAGCGGGAGGTCTTTTGGCGATCGGCCAGTCGCCGGCGCGGGCGTTTCGTGGCAGGCTTCGTTGTCTGGCCCGCGGTGACGAGCGTGTGGCGTTGGTCAATGTTGTGGACGTCGAGAGTTACCTGGCCGGTGTTGTCGGGTCGGAGATGTACGCCAGTTGGCCCGGCGAGGCGTTGCGAGCGCAGAGCATTGCGAGCCGGACCTACGCTTTGTATCAAATGGTTGTAAACGATAAGCAGAAAGAGTGGGACCTTGGCAGCGACCAGGGCAGTCAGGTGTATTTCGGACTGTCCAGTGAGCGTGAGCGTGTCCGTGAGGCTGTGCGGGACACGCGAGGAGCGGTTCTGACGTATGGTCCGGCGGGTGGCGAGAGGCTTTTTTCGGCGTATTTCTGTTCGACCTGTGGTGGGCACACGGCTGACGGGGCCGTAGTTTTTGGCGACGGGCTGGCGCCGCTGGGGGGTCGGGAGTGCGGTTTTTGCGATCATTCGCGTTACCACAACTGGCCAGCGGTGACGATTGCCAAGAAGGTAATCAGTGAGCGTTTGCTTGAACGATATCCGGAACTGGCGAGTCTGGGCGAAATCCGCAAGGTGGCGGTGCGAGCCAAGAGTGATTGTGGTCGAATTGATTTATTGGAACTGACGGGTAGCAGCGGTAAGAGCCGTGTTATCCGTGCCGTGGACTTTCGGCTGGCGGTTACGCGCAGAGAAAGCCCGTTGCGTAGCAGTTGGTATGAGCTTGTTGATACGGGCCAGGCGTATCGTTTTGAGAAGGGTCGAGGCTTCGGGCACGGTGTAGGCCTCTGTCAGTACGGTAGCGAGCAGATGGCCAGGAAGGGGCACGATTGCGTGGCGATACTGGATTATTATTACCCCGGCGCGACGCTGGTGCGGGCTTATTGAATGGGGCAGGAGGTGAAGCTTTCATTCGCTATTACGAGCCGTAGCTCGGAGGGTCCGGCGCGGTGCGCTGTGCTTGAGACGCCGCACGGCTCGGTGGAGACGCCGTTATTCATGCCGGTGGGCACTCGGGGTGCAGTGAAAGGGCTTTTGCCGGCTCAACTGCGACAAGCGGGGGCCGGGATGGTATTGGCCAACACGTACCACCTGCTGCTGAGGCCGGGGCCGGAGGTGGTGGCCCATTTGGGCGATCTGCACGGTTTTATGGGCTGGGATGGGCCGATTCTGACCGACAGTGGTGGTTACCAGGTGTTTTCGCTCAACAGCCTGAACCATGTGGGCGATGACGCGGTCGAGTTTGCCTCGCACATTGATGGTCAAAGGGTTCAACTGAGCCCTGCCATCGCTACGGCGGTGCAGAATCAGCTAGGTGCGGACATTATCATGGCCTTCGACGAGTGCATCTCGCTGCCGTGTGAGCGTGAGCAACTGGCTCAATCGGTGGATCGGACGCTGCGCTGGGCGGAGCAGTCGCTTGAAGCGCATCGGCGGGACGACCAGTGGATGTTCGGAATTGTGCAGGGCGGCACGGACCGCGAGCTACGTAGCTATTGCAGTGAAGCGCTTATCCGGTTAGATTTTCCGGGGTACGCGATCGGCGGGCTCAGCGTGGGCGAGTCGACTGAGGCTTTGCGGGAAACGGCGGGCTACACGGCTGCTCTGCTGCCGGAGGGCAAGCCGCGATACCTGATGGGCGTCGGGACGCCGCAGGATCTGATTGCGGCCATCGGCATGGGCATCGACATGTTTGATTGCGTTTTGCCGACGCGTAACGGGCGTAACGCTTGTGCGTTTGTCCGCGAAGGAAAGATGAAGCTGAGGAACGAACAATACAAACTGCAGGATGTGCCGCTGGAGCAGGGGTGTGACTGCTATACCTGCCGCCATTTCAGTCGCGGTTATTTGCGGCATTTGTTTATGGTGGGCGAAATGGCAGGTCCGATTCTGCTTTCGCTGCACAACGTGAGATTTTATCAGCGGCTCATGGCTGAGGCGCGCCAGGCGATTAAGGATGATCGATACAGTGCCTGGGCAGACAACTATCTGGCGAGCTGCCCGACGGCCTGATACACACATAGGACGCCACCCAACTAACGGAAGGATATATGATGAATGATCTCTTGAGCCAACTGCTGGCACAGGCAACTGAAGGCGGCAACGGTGAGGCTATTCCGCCGGCGCCGGGTGGGGGCGAAAGCACCACCACCACGCAAAACGGCGCGCCCCCTGCTGGTGACCAGACCGTCCCGCCGCCTAAGAACCCGCTCACTCAGATGCTTTTTCCGCTTATTCTCATGCTGCTGGTGTTGTATTTCTTTATTTTTCGCGGGCCGCGCAAGCGTCAGCAACAGCAGCAGCAGATGTTGAACGCGATACAGAAGAACACTCGTGTGCGGACGATCGGGGGGATTATCGGTACTGTCGTTGACGTCCGTGATGAGGAAGTGGTTATCAAGATCGACGAGGCTAGCAATACAAAAATGCGGGTGAGCCGTAATGCCATCGGAAAAGTCTATTCTGATGACGATAAGACACCGATAAAGAAGAACTAAGCCGTACTGGATAACTCAAGAGAACACGGGTCCGGCAGCGTAGTTGGCCGCAAGGTTGGCACAGCGTCATGTCGGGGCCATTAATGGTAGCCAAGAGCATCAGAAGTGCGACGTGAGTCAATTGAAAAGGACTGGTGACTAGATGAGACGCGAAGCGAAGACGAAACTGCTGGGCATTTTGGTAGGGGCGATTATCGGTGTCTTGGGCGCGGCCTATGCCCTCTACATCAGCGCTGAACAGATCGGCGACGGCTGGGAAAGCGCGCGACGCTTCCTGGTCAGTTTTGGTTTTCCCGCGAGTCTTATCCATATGGCACTGGAGTACGCCGGTGTTTTTGGTGCTGGGGTGGCCGGTGAAATCGGTGCAGCGCAGGTCACGATGGCCATGCTCTTTCTGGTTAACGCGATTGCACTGGGCTATTTCTTCACGCGTGTTGAACAGAGCCTGCTGTGGAAGTTTGTGCTTATCCTTGCGATCGTTGTGTTGGCGATACTTAACGTTGAGCCGCCGCGTGAACGTCTCAAGGCGGGCATTGACCTGGCAGGTGGTTCGAGTCTGATCTATCGTATCGATACGAGCGGTCTGGAGGCCTTTGAAGAACGGACCATTGCCCAGGACATGATTCGCATTCTTCAGGAACGTGTGGATCCTGGCAACAAGCGCAATCTGGTCTGGCGGCCTCATGGTAACGATCAAATCGAAATTCAGATGCCCTTGGCGACCAAGCAAACGCGTACGCTGCGTCAGGTTTATCTGGACCGGGCAGACGAGCTTGCGGCGTACAATCTGGACCTCAACCGGGTTCGCGAGCTGCTGATACCGCCGGCGGACAAGAGTGTCCAAGCGTACCAAGCGGGCCGCGAAGCAGAGTTCAAAGAGATTGCGGGTGACTCGGCGGAGCGTCTTGAGGGGCTCATGGCGTTGGCGCAAGCTGAAGACGCTTTGCGGGCCGGCGCCGCGCGGAACGAGGCGGCCTTGGAGGCCAAGCAGTTGGCCGAGGACGGTCTGACGGCAGCGGGTTTGTCGGCGACTGCGGTGGAGAGACTCTATCGGGACTGGGACCAACTCGACGAGCCCAACCGTGTTGGTCGTGTGGAGGCGTTGTCGCAGCCGCGGACTCAGCCGGAGAGCGACAAAGCGGAAGATCAGAAGAAGGTTCTCGAGGCCAATGCGGAGCTGATTCGCAAGTACATAGCGGCGCGGCAGGAACTGGGCCAGGCGCGTAGTCTTTTTGGGGGTGACGCAAGTGTTGAGGTTGTTGCGGAGCAGGCCTGGGCGGAAGTCGAAGGGCTAAACGTCGATATGGACCGGCTTCGGGAAGTTCTTGCAGGTAGTGGTAAGCGTCGGCAGGAGGAAATCGACAAGCTCAAGGACAAGTTTCCGCAACGTGCCGAGGCCATCGACGCTGTTGAGGATGCGTATGATCGTTTCAATGAAGTCTCGGGGCGTCTTGACGATCCTGAGGATCTCAAACGTCTGCTTCGTGGCTCGGGCGTGCTCGAATTTCGGATCATGCCTGGCCAGAACAGCAAAGCGATCAGCGAATCGCAGATTCAGCGGTACATGGACCGGCTGGAGAAGCACGGCCCCACGCGTGCCGGGGACGACCAGTACCTCTGGGTTCCCATTCGGACGCCGCAGGACTTTGCGCCGGGGCTGATCAGGGCGGAGTTTGCTGGTACGGAGTATGTTCTCAGCTCCAACCAGGAAAACGAAGTCATGCTTCGTGACAAGGGCGGGCTTGAATGGCGACTTACCAATGCGCGGCCCACCTCGGATCAACTGGGTATGCCGGCGATCGGTTTTAGCTTCAATGAAATTGGAGCGAGCCTTTTCTGGAATTTGACCAAGAACAACAGCCAACGTTCGCTGGGTATTCTGCTGGACGGCGAGGCGCTGTCGGCTCCGAATATTGACGAGCCTATTCTCCGCAGCGGCATCATCAAGGGGCGTTTTACCTCTGCCGAAGTCATGGACATGGTCGACAAGCTCCGTGCGGGTTCGCTGCCGGCGCGTCTGAGTGCAGAGCCGATCAGCGAAAACACCATCGGCCCCATGATCGGTGCGGACAATCTGGCGGACGGACTCAGGGCGGGTATTGTGGGGCTGCTGGTTGTTGCCGTCTTTATGTTCATTTATTATCTGCTGGCCGGTTCGCTGGCGGACATTGCGCTGTTTTTCAACCTGCTGATCATCATGGGCATCATGGCGTTGA
>Ga0180432_10004810_pt1 | contig 18305 bp, 15 predicted proteins | sample SS_ome_10_FD_132414 | JGI IMG/M metagenome (GOLD analysis project Ga0180432, IMG submission 132414) | Hypersaline lake sediment archaeal communities from the Salton Sea, California, USA - SS_1_MS_2 metaG | ecosystem: Environmental > Aquatic > Non-marine Saline and Alkaline > Hypersaline >...
AAATAGTCTCAAATGATACCCAAAGAATATAAGAAAGAACAAACAAAACAAAAAGTCTATGGCTCAGTTGGTATCAAATCAAGATACTGACTGACCACAGATTTTGATAATCTTGTAATCAAAGATATAGTGTTAACATCAGAAAATTTTTCAGATAACAAACGCACAGCTTCAAAGTCACGTATGTATCTTTCAACAGCTTCAACAGAATGATTCGTTCTTTGACAAATAGTAGGTACAAGGTAACCGTTAAGGTAAAGAGAGATAATTTCCTTTTTGTGGGATTGACCACTTCCGATTAGCTGGACGTTACCTCTTGTCGGTAAGTTTCTACCAAAGAGTGAAGCATATTCACGTACATAATTACCGGCAGTAAACTCATTAACACCGAGTAGTACAGCAAGGTCGAGTTGTGAAAGCAGAGCTCCTTGGTCAAAAGCCTGATTAGTCCAACGTTCAATTTTTTTGATTCTAATTTCTCTATGATGCAGAGGTTTCTTCATATTTTGAATATCATCATCTGAAATGATGTCGAGGACAACGGGTTTGAGTTTGGTTTGAGCAATAGACTTACCTTTCTTGGGGAACTCGTCTACTGGGACAGCATGCCAAACCATCTGACCTTGTTTAAGCAACGAGTTATCGGTAAAGCGGTAATAATTATCGATAAGCAGGAGAATATCATCGACAATAGCGTTGGCAGTGATGGTGCCTTTATCATATCCGTATTGGTTAAGAAATCTATCAAGCAGAATAGCCTTTAAGGTTTTACCATTAATCCTGAGGAATCTTTTCTGTGCAACAGATTCTTTTGAATGGTCTCTTGTATCACGGGGAATAAATTTCAGATTGTGCTCAGACATAGTGTTTACCTTGCTTTCCGGGGATTTGAGTTCTTTTTTTTCCTTTTGAGATGCGGCTTCAAAATAGCCTTAAGCCTGGAGTTGTTATCTTTGGAGAATTTATCATAGAGAGCAATGTATTCACCGATTAATCTGTTAGAGAATCCAGTTGAGATACGAATTTGATCTACGGAGAAATCATTCAGGTGCAGGAGAATGATCTTGGAGAAATCCTGTATGTATCTCTTAACAGCAGTTTGAGAATGGTGAGTTCTTTTTTCGATATCCGAGAACATATAGCCAGAGAAGTAGAGCTCGAGTATTTGCGATTTATGTGTAGAGCCTCTTCCCATATCGTGTCTCCAACCACGAGAAGGGATGGTGAGTCCGTTTCTACGCATATAAGCAATGTCGCGTTTGATAGTGACAACACTGGTAGTGAGCAGAAAGGCGATATCTTCATAAGAGAGCAGAGCACCTTGTTCAATAGCCTCTTTTGTAATACGCAGCAGTCTGTGTTGTCTTAAACCTCTAAGCCCTGATTTATGATAAACGTCTATATCTTCATCGGGATTGTGCAGAGTAAGACCAACAGAAACTTTCTTGCAAAGAGTAATTGGCTTACTGGCAGGTTCACGATCATCGACAGCAAGGTATTGTACTTGACCTGATGTAAGCTTAAGCTCAGAGTGAGTGGTGAAATAATTTTTGATTTGTTTGAAATAAGCTTCAGCAAGAATAGGTGTTAGGTTAAAATCTGAAGCTATAGAGTTAATGATAGAGTTTTCGACAGACTTTGATTTAAGTCTTTGTTTAGATAAATGATCCATTTGATACCGTTTAATTTTTATAAAAATACTTAAAATATATTTTGGTATCAAATGAGACTAACTAAAAATAATAAAATGAGCATTACCTCCTAACGTATGCTTCAAAAAAAAGGGATGGTAGCTGGAATATAAGTTTGCTGTCCCTTTTTTCATTTCTTATCTATTAATAAATCAAGGTTTTATTATTTCCTAGTAAATAGTAGTGTTATTTTATTAAATATAGTATTAATACTATTTTAACCAGTTTTCATATTATAAAAACGTCAAAATTGATGTAAAATTGGGCTTTTATATGGCATAATAATTGTATTTATATAGGTTAAAATGTTAGATTTAATCTTAAAATATAAAGTTTTTTATCAAACTAAATCTAAAATACTCATGAAAAAAAACTTAAGCCACTCAACACTTTTCAGGTTTCAAACATTGTTTATTTTGATAGCATTGATTTTGCTGTCATCGTTTGATTTACAAGCACAAAACAGACCAAAAGTAAAACTTGATAATTATCAGTTTAAAACATTGCCATCCCCCATTCCTCAGACTGACGATCCTTATTATGTAATACAGGAAGATTTCCTATTGACATTAAGGGATGGTATGAAAATGGACTGCTCGAAGTTTTATCCGAGTGCCCCAAATCCATATCTTCCCGATGGTTATCCGGTAGTTGTAATGGTTCACGGTTATGGTGACAGGAAGGAAACGCTACAGCACTTCGCTTTAGCCCAAGCACAGTATAATTATGTTGTTTATACATACAGCGTCCGAGGTCAGGGTAATTCGGAAGGATTATCAAATCTTATAAGCATTATCGAAGCAGAGGACCTTAAAGAATTAGTCACATACATAAAAGCAGATACAGTAGGCTTAGATCCAAACAAGATTGCTATGATGGGCGGTTCCCAGGGTGGAACTTTACCATATATGGCAGCTTGCAATGGAATGGATGTAGCCGCAATTATCTCAGCTTTATCTTCTCCAAAATTTGCCAGCAGTTGGATGGAAAACGGTTGTGTAAAAATGACTCTTCTTTGGTCTATTGAATACACACCAGACTCGGTCAGGTACACTCCCACAGTAGATGCAATGTCTGACTGGATTTATAAAAGTGGAGTTAAGTCGGATAAATGGGACAGCTTAGCTTATTATATGCCTCTTGACAGAGATTTTATGGATAAGGTTCAATATTGCCAGGTACCGATTATGATTGAAAACTCATGGCAGGACTTTTTCTTCAACGCCAGAAACGGAATCGAATCATTTCCTCTAATTCAATTTCCATACAGAGTATATTTTGGAGCAGTGATGGGACATGGGGGTGATATATCCGAAGCGGAAAATCAATGGCACATGAATTTCTTTAATGAGTGGTTCTTTTATTATATTTGGGGAATCGATAATAATTTACCAAACAGACCGAAATATCATTATGCTTTAACCACTCATCCATGGACTACAAACAATATGTGGTCTTTTGTACATGACAGTTCTTATGTTTGGCCTCCGGAAAATATCACCGATGTCAAATTCTATCTTAATGCAAAGAAGAAACTCACTCTAACTCCGAACAAAAAGGCTACAAAAAAAGTCACACTTAAAAATATTGTAAATAGAAAATATTCACTCCAAACTGCAGTATATAGTGAATTCACGGGGTCGGAGTTTAATAAAAAGTTTAAGAAAAAAGAATTAGTCTATAATACAGAACCTTTTACTAATGAAGTTCAAATTATTGGGACACCAAAAATTCATATAAAATATAAGTCAGACGCTGATATTTGCCAGTTTAATTTTCAGATTTTTGAGGTTAAAGCTGACAATACAGTTCATTTCATTAACAGGATCAATTATACGGATAGATACTATATCAAGAATTCAGTAACAACAAAGGAATTTGAAGGATTGTCTTTTGCTCACCAATTCTCACCAGGAAGTAAAATGAGACTGGTTTTAACCAACTTAGATACAACACCTGATGACTTTGATTTTCTTAACACGAATCCACATGTGTTACCTGTAATGACTAAAAGCAAGACTAAGATTTACATCAAAGATACTTATATTGAGTTACCACTTAAAGGATTCTCCAGTGATAATATGATTGCAGGTAATGAACCAAATGTAAGACGTTACCAGAACTATCCTAATCCGTTTAATCCTGTAACAAACATTAAATTTGAAATTCCGCAGGATTACAGTGGTCTTGTTACTTTGAAGATCTATGACATAACAGGAAAGGAAGTGGCTAAATTGGTAAATCAAAATTTAACAATGGGATCTTACAATGTTACATGGAATGCTAATAATTTCTCAACCGGAGTTTACTTTTATTCGTTAAATGCAGGAGATTTTTCTGAAGTAAAAAGAATGATTCTTATTAAATAATTTTAGCATTACTCTCCTTTCAAATCTGTTGTTGATAAAGGGATGGTTCATTAAGAGTCATCCCTTTTTTACGTTCTAATATTTATTTAAAAATCTTCTTTTATTGGAATTTCTATAAACGTGGGACTGCTCTCTCCCAAATATATAAAATTCTTTCCATTTTCTAACACCGGGAGGACAAATGGATTCGTTCTTAAGAAGCTATCTCCAGATCTTGTATCAAGGTTTGTTACGATTATTCTGATACGGTTTCCTTTGCTGAAAATGTGAGTTTGTGCGTCACCTTCAATGAGTATTTTCTTTTTTGAATGAGGTTTGTTGTCTCTATCAGTATAGTTTAAGCTCGTGACAAACTTCATACTGTTGTCTGGAAACACTTCCCATATCTGGAAATTAAATTGGCATACTCTTGCATTTGAAGAATAAACCAAATTTAATTTTGGAATACCAATCATGTTATAATTCCAATCTAAAATATGTGTTTCAAAGTAAATATTATCCCGTATGAATTTCGATTTGAAAACCGTACCAGTAAATTCATAATTCACTGCTTCTTCCATTGTTAATTTATCTTTACTGACTTCATTAAGAAAAGAGACAGTATCATTTAATCCGTAGAAAGGATAATCCGATATTTTACTATCGGGATGAAGGTAGAGTCTAATTTTTTTCGAACCGTTGATTGGAAAATAATGTGATGTATATCTTGTGTATGTCCATTTGTTATTTCTTAAAGGATAAGAACTAAATGTGTAAGTAATTCTTTCAGTATTTTTTGTATCGTCAGGTACATCATACAGCCAGTATTCAAGCCATTTGTTTATTTTATCGTTAAAGTAGATATCATCTGCTTCATCATATTCAGAACCATGACCTCTTAATGGTCCAAAATACATTTTAAAATTACCACGCATCAGTTCACTAGCTTTTATCATTCCATTAGCACTGAAATATTCATCCTGGAATGAATTTGAGAAAGAAGCGGGAACGTAATTACTTTTTGTTTGCTTCAAGAAATCTCTTCCTTGAGGTAGGAATAATTTCAGGCTGTCCCATTTGTCAAGTTTACCTGAAAGTATCCACTCTCTGTATCGTTTAACCTGTGGACTGTATCTAACGATGGATGTATCATAACTTAAAGACCATAACAGCGACATTTTTACGCATCCGTTTTCAATCCAGTTAGATGCGAACAAAGGAGATGCGAGATCGGATATAATACATCTAACATACAAACCGTTGCAAACAGCCATGAATGGAATTATACCACCTTGCGACGCTCCAATAATTCCTATCCTTTCTTTATCAATTTCTTCATAATCTTTAATGTAATTAATTATCTCCATGAGGTCATTCATTTCAGTTATACTTATGAAGTCTGATTCTCCATCTGATTTTCCCTGTCCTCTCATTGAATATGTAAAAGTATAATAACCATACTTAGCATAATTTTTAGCAGGATTGAGCATGTCACTTTTTGTTTTTCCGAAACCGTTACAGTAAACGATACAAGACCACCCTCTCTCCGGAGGAGGTGCGTCAGGAATGAAAGCTGAACAGTCTATTGCAGTGCCATCGTTCATAGTAATAAAAAAATCTTTCTTGTTTACTATGTAATTTTTGTCTAAGCTTTTCTGCGGAAAAATAAAGGAAGGGCAGAGGAAAAGTGCAATTACAATTAGGAATATCGTTTTGAGGATAGTTTTTTTATACAATTAGATTCAGTTTTGTTTGTAATATAAGAAAATTCAAATACCATCGAAACGAAGAAATAGAATTATTTTACCTCAATGACGCTGAGGTGCTAAATAAAAGACTTAACTTTAAAATAAATGTTTTTGCAATAATCCTTTGCGTCTTTGCGGTGAATTTTTTTCTTCATTCAGAAGCATAATCAATTAAAGGGAGATCAATGTAAGTTGGATTTATTTGAGAAGTATAAATTATGTTTCGTGCATTTTCTAAAGAAGGCAGAACGTAGGGATTGGTTCGTAAGAATGGATCATCCTTAATATTATCGAGATTTGTAATTACTATCCTAATCTTACTATTCTTTGAAAAGACATGTGAAGATGCAAGACCGTTAAAAAGACGTTCCGTGATAACATTAGGTTCTATCATCCTGTCTGTAAAATTCGCTCGAGTGACAATGTATGCATCACCATCTGGCTTAATTTCCCATATCTGGAAATTAAACTGGGCAATCTCTGCATCTGATTCGTAGACTAAGTTTACGAAAGGTGTTCCTGCCAAACGGCATAGTTTTGTTAAAGGAGGTGTTTCAAATATCAATTCATTTTTTATAAACTTGGAGTTGAAAACATCTCCTGTAAATTCCCGGTTTACTGATTCGATCATTGTTAGTGTAGTATCAGTTAAAATATTAGGAAGAATGATAGTGTCATCATACGAATCCGATGGTGTTGTAACTAATTCATTATCAGGACTGAAATAAAATTTTACATTTTCAACTCCTTCGAGGGGAAATGTATTTGAATAGACAGCTTTCCAGTTCCACATCCATTGATTCTCACCAGGAGTTCTTGGGAACTCACTTGAAACGCATATATATTTGCTTGAATCAAGACAGCCATTATGCTTGTCTCTCAACCAATAATCTATCCATAGTGCTGACAAAGAATCGACATAGTGAATTTGAGGTTTAAAAGGATCGGCTCCGTGTGCATCGAACGTTCCAAAGTACATTCTATACGGGGCATCCAGAAGTTCGATAGTCTTTATTATTCCATACGCATTAAAAAACTTATCCTGCCATACGTTGGAAAGCATAATAGGAGTTTTGTTTTCACTAACTTTATCAAGAAAATCTCTGCCTTGTGGGAGGTAGTAAATTAAGCTGTCCCATTTTTCAGGAGTATCTTCCAAAATCCAGCTTCTCATACTCTTGACAGTTGGATTATACCTTACAGTAGTACTATTATAACTTAGAGACCACAGAAGTGTCATCTTTACGCAGTTATTTTCTATCCAAGTATTGCTTAGTTCTGGAGTTCCGATATCAGAGACAATGCATCTTAGGTTCAGACCGTTGCATGCTGCCATAAAGGGAATGGTTCCGCCCTGCGAACCGCCGACAGCTCCGATTCGGCTTTTGTTTACGAACGGTTCTTTCTGAACATACTCTACTACCTGTACGAAATCGTTAGCTTCAACAATACTAATGAGGTTCGATAATCCTGTTGAAAGACCTTGACCTCTCATGCTGTAGACAAGTGTATAGCAGCCCCTTTTAGCTAATTTTTCTGCGTCTTCAAGATCTTCTAATTTATTTTGTCCGAAACCATGGCAGTAAATCAAAGCTGGCCAGCCGTTCGGAGGGGGATTTTCATTCGGGTAGAGTTTAGTGCAGTCTAACTTTGTCCCGTCATCTAATGTAAGTATGAATTCAATCTTTTCAACGTCAAACGTTCTTTCTTTGAAAAGGAAACATGATTCAAAAGTAAAAGATAATAAAATAAGAATTAATAATGGAAGTATGAAGTTTCGAAAATTAAGGATTCTTCGAGTGTTATTTAACATCAATAGTTAGAATGAATTCGTATGTAATTTGATAATACTAAAGATTATCCATTTTTTTAATGTAAAATTTACACACTAGTAGTAACATTATCAGTCCAAATGAGTTTTTATTTTATACTTATTTAATAAAGCTTTATATATATATTACTCCTCAAAAAATGCACGACAATAAATGATTTCTCTTAACAACGTACTGGTTAGATTTGGGGCGGATGTCTTATTCAAGGACGTTTCATTACGGATTTCAGGAAAAGACAGAGTGTCTCTCATAGGTTCGAATGGAGCGGGTAAAACAACTATGCTCAAGTTGATTATGGGTGAGATGCATCCTGATGAAGGTAATATTGCAGTATCCAGGCATACGACAATTGGTTACCTGCCGCAGGAGGGGATTCGACTGTCGGGTAATACTTTATATGAAGAAGTGTACAACTCCGCCGGTGATATAAACGAAATTCAAAAAGAGTTAAGAGAAATCGAAATAGAAATGTCGGAGAGTAATGATGCAGCGAGTGAAGAATTTTTAGATCTCCTCGAAGAATATGGAGAGCTGCAGGAAAGATTTCAGCTTCTCGATGGTTTTAAAATAAAATCAAAGATAGAAAAGATACTGATCGGACTGGGATTTAAAGAGAGTGATTTTATCAGATTCACGGATGAATTCAGCGGCGGCTGGCAGATGAGAATAGCTCTTGCGAAGCTGCTTCTTAAAAATCCATCTATTCTGTTACTTGACGAGCCGACAAATCACCTTGACATCGAATCCCTTATTTGGGTAGAGAATTATTTAAAAAGCTATCACGGAGCAATTGTTCTGGTTTCTCACGACAGGAACTTCCTCGATAATATAACACGAAGAACTGTAGAAATCTCACTTGGCAAAGTTACAGAATATTCGGGAAATTATTCTTTCTATCGCATGGAAAGAAGGCAGCGGAAAAAGTTGTTGGAGAATATTTATAAAAATCAGCAGAAGCATATAAAAGAGCAGGAGAGATTTATTGAGCGTTTCAGATACAAGGCAACAAAGGCAAAAGCTGTACAGAGCAGGGTAAAGATGCTTGAAAAGATGGATGTTGTCGAGCTGGAAGAAGAGGAATCATCAGTAAGATTTAATTTCCCGCCAGCAACACACTCGGGTAAGATTACAGCAGATCTCGAAGGGGTTTCAAAAAGTTATGATGGAAAGAATTATGTACTCGATGACATCGATCTTTTAATAAAGAGGGGAGAGAAGCTGGCTTTCTTAGGAAACAATGGCGCTGGTAAATCTACTCTGGCTAGGATAATTGCAGGTACTGAAAAAATTAACAAGGGTAAAGTAAAGCCCGGACATCTTGTTGATATAAAATTATATGCACAGCACCAGGCTGAGGAACTTGACGGAAATAAAACTGTGCTTGAGATAATGGAGGAGGCATCGAGGGGTGAGATTGTAAAAAATCTAAGGACTGTTCTTGGAGGATTTTTATTCAGGGACGATGATGTTTTTAAGAAAGTAGGTGTATTGTCTGGGGGTGAAAAGTCGAGACTGGCACTTGCAAAGATGCTTATCGAGCCTTCAAATTTCCTGATACTCGACGAGCCAACTAATCATCTTGATATGCTGTCTAAAGACGTTCTTATGAACGCTTTACAAAAATATACAGGAACAGTATTAATTGTTTCTCACGACAGGCAGTTCTTAGATGGAATTATTGGTAAGGTTATCGAAGTAAAAAACAAGAAATTGAAAACATATGTCGGGAACTGCTCGGATTATTTAAAAGCAAAAGAGATTGAGCAGGAACAATTAGAAGCTTTAGAAGAAGAAAAGGAACCTGGGAAAAACAAGAAAAGCACAGGGAGAGATAAATACGTATCTAATTATGAACAAAAGCAAAAGAAGAAAGAGTTGAATAGAATAATCATGCCATTAAAAAGGAAGATCAAAGAAATTGAGGAAGAAGTTGCACAGTATGAAGAGAGGAAGAAAGAGTTAGAGTATAAAATGTCCGAAGAAAATTTTTATAAGGATGCAAATAAGGTTATTGAAGTTCAGAATGAATATAATAATATTCTAAAAACACTGGAAAAATCCAATTCACTCTGGGAAATTGAAATAGAAAAATTATACAATTTAGAGAAACAATATATTTCAAATTAAAAAAAACAACTATGAAAAAATTATTTTTCACACTCTTGCTGGTTTGTTTTTTCAGCCTTACGTTTAACATGTCTTCAAATGCAAGTGAACGATTTGGTGATGATCCAAAGTTCCAGACTTACAAAATAAACAAAGATATACTGGATAAAGATTACAAGCTTGCTTTAAAAGAGCACCAGGTAAGAACGGGGAAGATTATAGATTTTTATATAGATTTTCAGCTGGGTTTTGGCGGAACGAGTGCCAACATAGACCAGAAGTCCAACACGGGTGCTTTCGATACAAAATCCAAAGTTGGTTTTACAACGGGTGCCCTGGTTTATTTCAACTTATTCGAAGAGGTGAATTTCGCAACGGGTCTGGCTTACGTCGGGAAGAATTTCGAAGTAACACCACCGATCGATACGGCTAGCAGTATAGCAGGGCTGGATACGACCATTTCGGATATATCGAACAATTATGTAAATATACCACTTTACATTAATTTTGGAGGAATGATATCAGAAGATATCGGAGTAACTTTCAACGGTGGACCTTATTTGGGGATTCTTATTTCGACGGATGATAAAGCAGGATTAGGTTACAAGAATTTTGATTTCGGGCTTGCCGGAACTCTTACGGGAAATTATTTACTGAATCCGTTTGTAAGTATTATTCTTGGGACGAGGTTTGAGTATGGTGGTTTGAATAATCTCGGAAACACACAATTTGTTGATAAGATTACCACTACGAATTATTCTATATTTACTGGTATTAGAGTGGGTATAGGAATGTGATTATAAAAGATTTATGTAAAACAAAAGACTCCAGAAGTAAAATACTTTTGGAGTCTTTTTATTTCTATTTGTGTTAATAAGAACCAAGCACTGCAGAGTATTCTCCGCTTTTGGTTTCGTGAAGTTCCACAACTTTCCAACCTGTTGCTTTTGCTAATTTTTTGAGGTCTTTAGGCTTTACATGCAGCCACTTAAACCAGTCTCCAAGATGATCTTTGTACTCAACTCTTACTACGACCTGTCCAACGTAACGCCCAGCTTTTATATTGCTTCGATGATATTTCTTGTGAGCCTTCTTTTTTGTTTTTGTGACGTCTGTTGAGGTCATGACCAGAATACCGTCCGGTCTGATAAGTTTTCTAAGAGATGAGAGCAATCTCTTTGCACCTGCCATCGTTCCGCTAATTCCGATATTGTGCCCAAATAATAAAATCGTGTCGAAGGATTCAGGGGGAAATTTCAAACGGAGAGCATCCATGACTTTTACTTTCATGCATCCCCGTTCTCTGCAGACTTTTATTGCAAATGGTGAGTTATCGATTCCGGTTATGTCAAATCCGCGTTTTTGGAAATGCAAAACATGCCGCCCGACTCCGCAGCCTACGTCTAAAATTTTTCCTGATATATGGTGTGCTGCTATATTTTCTGTAGGATAAAATTTTCTTGTAAAGAAGACCTTCATACTTCCTTTTTCATAATAACCATCATCTCGTCTGATTACCAGCGGCATTCTATGATCACCGCTCCAATAATTGTACAGTGCTTTTCCAAAAGTATCTTTCATTTGTTTGAATTTTTTTCTTCATATATATCGTAGTCTTCAAATTTGATTATACCAAAATCCTTTGTCGTTACCACTGTTTCTTCTTTTGTGTTGTCCTCATCGTGAAGATAAAAATATACTCCACTGACTTTATGCAGGTACCATTCCTGGTCGTCTTCATCAAACTTGTAAGTAATTATCTTTGTCCATCTCCATGAACTGCCTCCATAATGTTCAATAGAGAAGTAATTATCTTTAATTGTCAAGCCTGTATAAGGATCACCCATTATTCCGCCGCAGTCAAAGCAATACACTGTTTTATTATTTTTACGTGCAAGTTTTAATGAATTGTCCGGTTGTCTGATAAGTATCAGAAGTGGACGGGCTGTTGGGTTTGATACGTCGAAAGTCTCCTCCTCATTGATAGCTTTTAGAACAAGAAGAACGTCCTCTATTTTATCGTTATTTAAATCACCTCTTTTCATATCGAGTATCTCGTGTCCATCAGGAATGAACTCAGTAAGCTCTCTGGTTGAATCAGTATCTTTTACCGTTTCATTTTTTATAGTATCGGTCTGAGTCCCTGGAGATTGAGTTTCTTCTTTATCATTTTGTGCTTGATTACAAGAACTTAGTATGAACATGAGCAGAATGGTATCAATTAAGATTAATTTCATTTCGATAATCCTTTAAATTTAATACATAAAGTAAACTAATATTTTTAGTGTGAAAAAACAAGAAGGTTTATTTAATTGATTCGAATGATAGTATTCTAATTGTACGGGAGTTTGGATACGAGTAATATATTAACTTTACAATTTTAGTTGAAAGGGATAAATTGAAACACTAAAGATGTTTTTGTTTATAAGTAAATTATCAGAAAATAAACAAACTCTATAAACATGAAAAAACTAAACACAATCTTGCTCCTGACATTGTTAATAGCAGCAAGTTATAATACAGCATTCAATTCAGGAGGTAATGAGAGCAAAGTAATAAATAACCTTAATCAAATAGAAACTGTTATGAATGACACAACACCAAAAGTTACAGGTATAGGCGGGGTTTTCTTCTTTTCGAAAAATCCTAAGGAGACAACAGAATGGTACGGCAAAAACTTAGGACTGGCTACAGATGATTACGGCTCTGCATTCGAGTTCAGAAACGCAAACAGACCGGATGAAATTAATTATCTCAGGTGGAGTCCTTTCGATGAGGGGACAGATTATTTCGATCCTTCAGAGAAAGAGTTCATGATTAACTACAGGGTACAGAATATTGAAGGTCTGGTAAAAAAGCTCAGGGAAAATGGCGTAACAATTGTTGACGAAATCGCTGAATATGAATACGGCAAATTCGTTCATGTCATGGATCCCGAAGGAAACAAAATCGAACTATGGGAACCCATTGACAGCTTTTTCACTAAAATGGGAGGACCGACAACTAAATAACACCTGTTTGTAACCACGATGAAAGATGATCATATCTAAAGAGGACTTTTGGAAGATATTTTGTCGTTGGTTAGAACACAAATTGCTTGACACAAAGTCAAATGAGTTTAATATTCAGTTTTTACATTTACCTTCCTAATAATTTATCATATTTTCTTTAGGTTTTTTAAATTTCGTATTTTTGCAGTGTCAAGTTTAACTGTAACTTTAGGAAATTTCGAAAAAGGGAAAAATCATGGAACTCGTGGTTGATAACGTTAGCAAGCTATATCAACGAAAGATATGGGGATTGCGAAGTTTCAGTTTGAAACTGGGGCCAGGGATCATAGGTTTGTTGGGACCCAACGGTGCAGGAAAATCTACGCTCATGCGTATACTGGCTACCATTACCAAACCCACAAAGGGAACTATTACTTGGAATGGCGCCAACATTGCTACATCTCCGAATGAACTCCGCAAAGTGCTGGGGTATCTTCCCCAAGATTTCGGAGTATATCCAAACCTGAGCGCTTTTGAGTTCTTGGAGTATATGGCTGCTATTAAGGGGTTGGACAGTCCGACAGCACGCAAACGAATTGACGAACTGCTTCAGGTTACGAATCTGTTCGAAACGCGGAAACGTCCTTTAGGCAGCTATTCAGGCGGTATGAAACAACGGGTGGGCATCGCACAGGCTTTGCTCAACGACCCACAACTGCTTATTGTAGATGAACCTACCGTTGGTTTGGACCCAGAGGAGCGTGTTCGGTTTCACAATTTACTCTCTGAACTGTCCGGGCAACGAATTGTCATATTGTTTACTCACATTGTCTCAGATGCCGAAACAACAGCGACCAAGATCGCTCTTATTCACCAGGGACATTTGGTTAAACATACCACACCCGAAGTGTTGTTGCAGACAATATCAAACAAGGTTTGGGAGTGGATCGTCCCCAGCACGGAACTACCTGAACTCAAGCAGCGTTTTTTGATCAGTGGCACTAATCGGCGCAGTGACGGTGTCTTGGTGAGGGTTGTATCTGAAGAGTCGCCATCCGGGCATGCTCAGGTAGTCTCCCCCCGCCTGGAAGATGCTTACCTCTACTTCATTGCCGCTGACAAGAATAAAGAGAGAGAAACGCAATGAAAACATTGCGTATACTTTGTCATATCGTCAAGGCTGATTTTCTTGAACGCACACGCCGTTACAGTTTCCTTATAACAATTGGGGTAACAATATATCTTGCGTATCTTTACTTACCTCCATCTAATGCATCCTACTTAACCTTTGGGCTGGGTAATTTTCGCGGTGTATACAACTCTGCCTGGGTGGGAAGTGTTATTGCTGCTCTTTGCATTGTTCAACTTGCTCTGGTCAGTTTTTATCTTGTCAAAAATACCATTGAACGGGATTTCACTACTAGGGTTGGGCAGATTATTGCCACAACTCCTTTGAGTAAGCTGCAATACACCTTCGGCAAGATGTTAAGCAACTTGATTTTTTTAATGGTTATGGTAATTATCATTATGCTGGCAGCCATCGTGATGCAGTTGGTGCGTGGTGAGGTATACCAGATAAATCTTTGGACTTTCGTGGCTCCATTTCTATTCTTGGTATTGCCAGTAATGGCATTAGTAGCCGCATTGGCTGTTTTGTTTGAAACAATCCCATGGTTGAAAGGCGGCTTTGGAAACATTGTTTACTTTTTCTTATGGGTGTTCCTCCTGGTAACGATAATGTCGGCTGCTGAGCGCAGTAGCACAGATGCACAGCAACAAGTTATCAATGAACCTCTTGGCTTGACAGTACTTACGTCTAACGTAGTTAATGATTTTAAGTTAGAACATCCTGAATATGACGGGATACCACGCGGTGTAACCGTTGTTAAAGCACCTGTACAGACTTTTGTTTGGGATGGAGTGAAATGGTCAGCTGGTATTGTCCTGAGACGATTATTCTGGGTCGGTGTAGCACTTGGGTTGACTCTGATTTCGTCTATGTTTTTCCACCGTTTTGATTCATCATGGGAAAAGTTAAGACGAAGACGATCTGACGACTCAGTAGTGCTTGATACAGAAGTTCGCACTTTTTCGACAGCGGTTCCCAACCCGATCCAGCTTACTACTTTTAAGACACGAGATACATCAGAGGTGAATCTGTTCGGACGCATCGTTATTGCCGAATTACGTCTTATGCTAAAGGGCTTGCGCTGGTGGTGGTATCTGATCGCCATCGGGCTGATGATTGCCAGTTTCCTTAGTCCCCTTGACATCGCACGTCAATATCTACTCCCTGCTGTTTGGATATGGCCTCTGATGCTGTGGTCTGCAATGGGGAATCGCGAGGTGCGGAATCAAACAAACCAACTTGTCTTTTCTGCAGCTCACCCACTAAGACGTCAACTCCCTGCTACATTGTTGGCTGGATTAATTGTTGCCCTACTCATTGGAAGCGGTCTGGGTGTGCGCCTGATTCTGACTGGTCAATGGGGGGTTTTCTCCGCCTGGTGTGTTGGTGCAGCGTTTATTCCCTCCCTCGCTATGGCTTTAGGTGTTTGGAGTGGCAGTAGTAAGTTGTTCGAAGTGATATACATTCTACTATGGTACATAGGTCCCATGAATCGAGTAGTAATCCTGGATTATATGGGCGTCACGAACGATGCTGTTGCAACAGGAATGCCATTATACTATATGGTGGTCACGATTCTTCTATGGGGGTTGACTCTGGTTGGTCAGCGAAAACGAATCCGTATATGAAACTGAGTTTTTTAAATAAAAAAAAATAGGTAGCACGGTAAATTACCATGCTACCTGTTTTTTTTATAATATCTTTAATCTTTTTATTTCGCCAGCAGCATCTGCTTTGTATCTACATAATACTCTCATATGAGTTTCAAAAATATATTTTCCTCATAGTTATATATTTTTTTTCTGATACAAAGTTTTCATTCTACTACAAAATCCCTGTTGCAATTTTGCCTCGTTTTCGCACTTTTTCTTGAAGATCCTGCATTTTTAGCTCATAATCAATGGTACCGAATTTTTACACTTTTTTATTTTTATGATAATGAAAATCAGCTTTTCCCATAAAATGTGCAATTATATACATTATTCTCGATTTTTGTATATATATATTTTATAGTCTAAAACAATTTTCTTATTATAATGCCTAAAATTTGTATTCGCCTTTTTAAATTTAATACCATTATATTTGTGAAGAATTTGATTACAGGAGTGAAGTTTTGGAAAAAATGCTCAAAAACAACAAAAAATCAGGTTTTTCACATTTGACGGATGACTCGTCACGCCTGACGGATGGCTCGTCACGTCTGACGGATGGCTCGTCACGCTTGACGAGAGGCTCATCACGTCTGACGGATGGCTCGTCACGTCTGACGGATGGCTCGTCACGCTTGACAGGAGGTTCGTCACGTCTGACGGATGGCTCGTCACGCTTGACGGGAGGTTCGTCACGTCTGACGGATGGCTCGTCACGCTTGACGGGAGGCTCGTCACGTATGACGGATGGTTCGTCACGTATGACGGGAGGCTCATCATGTCTGACGGATGATTCGTCACACTTGACGGCAGACTCGTCAAGTTCAATCTACTCAATTAACAATTTTCATAAACCAAATTAAATCATTATGGGAAAAGCAATTTTTATCCCGAAAATCATCGGGAACTTACCACCCTGGCTAACAAACGCAGTTGACAGGCTCACAGGCGGTTTAGCCACAAAATACGGAGTCGATGCAGCTACGATGACTGATTTGACTGACGCAAAAGATAATACGGTAACAGCGATAAACGAAGCTGAAGCAGCGGACGCTACTGCACAGGAAAAAACAAATATTCAAAACACTGTCATAAAGAGTACGAAAAAGAAATTCCGCAAAGTTCTTACTGACATACAAGACCACACTGATTTTGATGAAGCCGATATGGAAGCTTTAGGTGCGAGAGTCGAGCACGAAGCACCCGATGAAGGTTCTGCTAAACCAATTATTTCTAAAATAACCCATCTGCCGGAAAAGTTAGTGTTCGACTGGATAAAGGCACACTGGCACGGCATCGCCATAGAGGTGAGCTATGATGGAACAAGCTGGACGAAGGAACAGCCTGACCTGCGTTCACCCTGGGAAGATACAAGGCTTAACCAGGTCAGCGGTACACCCGAATATCGTTACTATAGGTTTCGTTATCTTAACAGCGAGGGTAAGGAAATCGGTCACTGGACAGAAGATATAAAAGAACTTGTTGAGATTTATTAAAAAAGATTAAAGAATATCAGTCATCACTCGCTCCGTAAATATAAAGGCAGCCCCGCATTACGTCTCCTTTCAGCAGTCAATTTTTATGAGTGGGGTTGCCTTTTTTGGGAAATGGATTTACTATGAAATGTTCTTTGAATAAATAATAGAATATTTGTAGTGGAGAATTAATATTCCTCTCTACATCTTTGAATAATATTTGCTAATTTAAAATCTCTAAATTATGAAAAAATTAATTTCAGTTTTTATTCTGTTTACATTTTTATTTTATTCTGGTTGTGCTACAATATTTCAGGGTAGTAAAGATGAATTGAGTTTTTACAGCGAACCGTCTGGTGCTAAAATATTAGTTAATGGTCATGATGTAGGTAAAACTCCTAAGATAGTAAGTTTGAAAAGAGGACAAGAATATTATGTAGAATTTGTTAAACAGGGTTACGAAAAAATGGGAATAAAACTTACATATGGTATAGGGGCAGGTTGGATTATACTTGATATACTAACAGGATTGATAGGTATTCTTGTTGATGCAATAACGGAAAATTGGTATGGTTTTGATCTTGAAAGTTATAAGGCTAATCTAGTACCAGAAAAAGAATAAGATTTTACTGTATTACAGAAGCTATAAAGTGACGGAGATATTACAATCACCAGCACCTTATTCCCCCCTTTTATAAAGGGGGGATAGGGGGGTTAAAAAAGTTTAAAGATTTTTAGTCGCCTCCTGATGTCGCTCGGCTCAGCACGAATAAATCCAGCCCCGCAGTGCATCTTTGTGAATCGGGCACAAAGAGGGGGCTTGGGGTTTTGACCTGAATAAAAGATTAATTTTAGTATTTGTATTTGTGGAATCTATAAAAAATTTATATAAATAATGGTTAATATTAATTTTTAAATTTTTATATTTATATAGAAAAGAAATATGAAATAATCTTCATTATTGAAAATGGAAAAATTAAATATAAACAATATAATTTCGGAAGAACTAAAAACTGTATTAGAAGCACGTGAAAAATATGGTGAGTTTTATTCATTAGCGTCAAATCTATGCAGTTTTTTATTTGAGTTCATTAATTCAGTGACTAAGGAAGGTATGCTTTTTCATGCATTCTATACTTCTTCAAGTAAAAGTCTTTGTCTTGCTTTTCTTTCAATATTAAGAAAGCACAATTATCAATCTCATTTAATGATTCGAAATGCGTTGGAATATATAGCTTTAGCTTGTTATGCACTTTATAGATCGAATATCAGTGAATTTGGTAATTTTATTAATGAAAGCGAGTTTGAAAGTAATGAAAAAGTAAAAAATAAAGCAT
>Ga0180432_10004811_pt1 | contig 18301 bp, 13 predicted proteins | sample SS_ome_10_FD_132414 | JGI IMG/M metagenome (GOLD analysis project Ga0180432, IMG submission 132414) | Hypersaline lake sediment archaeal communities from the Salton Sea, California, USA - SS_1_MS_2 metaG | ecosystem: Environmental > Aquatic > Non-marine Saline and Alkaline > Hypersaline >...
GGGAACGGGAATGGGAACAGTTACATGAGTAGAATGAGGAAATTAAGAAATCGCAGATTAAGAGGTACTAATGGAGGGAATGGGAATGGAGGTTTTCCTTGGTGGGGGTGGTTGCTCATAGGCGTCGGTGTTTTAGTAGTGGGGGCCATTGTAATGGCATTGTCGAAAGATCGTCAACAACAAGAACCAACAGGCATACTTGAAGAAACCGAATCTGCTTTACGAGAAGGTCAGCAGACTCGTGCAAGACTTCGTCAACAAAGACGGGCTATTGCCCAAGCACAAAGAGAAACAAAAAAAGTACAGAGAATAAAGGCCCGAATGGAAAAACGTAAGGCTCAAAAGGAAGATCGTGATCTACTAAGAGCTATACGAAATGAAGAGAGGGCTTGTCAAAAACTACGAGGCCAAAGTAGAAAAAATTGTCTCGAAAATGTCAAGTTGTTAAAAGAAGGAAGGAAAACTCTTCTTGGCCTTAGATAATTAATATAATATCTCTCCTATTTCAAATCCTTGCCGGCACATGGGACACGTTGGAGTTTCCGTAGGACAGTTTCTTACCCATTCTACAAGTGCGTTTCTATAAAATCCATGAGTACAATTTAAAAAAACTACATGAGTTAAACCATATCTATTTTTCCCCGGTCTAAGTCTCCCTCGGGTAATACCACATATCTTACCGTCCCATTTCTTTTTCCAGAAAGGTTCTTTCTTTAGTTTCGTTTGCATTACTGTATTTATGAACAAACATGTTTAAATTGAAAACAGTTCTATATAATTATAACCGTATAATCGTATAATCGTATAATCGTATAATTATATACGTTTTTTGAATACCCATGGTTTTTTATTTACTTATGCTTATAAACTTGCACTGAATTAATTAGCCAGTATGCATCTAAAAAGGCGGGATTATTATTAACATCTAGTACATACTTATCCGCCTCTGCCTGCCCTCCTTGATATATACCACCCGCCCAATCTCCAGACAATGTTGTGTTGATCACGAGATTCATAGGCTGTAAAGCTTTAGGAGATGTACAGGCATCAAAATGCGCATCCGGTGTTCCCCATTTTTTGGGATCTGGATCCAATTTTGTAATGTCATCCGGGATACCATCCGTGTTTCTCCTAAAAATCCAAATGTCAATTCCACTTTCAGTCCACAGCATGGCATACACCCCACCATTCTCTCTATTCAAACCCCACCCACAAGTGTTAGGCTTAGATACAGTCCAACCGCATCCTGTAAATGGACATGGTTCATTACCATCACAACCACATGTACCAGTTGCTGGGCGATCTTGATCTGGTTGAACGGTATTACATGCGATTTTGCGACCATTATCATTGGGGTCGGTTTGAGAACATTCCTCTTGAGTGTGTAAAGCTACATGATTAAAACTAGTACTTTGATCAACTGAATTCACAGATTCCATGAGATCAATTTCACCACCACATGCCCATTGTTTCGGTGGTTGTTCGGCTGCCGTAAACCACAGTGCTGGCCAAACAGTGGCACCTTCTGGCATATGTTGAATATCAAAAATAAATAATCCATATTGGTACTGATTCTTGGTGTAAATGCGGGTTGACTTGCGGAAATCCATGAGTCCATTCGTGCCTCGTTTACCTTCATATCCCATGGCTTCAACGCCCATTCTTAACTTATTATCAGGAAAGGCGATCAACTCATCATGTTGAAGATGACGCCAATCACCATACCAAACAAGACCATGAGTAGGATCACTGTATGGGCAAATCCACTCGTTCTGTTCATTATCCCATAATCCTTGACACGTCTCATTGTAAGGATTCCAAAAATACCAAGGATTATTGTTTGGATCAAAGAAGTTATGGCCACTCCAATAATCAATAAGATCATAATCCCCTTTAGTAACATGTCCTGGATCAGGTCCTGGAGCAGGACCTGGAGCAGGAGGGGTTGGATTGGAGCTAGATTTTAAGGCAAATCCCAAAGCAACTGCAGACAAAATTAATGCAAGAACTGCCAGAAGAATTACTACAATGTTTGTCATTTTATATAAAGTTAACATTTTTTTACAAACTATATGTATTTTGCGCTTAAAGATAGTGCTACCATTTTTGGACATTTTTGGACATTTTTGGACATTTTTGGACATTTTTGGATGGTCTTGCAAGCCGGTAATATGTTAAAATTATATAGACGATCCATAGTTACTCTACAACCGTTCCAGAACATACATGCTTAATAAAATCTAACAGGAATTCGTTCTTTATCCCGTCAGCTGCATTTTTAACATCTGCATTGGTATTAAAAAGCTTGGCTACCTGCTCAAACATTGCAGAATCCATATCCGGTGTATTTTGAGCAAACACTATTTCACTACTTTTGGCTTTTATACTGTCAAAAAACATCGGAGCCAATCTCTGCATTTCTGGATCCGTAACTAACTTCCCATCGGTATCCTTAAATTTAATTTTTCTCCTCGCATAATCAACACATATCACCCTATCCTTGAGAGGATGTTCCAAAGCATACTCTGCATACCCTGAAGCACCTTTCTGAATATGTTCTAGAGTAAGTTGGGGAGTATGCTCTAGAAGATGTTCAGACGTAATTGGTTGCATACTCTGTATGAAGTTATTTATCTGTGTCTTACTCGTAGTGGGTCTAGAAACAGCTTTCAACGCAACATTCTCCAACTTATTCTGGAGATCCTGGATAGTCTGTTTTTGTTCTTTTATTATACTATCTTTTTGATTGAGTAGTAATTTACACTCTTTTAATTCTTGTCGCAATATATTTATTTCTTCAACATTAACAGAAATTATATTTCCTATTTTACATGATTTTTGATGTCTGTTAAGATTCGTTAATGTTGAGAAAGACTTTCTACAACTTTCACAATGGTATTTCTCAACACTAATATTCCGAATTTTTAAACAATACTTAGCAGTCCTTTGATGAGTATTTAATGATGACTTGGTACTAAAGTTGTTTTTACAAAATTTGCATTTCATTTATTGACCATTTTAAGCTTTTAAATCTCTATTCTTCCGAAATGAAGAACGATGAAGATTGTTGAAGATTGAAGAAGAATGAGGAAGAGCTGTTAAACTGACTCACCTTAAAAAAATTACTTTTGGGCGCTACACAATTTTTTGTGTGTGTAGCCATTTTATATATCTCCAAAAATCCGAAAAATAAAATTAAAGTAGTATTTCTTCCTCCTAATTATAAATATTAGATTAGAATATAGATTGTCCCGATTTTAAAATATTATCTACAAAATATTTTAAATCCAAAATAAATAAAATCCCTAATATTTATAATTTATATTCGTATAAGAATTGACATACTGCAGTATCTGGTAATTATTTGAAGTATACCAAAAACTGTCTATTATTGACAGTTTAATAAGTAACGATTTTAAATTGAGAAATTTAAAATAACTTATATCTGGAATCTATTTTTTTCTTCTTCCGATATGTATTTTTTCAGATGTTTCCAAGAACTTGGGGGACATCTTAATTCCTTCAGCTTTAATATAAAACCCAGTGTCATTATTTTCACATTTGGACATGTAGTTCCTAACTTTTTACACAACCTAGGGGTTATTTCTTTGGCAAAACCAAAATCTATGATGTAAATCTTATTATTTTTCATCATATAATTCAGGATATTTGAATCTGCATGAAAAACACCCACTTTATCCAATTGCCTAAAGATTTCTATGATCTGTAACTGTTGATTACGACGAAGACATCCTTTTTGTTTCTTCATATCGTCGATAAGGTGATGATCCATCTTTTCCATAACTATATATTTAGACACGGTATCGTATTCTACAACTCTAGGAGCTATACCAGCCTTAGCGGCTTTTTTCTGAAGAGCATACTCTAATTTTAGGGTACTGGTAGCTTTAGTTTTGCGAAAAGTCTTCATAGCGAACTCTCTGTCTTTTTTATCTCTTACAAGATATGTTGTACCTTCCTTGCCTTTATTACCTAATTGTCTTATACGTGTGTATTTATCTATTTTGTCGGTTTTGTATTCCTCATATTCTTTGAAAGCTTGTTGAATATCCTGTATATATTCTATTTTACTCCTCCGAGTTTTGAGACCCATTTCTCGGGCCATCTTTTTTAGGTCTGTGAAAGATAATTGTTGTAGAGAAGAATAATCCATTTATTTTAAACATTTTAATGTTTAAAATAAATTTATTATACTGATTACCCATTACACTTATTTAGATGGGTAATGGGACACAATATCCTTTCGGTTTAGTAAAAATACTTAAATCATCGCCTAGGGGTATGCACAATTGTTTTGGAGAACATACTGGCGGTGAGGAAGTATCGTATTTGTCAGTACATCTGCCTTCAAAAGAGAATGCTGACGATGAGAACGAACATTCATCGTGATTATTTTTCCCTTCACATGCTTGTGTTAACTCATCAGCATGATCAAAGAGATCTGATAAATGTATGGGATCACCTTTAATGGCACAGCTGTATGTGATCCCATATGGAGGGTATGCTCCTGTTAGATCTGCACAATTTGGATGATTTTTTATACATTCATCGTATCCGGTTCTATATTCACTACTTGAGCAACAAACGGTTTCACCATTTGAATCTACACAGTCAGCTTTTTGTTTCCATTTTCCATCCTCCTTACTCCAACCGGATATCAGCAATTCCCCATCTGCGGTAACGGGACAACACCCATCTTTACTTAGATCACATGCGGGGAGTAGATCACAATTGCATAGTCCCGCGCTAGATGCAAATTTTTGCCTTGTCGTGTCGTATGATAGCATATTGTCTGATTTGTAAGAACATACTTCATTGCTGTCCTTATATAAAGTACATTTGTTATTGCCTGTATCATATGACCAATATTTACAACTTTGATCACATAATTCTGCGCATTTATCTGCATTTGATGTTGTGCTGGACGAAATCTCATCATAGGCTGACCAATTCCAGCCCGTAGTTTGACATTTGTTGTTAACACATGTTTGATTTTTCTTGCATGACCCACATTCGCCTCCACAATTGTCACGGCCGCATTCCTTACCGTCGCAATTTATATCGCAGCATGTACCATCAACACACCGTTGATTATCACTGCACGACCCACATTCGCCTCCACAATTGTCACGACCGCATTCCTTACCGTCGCAATTTATATCGCAGCATGTACCATCAACACACCGTTGATTATCACTGCACGACCCACATTCGCCTCCACAATTGTCACGGCCGCATTCCTTACCGTCGCATTTTGTATCGCAGCATGTACCGTCAACACACCGTTGATTATCACTGCACGGAGGTATACATATTCTGCTTCTGTCTTTGAAGAAATATTCATAGATGATAAAACCACTTACAGCTAGAGCTGCAATGATCAGAAATATAAAAACAGGATCCATTTATATAATGCAAATAAATTAGGTATGATTTTATCCAAAAAGGTGAAGAGTTTTCACGAAAACATAATCATATCATTATCAAAACAAGCTCGTACATTAAAGAAGGTTTAGATGAACTAGTAGAAAAATAACAAAACCTAACTCTAAAATATACTTGCGATTTGTTTTTGTGATATTTTGTAAATTTACTTTATGCAACAACTCCAGGATTGAAATGAAACCCTTCAATTTGAGATCCTCCTGTTATAACTATCGGCGTATAATTTGCGTCTAAATTAATATTACTAAAAACATTATACATATTTACAGTAAGAGGGCCGGCTGTTGTGGTTCCAAATGGACCTAAAGAATTTGTTGTAGTTACAACCAATTCTCTGAATGTTGGTGCAGAACCACCATTTGCTTCTAACTGAATAGCATTGTATAACGGTGATGTATCGAGACCTGTATATGAGATTCTACCGGTAACAAAAAGTTCCGCAGGAGAACTAGTTGCGTTGATAAACGATCTAATAACCCCGTTAATGCCGGCAACATCTGCATTGAATATTAGAGTAACATTATTGGCGTTATCAAAATTTGAGATATCGTTTGATAGTGGACCGTCGGACAATAACCAATTACCAGACATTTCTATCGTACCAGCCGTCGATAAGTCTGCTATTGGAGTTCCTGTCGTAACAATACTGTTACCTTCATATGGTATTCTTATATTACCAGTTCCTCCTCCAAATATAGCGCTAAATTTGATATCATATGTACCTCCTACATTGTTGATACGAAGTACATAATTAGCGTTAGGGACAGCGCCACCCAGGTCTTGTTGTAAAACAGAATCGATAAATATTTTTTGATGTGCTGTATTGTTGTTTAGAAATACAATACTAAGATCGTCATCTAAAATTTGAGTAACATTTAATTCCCCAATGTGAACATCAATATGTGCAGTGATATTATCTGGAGGTAATGCACCAACATCTGTTAATTCGATAACATTTGGAGCTGTTAGCGCTGTTAATTGGTTTACATGATATTTTATATATTCTATGTTGGCATTTCCCAATCTAAATTGTAATGCTTCCGTCTCTGTTGTTATAATTTTTACAGTCATAAAGAATTCCGTTCCAGCTGTTGATAAAAATGGGGCTTCTTGTGTAAATTCATTCGCTTCGATAACAATATTACTCAAAGGATTTGTAAGTACTCTATTAGTTGTCCCTACCATATTTATAGTAGCCATTCCTCTTATTTCCGAATTTCTCATAGGAGCTCCATCATCAAAAAACGGTTCCTCGATATTGTTAATAACCACTCCTGGTAAACACCACATTTTTACACCATCTTTTACAAGTCTTAAAGAAGCAGAACCGGCATCATAAGTTCCAGGTAAAACATAAATTAAATCGCCTGGAATAAATCCTGGATCAGCCGGGTCTAAATTTGGCGTTCCCGAAACTGCGTCTGCAACAGCAGCCCATGGAGTTGCGTAGGGACAATCCAATCGTTCTCTCTCCCCTAATATATCGCTTCCTGTCGGAGTTACAAAGATTGTATGAGCGTATCTTGGTGCAAATTCTAAACAGTTATCAATCGACCCTATAGGAGCTGAAAAATTTGGTCCTGCCCCTGTAAATGCACACCCGGTAAAACATACTTCTTGAGTTGCGCCTGTAGGACCTGTAGGACCTACTGGTCCTGTAGGACCTGTAGGTCCTGTAGCGCCAGTAGGACCCGGACTAGCAAAATCTGGATCTGGTCCGGGTTCATATGCGCTCCTTGTTGCGTGTGCGACTATTTTAAACATTGATATTTATTATAACACAAGTTTTTTTATATAATATATGTTATAATAAATGTCACTTTTCAAAATTTTTGCTCACGCAACAAGGAGCGCATATGAACCAGGCCCTGACTCTACATTAGGAGGAGGCGGAGAAAGCCCTACGGGTTCATCTCCTACAGGTCCAATGAATGATATGACAGGTTGTACAGGACCCTTAGGTGTATTTTGCACCGATCCATGCGGGTTTATAAGAACTCTGAAACCTCCTGATGGTGTTAATGTAGATTTTCAATTAGGTTTTGGAAATATATTATTTGTTACACCATCAGGAGATGATTTTAATGCGTTGCCAAATAGATTAGATTGTCCTTATGCAACTCCTTGGACTGCCGTGGCTGCTGCTAATCCTGGTGATACAGTGTATGTATTTCCGGGAAGATATCGAAGAAATGCGCCCCCTTTTGGACCTGTTGGAACATTTAATAGAAGAATTGTTAGAAATGGTGTTAGAGTGTTTTGTTTACCAAATGTTTTCATATTGGATGATTCATTTTTTATTATCGCCGCATTGGCAAATATATTTGTACCGGCTGGTACTCCTCTTTCTACCACCCCTGGAAATACTTTACTAATTGGGGAGTTTAGAGGTTATGCGTGGGTTCAGGTAACAATCACCGCTAATATTAATTTTAGTATGTATATGTTAACATCTAATGAAAATAATAGATTCATTTTTGAATGTGATACATTTAATCATGGGTGGAGGCATGAAAATTTTAATACCGCAAGTATGGATATGAGAATAAGAAGAGATACATCAACTAATATGGGTCATATACAAAGATTTAGACCTACTGTTAGTACAAACGGAAATTATAAATATACTGTAGATATGGCAACAGGATTACGTGTAACTGGTACCCCATTTACCCAATTAGATTTTAGGAATACATTTGGAAGAGGACAAATAACTGCAAAAGTAGGAAAATTAGAAATGTCTATTGGAAATTCCCCAGAAGCAATTATATATTGTGGCACTGTACGTGGATATATTAAAATCCATGTTGATAGTATAGTAAAATTTTTGCCATCTAATGAAGCAGACCCAATTTTATGTTTTCAAGCCTGTTCAGCAGATTATGACATACGTTTACGTGGTATTAAAAGTCCTATACAAGGTACCGGACCAGTTTTTTACGGTTTACGCGGTAATCCTATAATAACATTGGGAGGTAACACAAATCCATCATATGGTAACATCGAGATAGAAGGAAAACTAATAATGGATAGAAATCCAAATGCTTTTTCGACTAATAATTTAAATGGTATTGGTGCTGACTCAAGATTAAACTTAAACATACATATGAAAGTTTTTGGTCCTAATATAGGAGCCGTAGATAAATGTTTCCTTAATCTAACAAATGCACCTACAAATATGCATATTTCAGGTAGAATTGCTTATACAGGAGCAGATGTAACTAATTTACACAATGTTTTTCAACTTAATACGACAGCTGTTAGATCTCCAATATTAAGAGAACTAGTTGTAACTACTAATACAACACCTGGACCAAATGTGTCTGGACCATTTTCAACAACTACTCCTAATATTAATTTTCCCCTTAAAACTATAAATGTATTCTGCAACGAAAGTTTAGATATGGTTCCAACTTATGTACCAATCGTAATAACAGGTGGTAATCAAAATGAAGGATATCATTTTAATGGTTTAATATCTTAAATATTGATATTAATAAATGTCAAATATAGTATCTGGATTTGGAAGTCCTATTGAAGATTACGGGGTTAATTTATATATCGACCTATTTACAGGGAAAATTTATGATTATGTATCAAACACCTGGGTGATAAATCCCAATACTTTCTTACGTCTTATAGCAACGGCCGAAAATACGCAAGAAAATCTTCCTATCTCGCCTGAAAAAAGTAAAATGGAAAACGTATTGATTTCTTCGGAGAGAAAATTGTATTCTTACAATGGGTCTGAATGGGTAGAAACCATATTTTTAGCACAGGGATGGGGACCTCCAGTTAGATCTGTACTATCAGGATCTGTATATATGGATGCCTTAACGGGTAACATATACGAATACACAACAAGTTGGACTCTTACACAAGAAAACACAGAACCAAGCTGTCAAATATTTTTTCAAGAGCTTGAAAGCGTATTTAAAAATTTATTTACCCGTTCATAAAACAATTATAAATATAGATAAATTATATTTAGCTCCTATTGCGTCGCTAAACCCGCAAAACGAGGCTCCTTGCCGATCTCCCTCCGGTCGAGCGTGAGCGAGAGCCCCAGCGGGACCCTAGACGCTCCTCCTATTGCAAAAACGAACCATAATTCATTATTATACATAATAATGAATTCCTGAGATTAATCCAAGTTCAATGTATAATACTAACAGTATTTAAGGAAATGTTAAAAAGATATAAATGGATCAAGAGTCTAAAAATTTAAAACAGGAACCACTGTATGAAAAAAGTGTAGCTGTAAATAAAAGAGCATCGGTATCACAAAGTCTCCATGATCGTATGAGAATTGAGGAGCCTTGGAGTAGTCGTATCGAGGATTTGTTTGGTGATATGACGGAAGAATTAAAAGACAAGATTAAGAAACATGATCAATCTGGGTATTACTATCGTGGGCTGGATGCTAGGTGGGGGTATCCCAGCGTTGTATTGGCTGGTGTTATGGTACCTATATCCACATTATTGGATTCATGTGATGATGATACAACTATTAAGGTATTGAATGCAGCAGCATATGCTACCATTGCTCTTCTTGCAGGTACTGCACAGTATTTTAGCTATGGTAAAAAGAGTCAGAAGCATTTTGACATTTCTGCTAGGTATTCTGATATTCTTACGGATATTAGGATGGAATTAGTTAAGCATGCTCAGTTTCGTATTTCGGCAGATACGTTTTTACAAAAAATACAGATGAGAATTGATGGTTTGAATGCATCTGCTCCGATAATACCACAACATATTGCTATGAAAAAATATAAGAAAGAAAATCAGAAAGTTAATCAGAAAGTTAATCAGAAAGTTAATCAGAAAGTTAATCAGAAAGTTAATCAAGTTTAATTGGCAATTTGTGTAGAGCCAGCAAACAAGAAACGAAAGGTATAGAAATACATGGGAGATATATGAGATATTATATCGCCAGTGAAATACCATGACTTTGTGGATATGAACGAGGCGAGGGAAAGCTTAAATATATGAGAGTTAACCTTCGGTTAGTTTACTACACAGTTTATTATCCTCAAGGATAATAAACATTTAACGCATTAAAGCCCTTATACCAAACATCATTGGATAAGGGCTTTAATGACCAAGTAAGAAGTGCTTGGGTTTAACCTGACTCAGCTATCTCTGAGACTAACGTTCTTATTTCTTGATAAATCTTCTTTTTAAATTATACAAGTTGAACAGTAGTAAAAATACCAGAATTAACCAATGTTCCCGATGTCCCTATATTTACGGATAACGTATCTCCAGTCTCAGCAAAAACACCTCCTTGTGGAAATAATAATCTTGCAGAATTTGTACCTTGAGCTTGTTGGATGCCTTCAACTACATTACCATTTTGTTCAACCACCACAGAATCTATATTACTTGCAGAACCATTCATAACAGTTATGTTAGAATTGTCGGAAGCTCCTCTTTTGTTATCATACCCAAGAGGAAAAGGTGCTACATCTGTTTGAGCAGAATAAAATTGTACCGTTGTGTTGGGCATTGGATCTAGTACACCTATTGTTCTTAGTTGAGTTGGTAGAGTTCCATCCAATTCAATATAATCTAGTCTATAGTAAAAAGAATTATCTAACGTAGTAGTATTACGCAAAGTAATAGATTTACCACTTAGCACTGAAATAGTTGGGTCACTCGTGATGATTAATGTTGCATTTATGTTATTTGCGTTTTGAAATGGTCTGCCAGATGTAAAAGGACCACTATAAGCTCCTAACGGATATTGGTTATCTAAATAAATTTGTACTGCAGAATTTTTTACTTCTTGAGTATAATTACTGTCAGTAAATACTTGTGTTTCTAATACTAAATAATGATTAATTGGATCAGGGGATAACAATGTAAGATCTTGCCCTGGAGTTATTATACCGCTGATACGACGAATACGAAAGTTTTTAAATTCTACTAGATCCCAAAATTTACTTTCTATTACTGGTGGACCTGCTGATATCGCATTATCACTAGGTTCTAACGCACTTTTTGTACCGTGTGCTACTACTACGAATTTGGACATTTATTTATACATACATTTTATTGAATACCAAAAATGAAAACATTTTTGGTATTCAAAAACACACTAGGCGCGCATGACGGAAATCTGGGTGAAAGCCATGTGTCATACTGTGTTGCTGGTTGTGTCAATATTTCTTGCTTATCAAACGATAGCTAAGAACCAAAAGAATTCTTTTGGTTCTCAATTTAAATTTTATTGTTTTCTGGTATGATAGAAAGAGACAATAAGTAGTTATCGAAAATTTTATATACTACTCTACTCTCTTTTGTACACATCGCCCTCGTTTTTTCAATTTCGGCTTAACGCATTAAAGCCCTTATACCAACCGAAGTCAGTATAAGGGCTTTAATGACCAAGTACTTCTTACTTGGGTTTAAGCTGTCTCAGAGATAGCTGAGTCTAAGCGTCTTTAACTCCTAAAGCGTCCCTCCTGTCCCGCCACAACGGGTTGGGCCTAACGAACATGTCTTATGTGTTACAGTTATATGGAATGCATACTCCAGTGCGTCTGGGCTTTTGCTTGATAACCTTGCCTTTTGCCCAGTTAAAGTGCTTCTGATTAACATTGGATAATTTCGGAATAACCTTAGAAACAACCTTGGGGATAGCATGAGGTTGACTATTGGTATAGATAAGCCTGTTGCGTTTTGGTGATACCTCCCTTGATACCTCCCTTGATACCTTCCTTGATACCTTCCTATCTTCTTTCTTAGCCTCTTCCTCCTTGATATCTGGTAGAGGTATGTGCGCAAGTACCCTATCGACGTTATTTTTTCCCAAGTCGAACATTGCCTGATCAACGGCGTTGATATTTTTGTCGATCACCAATTTCTTTCCGTTGCGGATGAAGATTTGTAATTCTCCAAGCTTAGTATTTTTGTCGATAAACTCAAACGCTTCTGTGATCCTTTGGAGTTCATCACTAATCCTGATTCTCCTTATATCATGGAATTCGGCTTCGACATTTCGAGGCGTGCGTCGTCGTGACTGGGGAATATTATCATGATTGAAGATATGTATGTAGGGTATGTTACCAAGGTAACAAGCAATCATCTTATCTGGCATCATAGCACGGGCACCTCTGGGTCTGCATGTTATTTCGATTGGGGTATTGTTGTGTGTGAAGGCGTCAGTTTCGCATTGCATGATGGCTGAATACTTTCCGATCTTATGATGAGTCATCGTGAATGCTGTAAAACATGGTGTGTTAACGGGTTTGTAAACAACTTTGTTTTCGAGACAAGTACCGATTGAATTTGTTCGTATGTCAATTTTTAGATTTCCATTACGAGTTTTGTATACACATTCTCGCCATTTTAGCAGAAACATTGAACCACGTCCATTCGACGGTTTGTATACCCCGATTTTGACACCTTCTTTTAGCAGACAACGGACATTCCACCTGTCAGAGAAAACAGTATGAGGTCTAATGGTTCTGTTATTCAGCGCTCCAAACAGTTGATACGGTTTGTACCACGTTCCTCTGAATGGGATTGTGATTTTTTCAGACCTGGGCTTGAAAACAGAAAATTTTTGTGAGCTAAGCATGTGATTTTTTAATCTTGGAAACAAAGCTGGATTAGAGTCGAATTGTCCGTTAATCATGGTATACCTAGCAATAGTTGATCTGGTTGGTTTAATATTCTTATTGTCTGCAATAACGTACATGATCACAATTTCCTTAGTAGATTAACCTAATTTTCATTTTTTTGTTAGATGATTTGTACGGGTCGCTTACACAACGGACAAGAATCATTTATTCTTCGCCAAGTGTTTAAACATTTCACATGAAATATGTGACCGCACGCCAAGTTACACGCGCGTTTTGTTAAACAATCTTCCAAGCAAATGACACAGTCGATTCCGATGTTTTGGGGTACAGGCGGTTTAGGTTTCTTCTTTCTCTTCTTTTTCTCATCATTCTTCCTGAACCCTACCAAATCGACAAACAAATCTGCAAGATCTTCAAATGAAAACTCAGCAGGAGTAGCATCGTGCTTACACAGAAGATCCAAACCAGATGCCATGTACAACTTCTTCTGCTTCAAGCCATTGATCCATGTCTCAACAGAGTTAGCCATCGAGAACCTATAAACATTGACCTGATTCTTTTGCCCCAATCGATGAACCCTTTCTTCGGCTTGCTTCTCGACGAAAGGATTGTAGTACGGCTCCGATAAGAACACTGTCGCACATGGCATCAGATTCAGTCCACAACCTCCTGCCAACAATGAGATGAGTAATATCCTTGGGTGTTTTGATGTTGTGAACTTCTCGACAACATCACTGCGTTCCCTTTGGTTCATACCTCCAGTAAACTTCAAAACTTCGACGCCTACCATATCCTCTTCTATTACTCGTTTTAATAGATCGAGATAAGACGTGAACTGAGAAAACACAACTACAGCCTTGCTTGGATCTAGCCAAAGTTTTTGATCGAGTAACTCAACCATTTTGTCAACTTTGGCATTATCTCTAGATACCTGATCTATATTTATATTCTGTTCACCGCAATAGTAAGAGTCCGAAACTATTCTAAGTCTCTGGATCAATCCTAAAATCTGTCCTTGTAGAGTAATCTTTGACAGTCCCTTGGCACGCTTCCAACGCTCGAATTTTTTCTGTGCTTCCGATCTGAGTGTTTCTGTTAGTTTTGTTTCCTGTTTTGTTGGTATAACTTCTATATCATGATACTGTGGTGGTGCTAGTATATTTTCTTTGGTACGTCTAAGTACAAACCTTTCTCTCCATACCGTGACGTTGTCCTGGTCGAGTCCTCCAGATTTTGATTTCCACCAAGCAGGATCGTTGTATGGTCTAGTACCAACGAATTTGCACTGTGAGGCTATATCAGACATACTGTTACAAAAAGGTGTACCAGTGACACACCAGTTGTATTTGCTGCGTTTGCCAATTTCAAACGCAGCAACCGCACATTTAGTCTTTTTGGATCGAAGTCCATTCTTGATGTAATGTGATTCATCAAGAACAACTCGCCCCCATTTTTTCTTATTGAGCTGACCGGAACCTATGATTGAATATGTGGTGATTATAAAGTCCCATTTTTTTCTGCCAAGTTTTTCCATCCTGTTGGGGCCGTGAAATAACAGGATTTTGGGCTTTGGTAGTTCACTGGCTTTATACACTCTTTTCACTTCCTTCTTCCACTGGTTCATAAGAGAAAGAGGACACACAATGAGATCTTTCTTTCCTGAAATCTTATTACGAGCTAAATGGGTGGCCATTGTTACGGTATTATGTGTTACTGTGAAATCGTTTAGTAAAAATCTTCGATTGCCATCAATTGTAAACCCACAATATTTCCCAACTCCAACCTGTTTGATGGTTATATTTGTTACCATAACATCTTTTTTCTGTTTTCTCGCATCACATTTTTTGCGAGAAATAAGAACTGGTATAATGTTTGTTCCTTTTCCACTGATAACACACTTATAGTAGATGCCTTCTTTCTTTTTTCCTTTATACATACACGACTTTTTGACTTCCCTAAACAAGACAAAAAACCCGAGAGACCTAGCTAGATATGCGATATCTTCAGAAAGTTTACGTCTTTTTTGGGTAATTTCATAACATTTATCTACTAAGTACCCATCAGTGTCAATGAGTCCTGCAAGAACTTGCATTCTGACCTTTCTACTATTATTAAGATATTCGACAGGTATATGCTTGTTATTACGAAGATTATAGTGGTCCAATCTTTTGAGGAAAAGATTTTCACCCCTAGTAATCCCAGATATTCTGTGAGATACGTCGTCAGTTTGAATCAATTCACATCCGATTTCATTCATGCTAGCTTGAAAATACGATAGGCATTCATCGTCGATATTATGAAAACTGTGTCCCCTTTTACCGCCATCTCCTAACCATGCACCCAAAACATATGGGTCAATATGGATCTTTTGTTCTGGGAAATCAACCCCAACTTTAAATCCTTTCAGAACCGCTCTGGTTGATTTATTCAGCGATAAATATTCTTTTACGGTAAGATCAATGATATCTTTGTCTGGAATCGTAGACATAAAATTCATCATCGCATTTTTAGAATCTTTTGGAGAACCATAATTAGGACCGAAACATTTGCTCCTAAAACGTTTTTCTTTTTGATCAAACCAATTTACAATATACTGTTTTTTGTTCTGATACCAGTACCACCCCTTATGACCTGAAATTTTGAGAGACAATATGTGAGATTCGTTTACGGTATAGTTTTCACCTTTATGCTGCTGGATTGTGTACATCATTTCTGTGCCAGTACATGTCGATAACACTGTCCGAGGAGATGAGTTGTCTCCTATTAAAAGATCACCCTGTATAATATCTTTTGCGAGTTTATATCCTCCTTTCCACAAGAGAACTTTAGTGTCCGGGTGGAGGCATTTGCCCATCCCCATTCCATCACATAGGAAACCACCTCTACCCTGACGTTCCATTCTGCGAAGAATTGGTAACGCCATATTCTGATGCTCATACAGTTGCAGAGACATACTTGCTCCTATTTCAAATTTTTATCGTTTTTTTCAATTTCGGCTTAACGCAAAAAAGCCCTTATACCAAACATCATTGGTATAAGGGCTTTTTTGACCAAGTCCGTCTGACTTGGGTTTACCTGTCTCAGAGATAGCTGAGTCTAAGCGTCTTCAACTCCACCTGTCCCGCCACAACGGGTTGGGCCTATAGCATTCTAATATGCAATTAACTGCGGTGACAATAACAGAGCGAATCCCAGAACCGCCACAAAAATAGTAATATTTATCAGAAATGTCAAATACATTGCAACAATTGCGACGATAGCAATTGCTATAACTGAAACAATAGCAATCACCAAGATGCAAAACATCACAAAGTTCTTGTTCATCAATTGAAAAAATTGATGAATGATAATATTCTCTCGTTGGTTCTGGGTCACCATACTCGCTAGTATCCTATAATTTAAGCTTATTTTTCAATTATTTACTCACACGAATTTGCCATCAACCAGGAGACTTGATAGTACATGAATGATCTCTTTCCCGCCAAGCCGATTTCGACACAAGATCCTTCTCAAGAATTGCTGAGTTTTGATCGGCATCGTGAAAGGGTATTTTATGTCAATCTGGCTAATAGCCCGTCGAATCTGATTATCGTCCTGGATGTGTTGAAATGGGTTGAAGCCATTAATCAGTTCGAAAAATACAATTCCAAACGCCCACCAATCAATACTTGCAGTATAGTTCTGGAATTGTATTACTTCGGGGGCCATGCTTGTGAGTGTGCCGACATGACTATTGCTCTTTCGACTGGTTGTGCTCAATCCAAAATCAATAAGCTTGAGCTGACCAGAAGAATCGATCACAATGTTCTCGAGTTTGATGTCGCGATGCATTACTCCTCTGTCGTGAACATGCAAGATGGCTTCTGCGAGTTGTATCATGTAGGACATAATGCGGATGTCGCTCAGATTATCATTCTCAAGAATGTCTAGCAGAGTACGCCCACCAAACTCGAAGAGTAAATGTTTCTGCGAAAACTTGAACATGCCATAAAATTTTATGACGTAAGGGCACCCTTTGAGATGGATAAGAATAGCCCTTTCTCTGTCTGCCGTGCCGTCTTTATCATCTTCACACACACTCTTAAGAATATATTTTCTGTCGTCGTATTCACGATTTGCATGTCTGACAGAAGAAAATCCCCCACCCCCCGCGATGTTTTTGACAATTATACCATAAAAAGTATAGAGCAACTTTTCATCGTTCAAAGGTGTTGTCGATTCTTCGGGACTGGTCGAGCTAATAGATTGATTGCTATAGGACTGATCATCATAGGACTGATCATCATAGGACTGATCATCATAGAAACAATACTGTACAGTGCCCTTTAAAATAGCAGGTGCAGACTGAATCAGACGATAAATATTCTGTGCGGCCCAGTAGATGGACATACTTGCTATTCTCCGTTGAATTGAAAATAAAAATCAATTATTTTGAACGCAAAAAAGCCCTATACCAACAATGTGTTGGTATAGGGCTTTAATGACCAAGTACTTCTTACTTGGGTTTAACCTGTCTCAGAGATAGCTGAGTCTAAGCGTCTTCAACTCGACCTGTCCCGCCACAACGGGTTGGGCCTAAAAATGTTCTCTAACTAGAAAGACATTCGAGAAATGACATCATACTTGGGTCTGGATCTAAACAGGGGTCGAATAGTGGTAACAAGACGTATAGTACCTCAATCATCAACATCATCATCTCTAAGATGAAAGTAATGATTGCGTCGAAGAATTTCAGGACAGACGATTCTGTCATAGCTGAATCGTCTGCATATAATGCGTATACGATTAACGCAAAAACGACACAAATCATATTCTTCTTTAGAGTCGGTGATGCCATACTTGACAGATTATCTTAAGGTCAAATTATATTTCATTTTCAAATTTGACTACGGATTATTATGGCAAGATCACTTAACGCAAAAAATCCCATACCAAGTCTAATGTAGCTTGGTATGGGATTTGCGGGGTGTTCCTAGCACTGGTGATCAGGCAGTACAGGTAGCTTCCAGTTACACCCATGTACTCATAGTTTGTTCCTCTTTTCTCTTGGGTCGGTGAGTAGACTTGGGCCGCTACTCGGTCGGATTAATCCATCTTAAGGCTCTGACACCCCTTTGTTACTCTTTTCTCTTGGGTCGGTGAGTAGACTTGGGCCGCTACTCGGTCGGCTTAATCCATCTTAAGGTTCTGACACCCCTTTGTTCCTCTTTTCTCTTGGGTCGGTGAGTAGACTTGGGCCGCTA
>Ga0180432_10004812_pt1 | contig 18298 bp, 16 predicted proteins | sample SS_ome_10_FD_132414 | JGI IMG/M metagenome (GOLD analysis project Ga0180432, IMG submission 132414) | Hypersaline lake sediment archaeal communities from the Salton Sea, California, USA - SS_1_MS_2 metaG | ecosystem: Environmental > Aquatic > Non-marine Saline and Alkaline > Hypersaline >...
CGAGATAGAACTCATCAGCACCGGAGTAGCCAAGTTTGCTGGCAAGCTTCTCCGCCCCGGGGACTGTCACTCCCAGTCGCTTGAGTCCACTCTCAAGCATCTGCCGGCCCGTTTCAATGCTCTGACTCCTCTCCTGCTTGTTGAACCACTGCCGCACCTTGGTCTGAGCGTGAGACGTGCGCACATAGCCGGCTTCGGGGTTGAGCCAGTCCATGCTGGGTCCGCGCTCCGTCTTGGATGCGACAATCTCAACGACGTCACCATTGTTCAAGGGCTGGTTGAGCTGCACGAGCTTTCCATTCACCTTGGCTCCGATGCAGCGGTATCCGAGGTCCGTGTGAATCCTGAAGGCGAAGTCAAGCGGTGTCGACCCCTTGGGAAGGTCCTTGATCTCTCCTTTGGGCGTGTAGACGAATACCTGGTCAGTCAGCACATCGGTCTTGAGAGACTCAATGAACTCCTCACTGTCGAGTTCGTCACGCCGCTGTGCCAAGTCTTGAAGCCATGCCATGCGGGCATCCATCGAAGGCTCTTTCTTGCCGCCTTCCTTGTAGTGCCAGTGAGCCGCGACTCCGAAAGTCGCCACTTGGTTCATTTCCTGCGTGCGTATCTGCACCTCGATGGGAGTGGTGCCTTTGCACAGCACGGTGGTGTGCAGCGACTGGTAGCCGTTCTCTTTCGGGTTTGCGATGTAGTCGTTGAATTCCTCGATTATCGGGTGCCAGAATGTGTGGACCACTCCCAACGCCTTGTAGCAGTCCGGGATCGATTCCACGAGGACTCGTAGCGCGAAAAGGTCGTGAATGTCTCCGAAGCTCTTGCCCATTTCGGCATATCGCTTCGCTTTCAGATACGTGCTGTAAATGTGCTTGGGTCTTCCGAACACGCGCGCCTCTATGCCCGCATTCTTCAGTTCCTGTGACAGGAGCCCGATGGCCTCTTCCACGAAGCCTTCGCGCTCGGCTCGCTTGGTGGCGATGAGCCGAGAGAAGCGACGATACTGCTTCGGCTCGAGATACCTGAACGCAAGATCCTCCAGCTGCCACTTCGTCCGCCTCAAGCCCAGCCTGTGCGCCAGAGGGGCGTAGACGTCTAGCGTCTGCCTCGCTATTGCCCGACGTCTTCCCAGCGGCAACGCCCCCAGCGTGCGCATGTTATGCAACCTGTCGGCGAGCTTGATGAGTACCACTCTCAAGTCTTCCGCAGTCGCCATCAGCAACTTGCGAAGATTCTCAGCCTGCGAGCGGGAGTCGATTTCCTTTTCTTCGCTGCGACTCGTGAGGCGCTTCAGCTTGGTTACACCGTCAACCAGCTTCCCTACGTCCTTGCCGAACTGGCTTTCGATTTCCCCAATGGATACGTCGCAGTCCTCCACCACGTCATGCAGAAGCGCTGCGGCAATGGAGGCGGCGTCCAGTTGCAGTTCGGCAAGGGTCATCGCAACGTTCAGCGGGTGGTCGAGATAGGGCTCGCCTGAAGCACGGAACTGGCCTGTGTGAGCCCTCGCCGCAAACTCATAGGCCGACCGTATGAAGTCGACCTTCTCAGCGGGCAGATACGAACCAGCTTCCTTCAGAAGCGCGTCGACATCCATAGCTGGCATAATATCGCAGCGCCGAACGGGGCGCAAACGTCAAACGCCTGCGCCTGGAGGCTGGCGCTCTGCCATCTAGAGATTGGTCGCCAAGGAGTTGACCCTTTGACATTGCTGGACCTCGAGAAACTCAAGTCAGCAGCACAAAGCGTCGGGTGTCACCTCGACGAAAGGCAGCTTCACCTGTTTGACGTGTATGCAGTCGAACTGCTGCGATGGAACGAACGAGTCAACCTGACCGCCGTTACCTCTCCCCCGGAAATCGTGCGGCTCCACTTCATGGACTCCCTCACAGTAGCCAGTGAGCTTCCCTCCATGGAGCGATCGCGCTCGCTCCTCGATATCGGCACGGGGGCTGGATTCCCCGGGCTCCCGCTTCGAATCGCATACCCTCACCTCAGGGTGTCTCTGCTCGAGGCTACCGGCAAGAAGACGGACTTCCTCCGCCACCTCCTGGTTACATTGGGACTTGACGACGTCGTGGTGCTGCAGGGCCGCGCCGAACAACTGGCACATAAGGAGCCTCTTCGCGAATCCTTCGATGTCACTACTGCCAGGGCGGTGGCGCCTCTCTCTATCCTGGTCGAATTGGCTCTACCCTTTACTATTGTAAATGGTCGTTTCATTGCTATGAAGAAGGGGGATATCCACGGCGAAGTTGCGGCCGCGGGGCCCGCAATCGCCACACTGGGCGGAGGCAACACCATGGTCCAGCCGGTGGACGTGGAACAACTGACCGACAACCGGTTCCTGGTTACCGTCCATAAGTTAAAACCCACCCCCCTCAAATACCCGAGAAGGCCGGGCATGCCGGCGAAGCGTCCACTCTAGCGATACGAAGGAGAACACGGGACACCAACCGTGCGTGGTCCGGGCGTCTTCGGAGATTCATTTCCTACCTGATACTTGTGCTAGGATACAGCTAAACCACCGGAAGGAGACCGCTCCATGGAGTCATCGCCGTTCTCACTGCAGGGGAGAGTGGCTATTGTCACGGGGGGCAGCCGTGGCATAGGGAAGGCATCGGCTCTCATGTTCGCAAAGGCCGGAGCTGATGTAGTCGTTGCCGGGCTCGAACCTGAAGAACTGGAGGACGTCGCAGCAGAGGTCCGGGCGCTTGGCCGCAGTTCAATAGCCATTGAAGTGGACCTTTCGGACAGCGCACAGATATATGCGTGTGTGGAGCGCGCAACCAGGGACGTCGGGCCCATCGACATACTGGTGAACAACGCGGGCGTACACCTGACACAGCGGTTTGTGGAAGGTACTGAGGCGGAATGGGCGCGGGTTCTGCAGGTCAACCTGCTCGCGCAGGCGGTGTTTGCGCGTGCCGTGTTGGATGGGATGATGGAGCGAGGATCAGGAAAGATAGTCTTTGTAGCCTCCGATGCGGGTCGCTCGGGCAGCACCGGTCAGGCTATCTACGGGGCCTCTAAGGGCGCGGTCGTCGCATTGACCCGTAACCTTGCCGCCGAGATGGCCCGCTACAACATCAACGTCAACTGTGTATCGCCGGGCCTAATCAACACTGACATGTGGAACTCGACGCGAAGGGACAAGCCCAAGCTGGCCGCAGCATACGAGAACACGATTCCGTTCAAACGGTTGGGGGAGCCTGAGGAGATTGCCTCCGCGATACTCTTCCTCTCCTCGGACGGCGCTTCCTACATAACGGGACAGATACTCAGTGTGAACGGAGGGGTGTTCATAGGATAGTCGCTCACAACGGCACCTTTCACGGTGTTCGTTGGTGACTTCACATCTTGCGCGCAAGGAGGAGCTTGTAGCATGGACATCAAGAAGGTCGGAATCGTCGGCTGCGGCCTGATGGGTTCCGGAATCGCGGAGATCACCGCCCGCGCAGGTTACGACGTGGTCGTCACAGAAGTGACGGACGACTTCCTCAAGAAGGGCATTTCAAGGATAGAGGCATCCACACAGAAGGCCGTCGACAAGGGGAAGATGGCGGCTACAGACAGGACTTCGCTCCTGGGCCGGATCACGGGAACCACCGATCTCAACGAACTGGCCTCATGTCAACTCGTGGTCGAGGCAGTCATCGAGAAGATGGACGAGAAGAAGCGAGTCTTCGGAGAGCTGGACCGCATCTGTCCTCCCGAGACTATCCTCGCAAGCAACACTTCTTCGCTTTCCATCACCGAGATCGCCGGGGCCACGAACCGCCCTAACAGGGTGCTGGGACTCCACTTCTTCAGCCCCGTACCGGTCATGAGACTCCTCGAGGTCATCCGCACGATCATGGCTGACGAGGACATCATCGAGGTTGGTGTGGAGTACGGCAAGGCTATCGGCAAGGAAACTGTGGTCTGCAAGGACGCGCCCGGATTCATAGTGAACCAACTCTACCTGCCCTACACGCTGGTTGCGATCCGCCAGTGGGAGCGTGGCCTGGCGAGCATGGAGGATATCGACAAGGCGATGACCCTCGGGCTCAACTACCCCATGGGCCCGTTCACGCTGATGGACTTCGTCGGCCTCGACATCCACTTCAATGCGTGTATGGCCATATACGAAGAGACAAAGGATCCTGCGTACCTTCCCCCTCTCACCCTCAAGAAGATGATTCAGGCTGGGCAGCTCGGCCGCAAGTCGGGCAAGGGATGGTACGACTACAGCAAGTAGGGATTCCCACTTGAGTCACGAAGGAAGGAGTCTATCGTCATGACAGGAATCGTATCGTATGCAGCATATCTGCCATTGTACCGCCTGGATCGAGCTGAGATTGGCCGTGCATGGGGCAAGTCGGGAAAGGGAGAGAAGGCGGTTGGCGCCTTCGACGAGGACAGCCTTACGATGGCTGTTGCCGCCGCGCAGCAGTGCCTTGCGGGAAAGAGCATCGGCGCTGTAGATGCTGTCCTCTTCGCATCCACAACTGCGCCCTACAATGAGAAACAGTCCGCTGCCACGGTTGCAGCCGTCCTCGGCATGGGAGCAGATGTCTACACCGCCGATTTCGGTGGTTCGCTTCGGAGCGGCACCAATGCCATCCGCGCGGCGCTGGACGCGGTGAACAGTGGCTCTCTCAAACAGGCACTGGTGGTTGCCGCTGATTGTCGCCTTGCACTACCCAATGGCGCAAACGAAATGGCCTTCGGCGACGGCGCCGCAGCCGTTCTCATCGGCAAGGAGGGAGTTGCCGCCACCATCGACTCCTTCGACTCGATGTCCGACGAGATTATCGACGTGTTTCGCTCTGACCGCGACCGCTACGTCAAGTCTTGGGAAGTCCGCTTCGTTCGTGACGACGGCCATGGAAGGGTTGTCCCACAGGCCGTCAAGAGGGCAATGGAGAAGACAGGACAATCAGTCGCAGACTTCTCCAGGATAGTGATGTATTCTCCCGACGCCCGGCAGACAACAGCCGTGGCCAAGGGAATGAAGCTCGACCCCGCCAAGGTTCAGGACACGTTCTTCACCCAGTTCGGCGACACGGGCTGCGCTCAGATACTGATTTCGCTGGCCGCCGCCCTGGAAGGTGCAAGCGCCGGCGACAGGATACTGGCAGTGTCCTACGGCAACGGTTCGGACGTGATGACGCTGACGGCGACTGCTGACATCGCCTCGGCCAAGCCCAAGCGCGGCATCGAGTACTACCTCAATACCAAGCTCATGGTGCCAACCTACCAGAAATGGCTCCGCTGGCGAGACATCGTCGAGGTTGAGCCTCCGGCTACGGCTCCTATGGAGCAACCTTCGCCCGTAGCGCTCTGGCGCGACAACAAGAGCGGTCTCGATCTGCACGGCGTGAAGTGTCTCGCGTGCGGCACTCCCCAGTACCCGGCTCAGCGCGTCTGCATCGAGTGCGGCGCCAAGGACAACTTCGAGGACTACTCGTTTGCTGACAAGACTGGAGTGCTTGCTACGTACAGCCACGACTCCCTGGGAGTAAGCGCCGACCCGCCCACCACCATCGCAGCAGTCGACTTCCCCGAAGGGGGCAGAATCACGTGTGACATGACCGACCGGTTCCCCGAGGAGATCCAGGTCGGCATGCCGATAGAGATGGCCTTCAGAATACTCAGGTACATCGGCGGCTTCTACACCTACTGGTGGAAAGCTCGTCCGAAGAGAGATTAGCAACGCTAGCTACAAGCGAGGTGAGAAATGGACGGAATCAAAGACAAAGTCGCAATCGTCGGAATGGGTTGCTGCAAGTTCGGCGAGAACTGGGACAAGAGCGCCGATGACATGATTATCGACTCGGTATACGAGGCGTACGAGGACGCGGGTATCGAGCCGAAAGATGTTCAGGCTGCGTGGCTCGGCACTTACATGACCGAATGGACCGGGCAGATGCTGTCGCGTGCCCTCAAGTTGGACTTCATCCCCGTGACCAGGGTGGAGAATGCGTGCGCGACTGGCTCGGACGCCCTGCGCAACGCATGCTACGCGGTCGCGTCCGGCGCGTGCGACATCGCACTGGCGGTCGGCGTCGAGAAGCTGAAGGACTCAGGCTATAGCGGCCTTCCTGACTTCGAGATTCACCGCAGGCAGTTGAACACCTACCGCAGTCGCTCCTTCAGCCCTCCCGGCCACTTCGCCATGATGGCGACCAAGTACTTCGACAAGTACGGCCTCAGCTATGAGGAAGGCAAGAAGGTCATCGGTAGTATCTCCGTGAAGAACCACCACAATGGTTCTCTGCATCCCAAGGCCCACTTCCAGCAGGAAACGACCCTTGAGAAGGTGCTGGCCTCTCCTATCATCGCGTCTCCCCTCGGGCTGATGGACTGCTGCGGCGTAAGCGACGGAGCCGCTGCCGCCATCGTCACTCGTTCGGACCTGGCGAAGAACTTCAGGCCTGACCCCATCTACCTCAAGGGCCTCCAGATCGCCGTTGGCCCGTCAGAGGGCTACATGAGCCAGAAGTATGACTGGGTCCACGTTGAGGAGACTCTGCGTGCCGGTCAGCGCGCATACGCCGAAGCTGGCGTCAAGAACCCGAGGGAAGAGATCAGCATGGCTGAGGTACACGACTGCTTCAGCATCACCGAACTGGTCATCATGGAGGACCTCGGTTTCAGCGAGCGCGGTAAGGCACCCGAGGATGTGATGAATGGATTCTTCACACTTGAGGGCGGCTTGCCCATCAACACCGATGGTGGACTCAAGTGCTTCGGACATCCTATCGGCGCCAGCGGCCTGCGCATGATGTACGAGGTCTACAAGCAGTTGCAGGGTAAGGCCGACAAGCGCCAGATCAAGAACCCCAGGCTCGGTCTGACTCACAACCTCGGTGGAACCCCCGCCACCGCCAGCGTGAGCGTCATAATCGCTGGCAACGAGTTAGGCTAGGAATCCTTCCGGTTACACAACGGTTGAGGGGCGGTCCCGCAGTTGAGGGACCGCCCCTCTGCACTGGTGCGTTGTGCGCAGTGGCAGTAGTCGCATTTTTCCTGGTGGAGGCTTTGCGTCCCACATGCGCTCGTCCTATAATAGTCCTATGGAGAAGAGTACTTTCCGGACCAAGAGCGGTCTGGCCCAATCACTGAAGGGCGGCGTCATCATGGACGTCGTCACCCCCGACCAGGCCAAGATAGCAGAGGACGCGGGCGCCTGCGCCGTCATGGCGCTGGAGCGAGTGCCCGCGGACATCAGGGCAGCCGGCGGTGTAGCCCGAATGGCGGACCCGACAGTAATCACGGCCATAATGGAAGCCGTGAGCATCCCTGTCATGGCGAAGTGCCGAATCGGCCATTTCGTCGAAGCACAAGTGCTCGAGGCGCTTGGCATCGACTTCATCGATGAGTCTGAGGTCCTCACTCCTGCCGATGAGAGCTTCCACGTGTGGAAGCACGATTTCAAGGCACCGTTCGTCTGTGGCTGCCGCGACCTTGGGGAGGCGTTGAGACGCATCGCCGAGGGAGCTGCCATGATCCGTACCAAGGGTGAAGCAGGAACTGGCAACATCGTTGAGGCCGTCAGACACATGCGCTCAGTCCAGGATGGCCTCCGCCGCGTCAAGACGCTCGGCATGGAGGAACTGGTCACGGAGGCCAAGGTCCTCGGCGCCCCCCTGCAACAGCTCATCGACCTTCATGAGACAGGAAAGCTTCCTGTTGAGAACTTCGCTGCCGGCGGAGTGGCTACCCCGGCCGATGCCGCCCTCATGATGCAGCTCGGTGCCGATGGCGTGTTCGTGGGATCTGGCATATTCAAGTCCAGTAACCCTCCTCTTCGGGCGAAGGCCATCGTTGAGGCAGTGACTCACTACAAGGACCCCGAGATTCTGGCCAGAGTGTCCAGGGGACTCGGAGAAGCGATGCCCGGAATCGAGATCGGCACGATACCACAGCAGGAACTCCTCGCCTCTCGAGGTTGGTAAGGAAGCGTTTGCGCAAGGTAGTAGCAGACGATCTGGACGCCCTCCTGGAAGTTCTCCCTCCACATATTCGCGAGCCTCTTCGCGAGCAGGCCGAAGTCGACGACCTCCTCGAGGTAGTCATGGACCTTGGCAGCCCGCCCGAGGCCCGTCTGCCGCAGAGAGAAGTCCTCATCAGTTTCAAGGAAGTCGACCAGAATGACATCGCGTTCGTGGTGTCCCGCATAGGCGACTTTACCAGTGACAATCGCGCCGGTATCGAGCGCACCCTGCACCGTATTTCCGCAATGCGCAATCGTCGCGGCGCCATCGTCGGGCTGACGTGTCGAGTCGGTCGTGCCGTCTTCGGGATGGTAGACCTGATAGATGACCTGATCGAGTCGGGCCAGAGTGTGTTGCTACTCGGTCGCCCGGGCGTCGGCAAGACAACCATGCTGCGTGAAGTCGCGCGCGTTCTCGCCGACAGCGCGAAGAAGAGAGTAATCGTCATAGATACTTCCAACGAAATTGCGGGAGATGGCGACATTCCACATCCAGCCATCGGGCACGCCAGGCGGATGCAGGTGGCCTCTCCCGAAAGACAGCATGCAGTGATGATCGAGGCGGTGGAGAATCACATGCCCGAGGTCATCATTATCGACGAGATCGGCACAGAGCTCGAAGCACAGGCCGCTCGGACCATTGCCGAACGTGGCGTGCAACTCGTCGGGACGGCCCACGGCAATTCGCTGGAGAACCTCATTCTCAATCCGACGCTGTCCGACCTGGTCGGAGGCACGCAGACAGTCACTCTTGGCGACGAGGAGGCGAGGCGACGACGTACCCAGAAGTCCGTGCTGGAACGCAAAGCCCCTCCGACTTTCGACGTGGTTGTTGAGATTCTCGACTTCTACCGCGTGGCGGTTCACGAGGATGTCGAGGAGGCTGTGGACGGCATCCTCAATCGCAAGCCCGTCAAGACGCAGGTGCGCTGGGTCGACGACGAAGAACAGGTGCACAGTGAAGTCGTTACTCACACGAACTCTGAGTCGTCTTCTCGCAGCGACCTGTCCGAATCAGAACAGTCTTCGCCCGTCCGTCCCACCATGGGCCAGATGCGGGTCTTCCCGTTCGGCGTGAACAGAGCCCGGCTGGAGGCAATGGCGAAGCGCGAGCGGATAGCCCTCAGGCTCGTTGACGACCTGAATCAATCGGACTTGCTCCTGACGACAAGGACTCACTATCGCAGAAAGCCGCAACGGGTCCGCGACGCTGAAGCCCTTGGCATCCCTGTATACGTACTCAAGGGCAATGACGGGGCTCAATTGCGTCAATGCCTGCACACCCTGGCGCCGGGCGTATCAAGGTCCAGTTACGTACACCAGTTGCAGGACATGCTGGTACGTGACAATGTGCGCGATAGAAGCCCCGGGGCACCCGGGGCAGGCAACATGAAAGGACTTCTCTAGGTTTTGCGTCTTTTCATATCGTTCGAGGGAGGCGAGGGCAGCGGCAAGAGCACGCAGGCGGAGAGATTGGCTCGCCGACTACGTGCCCGCGACTGCCAGGTCCTGCTCACCTACGAGCCAGGAGGCACACCGCTCGGCAACGAGCTACGGGACCTCCTGAAATCGAACTCTCGTACCGCACTGTCTGCCGGGGCAGAGCTTCTCCTCTTTGCTGCCGCCCGCTCACAACTGACTCAAGAGGTGATACTGCCGGCGCTGGATCAAGGCGTGTGCGTCATTTGCGATCGCTACATGGATTCAACCACAGCGTACCAGGGCTACGGCAGAGGGCTGCCACTGGATACAGTCGAGACCATCAACAGCTTCGCTACGCATGGCCTCCAACCCGACCTCGTAGTCCTACTGGACATGCAGCCTGACGAGTCTCTTGAACGAAAACGGCAGCCACGGGACAGGATTGAAGGAGAGGGTTCATCCTTCCACAAGCGAGTTAGAGCCGGCTACCTTGAGATGGCTGCCCGTGAGCCGAAACGATGGATCGTCGTTGACGCCACGCTTCATCCCGACGAGGTGGAGCAGAGGATATGGTCGCGCGTGCAGCCGCTTCTCTAACGGCAGCGATCAAACCCGCCGTCTGGAAACCTCTGGCTCCTCCTGCAACTGAGAATGAAATCGACTGTGGCTGTAGCCCTCAGCGGGGGCACCGACTCAGCTGTGGCGGCACTAGTCCTCAAGTCTGCCGGCCACTCAGTCACCGGCATCCATCTCATTCTGAACAGGGATGCCCGTTCGTACGCTCAACGCGACCGCGCCGAAGAGATTGCACGAGGGATTGATCTGCCGTTTCACGTGTATGACGCAACGGACGCTTTCGCATCACTGGTCATCGAGCCAACAAGAAGCGAGTACCTGGCCGGTAGAACCCCAAACCCGTGTGTCAGGTGCAACCGCCTGGTCAAGTTCGGTCTTCTGGTGCAGTACGCGCTGTCGCAGGGAGCCAGTCTCGTGGCAACGGGGCACTACGCGCGAACCGGACAGAGAGAGGGGCGCAGTGTGCTTATGCGGGCCATGGACCAGCACGCCGATCAGTCCTACTTTCTGTACGCGGTGCAACGAGGCGTACTCGACCGTCTCGTGTTCCCTCTCGGGTCAAAGCCGCGACGCGACGTACGGGCCATGGCCGGCGATCACGGCATTGAGGCGGCACCGAGCCAGGACATATGCTTCGACGTGCGGTCCGGGGGAAAACCATCCACGGGCAATATCGTCGACCAGGAGGGGAACGTCATCGGACGCCATCAGGGCCTGCAGTCCTTCACCATAGGACAGCGACGTGGGCTGGGCATCTCTACGGGAACGCCTCAATACGTCGTGCGCATACATGTACAGAGCAACGAAGTGGTCGTTGGAAGTGCAGCAGACCTCTCCTGCCGGGAGGCTGAGATACGCGACGAGAACTGGCAGGCCGGGCCGCCCAAATCACCGGAGCAGCAGGTGATGGCGCAGGTGCGCTATCGAGCCAGGCCGGTACCGGCACACGTTTTCACAGGCCGGGGACGCACCAGGGTGGTCTTCGACGAGGCGCAAAGCGCGGTGGCCCCTGGACAGTCTCTTGTCCTATACGATGGCGATGTCGTCCTCGGCGGAGGTACTATTGAAGCGGCGTTCGCAAGGAATGCACAGTGAACGTGACCAGGGTCTATCCTACAACTGAGCGTGAACTGGCGCTCATCGCATCGGGCAGAAGCCCTGTGGCGGGCGTCGATGAAGTGGGAAGGGGGGCACTGGCAGGCCCGGTTGTCGCTGCCGCAGTGCTCGATAACTGGGAGACGCAGCGAGCGTGGCACGGCTGCATCCGAGACAGCAAGCAGCTTTCGGCAAATTCGAGGGCACGCCTCTACGACTACATTGCCACGGACTGTCTATCGTTTGGAGTGGGAATCGTCGACAGCACCGACATCGATGCCGTGGGCATCGTTGCAGCCACGAGGCAGGCCATGTATCTCGCGCTCGACGCCCTGTCCACACCTCCCGGTTTCGTACTGGTAGATTGGGTCGTCCTGGCACGACTGGGAGGCGCACATGAAGCCCTTCCAAAAGGGGACTGTAAATGCTTGTCAATCGCATGCGCCTCGATAGTCGCCAAGGTGACCCGCGACCGATTGATGGAGCAGTTCGACTCATCGCATCCTGGCTACGGGTTCACACTGCACAAGGGCTACGGGACCGCGTCCCACCTGAGAGTGCTGGAGACACAGGGGGCATCGTCGATTCACCGAGTGAGCTTCAGACCCGTCGGGCTCGTGACGAGGAGACTGATATGAAACCGGCTGAAGTAGGGCGCAGGGGGGAAGACCTCGCCTGCAAGCTGCTCAAGAAACGCAAATACAAGGTGCTCGAGCGAAACGTGCGCGGTCACTATGGAGAGATCGACATCGTGGCGAGGCAAGGAGACTGCACGGTGTTCGTCGAGGTCCGCACCCGGACATCCGATGAGTATGGTACCCCTGAGGAGTCCATCACTCCGCGCAAGAGGAAGAAGCTCGTGGCGTGTGCGCTCGACTATATCGCTCTTCACGAAAAGCTGCACGATGCGCCGTGGCGCATCGACGTCGTGGGAGTCGAACTCGACCAGGACGGCCTCCCATCCAGGGCCGATATCATCGAGAGCGCCGTTCCTCTCTGCTGACAACATGCCTGGGGTATAATCTCAGGAACTCTAACCCATGGAGGAAGATAATGAAGGTATACGTGTCCTACTGGCTACCCGAAGCTCCCATGAAGCTACTCGCAGAGCATCACACGGTTGCCATCAACGACAAGCCTCAACTCCCCTCTCCGGACGAACTCGTGGAGCAGCTTGGCGATGCCGACGCGCTCTTGTGCGTGGGAAGCCGCGTTGACAGGGCCGTGCTGGATCGCGTTGGACCGCACCTCAAGATCATCGCCAACTGGGGAGTTGGCTACAACAACATCGATGCCGACTATGCCGCGGAGAAAGGCATCATGGTGACGAACACGCCGGACGTGCTCACTGAGACCACCGCCGACATGGGGTGGGCGATACTCATGGCAGTCGCCCGACGCGTCGTCGAATCCGACAAGTACGTTCGTGCAGGGGAATTCTACGGCTTCAAGCCCTTCAACATGCTCGGTTCCGACGTGTGGGGAAAGACCATCGGCATCATCGGGCTCGGGCGCATCGGACAGGCGGTAGCCAGACGGGCCAAGGGCTTCGGAATGAAGATCCTCTACTACGACCTGCAGCCCGCGCGACCGGAAATAGTGCAGGAGTTGGGCGCGCAGTTCATGGACATCGACGCGCTTGTTGCGGAGTCGGACTTCGTTTCCCTGCACTGTCCTCTCACAGACGAGACTCGCCACATCATTGATGCACGCAGGCTTTCGATGATGAAGCCGACCGCGTTCCTCGTGAACATAGCGCGTGGCCCGGTCGTTGATGAGCAGGCCCTGCTCGAGGCGCTCGTGGAGAAGAAGATTGCCGGAGCCGCACTCGACGTGTTCGAGAAGGAGCCGGAGGTCACTCCGGGCCTGATGGAACTGCCAAACGTAGTATTGACGCCACACACCGGCAGCGGAACCTGGGAGACCCGGACGAACATGGCTCACGTCTCCGTGAGGAACATCCTGGCAGCACTCAACGGAGAGATGCCTCCGAATCTCGTCAACAACCCCGCTCCACGGTAGGAGCACAGCCTCGCAGACATGCCTCCGCGAGGCCCGGTATCACGCCGTCTTGACTCGGGCTGCTTCGTGCAGCCCGAGCTCATCTATCGCCTGCTCCCGCATCTTGTACTTCTGTATCTTGCCCGTCACCGTCATCGGGTACTCGGTGACGAACTTCACATACTTCGGTATCTTGTAGTGCGCTATCTTCCCCTTGCAGTACTCCCGTATCTCTTCCTCTGTCGCGCTCTCTCCTTCTCTCAGTTCTATCCAGGCCTGTATCTCTTCCCCGTATTTCTCGTCGGGCACTCCGATCACCTGCACGTTCCTCACTTTCGGATGGCCGAAGAGGAACTCCTCTATCTCACGGGGATAGATGTTCTCCCCACCACGGATAATCATCTCCTTGGCCCTGCCCGTGATCTTCACATAGCCTCTCTCATCCATCGTCGCGAGGTCGCCACTGTGGAGCCATCCGGCTTCATCTATGGCCTCCCGGGTACCCTCGGGATTGTTGTGATAGCCACGCATGATGTTATACCCGCGGTAGCATATCTCCCCCTGTGCGCCACACGGGACTATTGCCCCGGTGTCCATGTCAACGACCTTGAGTTCGACATGCGGGGATGGCAATCCTACGGTGCCCGTGCGGTCCTCCAGCGATGCATCGGCGGGTGTCTGCGTCGCAATCGGCGACGCCTCAGTCTCACCATATCCAATCGTTATCTCCCTGGCGTGCATCTTGTCCATAACCTTCTTCATAACCTCTATAGGGCACGGGGCCCCCGCCATAATGCCGGTCCGGAGAGAAGTGAGGTCGAATTCCTCAAACTGGGGATGCTCAAGCTCCGCTATGAACATCGTCGGGACACCATGCAGCGCAGTACAGCGCTCCTGTTGCACTGCTTTGAGTGTAGCGAGAGGGTCGAAGCTCTCTGCCGGAATCACCATCGTGGCCCCGTGGGTAGCGCACGCCAGATTGGCCAGGACCATGCCAAAACAGTGGTAGAAAGGCACGGGGATACACAATCGGTCGCTGTCGACCAGTCGCATGCCCTCTCCCGCGAAAAACCCGTTGTTGAGGATGTTGTGGTGTGTCAGTGAGGCGCCCTTCGGGAGTCCTGTTGTGCCCGAGGTGTACTGGATATTGATAACGTCATCCATGTCCAGCGAGGACTGCCTTTCGTCCAACGCCTCATCCGATACCTCCGCGCCCAGGGTCAGGAATCCCTTCCACGTGAACATGCCGGGATGCTGCGTCTCCCCCATGAGAATCGCGGAACTCAAAGAGGGCACTTTCTCGGACCGGATGTGTCCCGGCTCCGAACCGGCGACTTCAGGGCAGATGCCATTGAACATGCCTATGTAGTCGGAAGACTTGAACCGCTCGATGAGAAACAGCGAGCGAGCGCCAGAGTTGGATAGCGCATATTCGAGTTCATGCGTTCGGTACGCGGGATTGATATTGACCAGGATGGCGCCGGTCATGGCGCTCCCGAACTGGACCAGGACCCACTCGGGATAGTTGGTTGCCCAGATGCCTACGCGATCGCCACGGTTGATCCCGAGACTCATGAGCGCCCTGGCAACCGCGCGGCAGTCGTCTCTGAACTGGCGGTACGTCCAGCGACGACCCGAGGGGACATCGATAAGGGCGTCGTTGTCGGGGAAACGGTCGACGATGAGGTCGAGGTAGTCGGGTATCGTGAAACCAAGAAGAGGAGTGGTCGCACCAGCATGGGCATAGCTTGACGCTACAGAACGGAGCATCTTCATCCCTCCCTATTCAGTCCTCGCAGACAGCCGTTGAGCCGGGGAGCTCGGCGGCGAGGGCAATTCCTTCACTACATGTACTTCGCCAGCACCTCCGGAACAAGAACCGAGCCATCATTCTGCTGGTAGTTCTCCAACACAGCGATCATCACACGAGGAAGGGCCAGGCCGGAACCGTTCAGTGTGTGGGGGAACTGCGGCTTCGCACCCTGCTCAGGACGGAACCGCACGTTCGAGCGACGAGCCTGAAAATCACCGCAGTTGCTGCAGGAACTGACTTCCAGCCATTCATCCGAGCCCGGCGCCCATACCTCGAGGTCATATGTCTTGCAGGCCGCGAACCCCATGTCGCCCGTACACAGTTGCAGAATCCTGTAGTGTAGGCCCAGCCTCTGAAGGACTTCCTCCGCATCGTTCACCATCTTGTCGAGCTCTCCATCGGATTCTTCCGGCCGCACGTACTTGTACATCTCGACCTTGTCGAACTGATGGCCGCGCTTGATGCCGCGGGTGTCCTTGCCTGCCGCCATCTTCTCCCGTCGGAAGCACGGGGTGTAGGCAGTGTAGTACAGCGGAAGCTCCTTGCCTTCGAGAATCTCGTCCCTGTGCAGGTTTGTCAGAGGGACCTCGGCCGTGGGCACGAACCAGTAGTCCTCCTCCGCATCGTGGTACAGGTTATCGGCGAACTTCGGCAGGTTTCCGGAACCCACCATGCATTCCCTGTGAAGCATGTAGGGCGGATAGATTTCCGTGTAGCCGTGTTCCTTCGTGTGAAGGTCAAGCATGAACGCAATCAGCGCTCGCTGGAGTCGCGCACCGAGCCCCTTGAGCACATAGAACCTGCTTCCTGATAGTTTTACCCCACGAGCGAAGTCGATTATGTCCAGCTTCTCACCTATCTCCCAGTGAGGAAGCGGCCTGAAGGCGAATTCGCGCGGCTCTCCCCAAGTTCGAACGACTATGTTGTCGTCTGCGTCAGCCCCGATGGGGACCGACTCGTGAGGTATGTTGGGCAGCTCGAGTAGAAGACCATCCAGCGCGTCCTTCGCTTCCTTAGTCATGCGTTGAAGCTCGGCAACCTTCTCGCCCATGTCACGCAACTCCGCCACCATGTCGGCGGGTTTCTCTCTCATCTGCCCGAGCTTCTTGCTCGCCTGATTGTGATGGGCTCGAAGGTCTTCAAGCTCACGTAGTTGCCGGCGGTACACCTCGTCTGCGGCTATCACAGGCGTGAGGGCGTCCGCGATGCCTCTGGACTCCATCGCCCGTTCGACGATAGCCCTGTCGTCTCGAATCATCTTGATATCAAGCATCGCGCTTCCCCCTCAACTGCGGAAAGAGTATCACGTCCCTGATGGAGTCCTGGTTCGTGAGCAGCATGACCAGTCGGTCAATTCCTATGCCGAGCCCTCCTGTGGGAGGCATGCCGTACTCCATCGCCTCTATGAAGTCGTCGTCAGCAACCTGCACGTCTTCACTGCCGACACGATTGCGCAACTGGCTCTCCAGGCGCTCCAACTGGTCAACGGGGTCGTTCAATTCCGTGAACGCGTTCGCAAACTCAAGCCCACAGATGAACGCCTCGAAGCGCTCAACCAGGCGGTCGTTGCCTCTCTTTCTCTTCGGGAAAGGCGACATCTCCGACGGGTAGTCAAGCAGAAACGTCGGCTGCACCAGTCTCGGCTCGACCGTTGCCGAGATGAGCTCATCTATGAGGCGGCCTCTGTTGGGCGTACCCTCGATGTGCAGGCCCTCCTGCAGCATGCGTTCGTGAAGGGCTTCGGCATCAAGGTAGTCCTCAAAGTCGATGCCGCTCGCCTCGATAACAGCGTCGCGAAGGGGCACCCGCCGCCATGGCGGTGCAAGCTGCACAGTGTGCCCCCGGAACTCCACCTCGGTTGTGCCCAGCACTTCCTTGGCCACAGCGGCGAAGAGGTTCTCCGTGAGGACCATCATGTCCTCGTAGTCAGCATAGGCGCAGTAGCACTCCATCAAGGTGAACTCGGGGTTGTGCCTCACAGATATGCCTTCGTTCCGGAAAACCCTCCCCATCTCGTAGACACGGTCGATTCCTCCGACAATGAGCTTCTTGAGAGACAGCTCAAGCGCGATACGAAGGTATAGCTCTTCGTCGAGAGCATTGTGGTGAGTCACGAACGGGCGAGCCAGTGCGCCGCCTGCCTTCGACTGAAGCACGGGTGTCTCCACCTCGACGTAGCCCTCACCCTCCAGGAACCGCCTTGTGGAAGTGATAATGCGACTCCGAAGAGCGAAAGTCTTACGCACATCTTCATTCGATATGAGATCAAGGTATCGCTGCCTGTAGCGGGTCTCAACGTCAACCAGCCCGTGCCATTTCTCTGGAAGCGGCCGGAGAGATTTCGCCAGAATGGTCACGCTGGCGACCTCAACCGTCGTCTCCCCCGTTCTCGTCACAAACAGCTCGCCCTCGACTCCCGCGAAGTCGCCCACATCTATATCTCGAATCACTGCGAACGCGTCTTCGCCGAGGAGGTCCTTCCGCAGGCTCGCCTGGAGCTTGCCCGTGCCGTCTCTCAGGTCGAGAAATGCCAGTTTGCCCATCTTACGCTTGGCCACAACGCGGCCGGCCACCGAGACACGCCTGGACCGCTCGCCCTCCGCCTTGAGCAGCTCATGTGCAGCGACCGCAGTATGCGTCACGTTGTAGCTGTGCGGATAGGGGTCTATTCCGCGTTCGCGTAAGCCTTGGATCGTGGCAAGCCTTTCCCGGGTGACCCTATCGAGACGAGATGTCATAGCACTCCCTTGAGGGTGAGATGGTGGCACAACGATTCGCACGTGCGATGTCTGGCAGCCAGACGCTATCTGGAGCCGTCGAGGTCATTGTCATCGTCAGCTTCGCTGGCTGCAAGCACTGCTTGAGCCTGCTCAAGATACTCTTCGGGCACAAGAATGCGGACTTCGCCGAGGCCGTCCACGGTGAGCCCGTACACTATGCCCGCACTCTCGTAGCTGAGCGCTGCGGGAATCCCCTGGTCTTCAAGCAAGGCCCTGAGTATCTGTGCCTCGCCGTGGCGAGACGTTCTGAGAACCACAAGTGCGTTTCTCTCTGCCATCGTATGCAAAGCTATTCTACCAGATGCACTGGAACCTGCGACCTCTTTCGCTGCCGGTGTCGGTTCCCTGTTCCCCCGGTCTCTTGCAGCGCAGCAATCCTGTACATTGCCGATGATGCGACTGTCACCGCCACATTGTGGCAAGTCCTTGTGCCCGAGGATATGCGCCCCCCGTATCTCTCCTTGACCCCCCCTTCCCTCTAGGCTACAATTTCGTTCGTATGCCCAGCAGTGCTGGGCATACTCCTTTACGACTGTGACTGCTGCAAGGGAGGGACGGTGATTTGTATGCGCTGGGACGACATCTTCTTATAGAGCTTAAGGGCTGCAACCCGAGCCTGCTGGACAACCTCGA
>Ga0180432_10004813_pt1 | contig 18296 bp, 13 predicted proteins | sample SS_ome_10_FD_132414 | JGI IMG/M metagenome (GOLD analysis project Ga0180432, IMG submission 132414) | Hypersaline lake sediment archaeal communities from the Salton Sea, California, USA - SS_1_MS_2 metaG | ecosystem: Environmental > Aquatic > Non-marine Saline and Alkaline > Hypersaline >...
GTGGCTGGGGATGAACCACGAGGCACGAGTGGTGAAGCCCCAGTGATTCAGGTCTGGGGCACCGATGCTCGTGCCTCGCATCTCAGCCCCAGCCACCCGAGAGCAGACTTTGCAGTTCTCCTGAAAGGGCGAGTTAAGCGCTGGCTATTGTCGGCGGGCCGTGTTAGGCTGGAGTAGGGAGTGTTGCGCCCACTGGGGGCCAATTTCCCGCCGCCGGCCGCGAACATTTCCCCACTCGACGCCGAACATCCTTCCCCAAAACCCAGTCACAGCAGTTACTTACGCCCGCCGATGTCCATTCGTTTCCGCTGCATTCGCTGCCATCAACTGCTCGGTATTGCCGATCGCAAGGCCGGGTCGGAGATTGAATGTCCCAGGTGCGGGCGGTCGCAGCCGGTGCCCAACAAGGAAGCGGCCGAGGCGGCGATGCTGCTTGGTCAGATAACAGGCGCCCCCCGCCCCGAAGCCGATCCCTCCAAGTTGGTGGTTTACGACGACGAACCGGCCGCCATAGAATCGTCGCGGGAGAGGAGGAAGAAGAAAGCGTCCGCAGCCGAAAAACCGGCCCCCGAGGAGAAGGCTTCCGAAGCGAAGAGCAAGTCCCAACCGAAATCACAGCCGACATCGCAGGCGACAGAATCTCAGACGAAATCGCACCCGAAATCCAAGACCGTTCCCAAGGGGAAACCTAAAACCGCCTCCAAGTCGCGACCGAAGTCTGAAGAGAAGCCTGGATCGAAGCCGGGGACCAAGGTCAGGCGAAAAAAGACGCTTCGGAAAAAACGGAAGGTCCAGCCGACCTCGCGCTCCGAACGCAAGAAAACCGAGAAGCCGCCCGAGGAGAGTTTATCCGAGAAGAGCGCTTCGCCGAAAAGCGTTCCGGCTACCGAGTCGGGTCGGCCGCTGCCCTCGGGAATGATTCTCTTTCCCCGTCGTTCCTTCTACGTGCAAGGAGTGTTGTTCGTACTTCTTGCGGTCATTGGTTTTGCTTCGGGATATTTCACGGGTCGCGGCGACGCGAACTTCGAGTTGCGGACCGAAGCGGAAGCCGCTGCTCGACAGACCACGGAAATCAAAGGCAATGTTTTCCACGACTCGGGCGCCGGCTTGGTTGCCGACGAAAACGCGGTGGTGCTTATGCTGCCCGGCGACGATTTCCCTCCCGCGCCGCTGAGCACTAGTGGGTTGGGCACCGGCGACGATCCACCTAAGGACACGCACGAACCGCTGAAGGCCATAATCGCTTTCGGCGGCGCGTACTGCAAGGCGGACGAGAACGGCTTTTTCTCAATGGTCTTGCCCGACTTGGGGACCTACAGAATGCTGGTGGTTTCGCGACAAGCGAAGCGCCCGGGGGACGTCAAGTTGGGCGAAGTCGACGTCGTCGAGATTGAAGAATATCTATCGAGCGCGAAGGCGATCATCGGTCGAAGCAAGTATAAGTGGACGACCGAGGAAATCACCGCGCGGATGGAACCGTTCGAAATCAATTTCGGCCAAAGCGGCCAGCCGTAGTGTCGCGGCAAGTAGGACGCGTTCTTTGTCGTGGCGCGGCAGTGCCGCCGAATACGCTTGCCGTGCCACTGCTTCGCAGAAGCAGTGCTTCTGAAGCGGCTTGCTCGGAATATTCGTGTGAAGTCGCGATCTTATACCAACCCGAAGCGCAAGCGAGGTGAGGCCGGCTAGCACTGCCAGGCCGCTTGCAATCGTCAACGTCTTCACTCCTCGCTTGCGCTTCGGGTTAGTGTGAGTAGTTTGGGCTAGCGAATATTCTCAACAAACGCCGTGGGTCTTGCCTTCGTGCGGTTTTGCGTGGGTTGCGTGCGAGTTCTCTTCCAACTCGTCGACGGCTCGCTCTATATCCGCTAGCAGCATGTCGGACATGTCGCGGCTGAGCCCTTCGCGAACGACGATTCGCAACACGGCCAGATCCTCGACGTTGGGCGCCATGGTGTATGCCGGCACGATCCAACCCCGCTGGCGAAGCTTGGCCGAAATGTCGAACACCGTGTAACGGCTCGAATCCGTAAGCGCGAAAGTTACTACCGGCAAGTGGCCCAGCTTGCTGAGCATCTGGAAACGACCGGACGCCAGCAGTTGTTCGGTCAAGTACGCGGCGTTGTTCTGCAAGGCGTCGATGATCTTCGCGTAGCCCTCCTGGCCGAGGCTGAGGAAGTTGTAGTATTGGGCGATGATCTGGTTGGCGCCGCGGGAAAAGTTTAGATTGAATGTCGGTTGGTCCCCGCCGAGGTAGTTTACGTGGAAGATCAGTTCCTCGGGCAGTTCTTCCTCTCCGCGCCAGATCACCCAACCCACGCCGGGATGGACCAGTCCGTACTTGTGGCCCGAGACGTTGATCGACTTAACCAACGGCAGTTGGAAATCCCACTTAAGCTCGGGCGCGGAGAACGGGGCCACGAATCCGCCGCTGGCGGCGTCCACGTGTATGGGCACTTCCCAGCCGGTCCGCTGGTTGAGTTCTTCAAGGGCCGCGTTGAGTTCTTCGATCGGTTCGTACTCGCCGGTATACGTGCTGCCGAGGATGCCCACCACGGCGATGGTGTTCTCGTCGACCATCTCGAGCGCCTCCTTGACGCCCAAGACGTAGCGAGTTCCTTCCAAGGGTACGTAGCGGGGTTCGACCTCGAAGTATCGGGCGAACTTCTCCCAGCACACCTGCACGTTGTGGCCCATCACGATGTTGGGCTTATCGGCCGGCTTGCCTTGGGACTGGCGTCGTTTACGCCAGTTCCACTTAAGCGACAGACCAGCCAGATGAATGGCCTCGGAAGAACCGACCGTGCCGGTGCCGACGCCGACGGTCTCCTCGGGAGCGTGGAACAGATGGGCCAACATGTTTACGCAGCGGTTCTGGATTTCGGTGGTTTGCGGATACTCGTCCTGGTCGATATAGTTCTTGCCGAGTGTTTCGATCATCAGCCGCTCGGCTTCCGGTTCCATCCAGGTGGTGACGAAGCTGGCCAGATTCAAGGCCGGATTGCCGTCCAGATTCAGCTCGTCGTGGATGATCTGATAGGCCACGTTGGCCGGCATGGAGTCTTCCGGCATGCGGTATTTGGGAACCGGGCGCCCGATATATCGCGAACCGTAGGTCAGGGCATGCGTCTGCCGAGCGTCGGGAATCTCCGAGAGGCGAACCTTCTTGGACAACATCGATAAACTCCAATGTGGGGGGCAAATGTCGATCTTCACCGGCGGCGATATTAAACCGCGAGGATATGGAAAGATTAGGTCACCGACGGGGGTTTGACAAAAGGCCCGCACCAATCGAATTGCCAGGCATGGCCACCCCAGCACGGGGGCACGAGGACATATACTGGTTTTTACTTCCCAAGATGGCCGAAAAATGGTTATAATGGCGCTAATCCCGGACAGAGAACGCGCATTATGCGGGGAGATTCCGAAACTCACCCAGGCCGGCCGGTTTTCACTTGCGGCGGCCACCCGCGGCGCATGAACTAGAGCCTCTTGTGCTTGAAGGAGTCCTTCGCATGTTTCGCCTCGGAAGGCGATCCGGTTTCACGCTCGTGGAACTGCTGGTCGTAATCACGATTATCGGCATCCTCATCGGCCTGCTGATGCCGGCCATCCAATCGGCGCGCGAGTCCGCTCGCCAGACGACCTGTAAGAACAACCTCAAGCAGATGGGCTTGGCTTTCTTGCAGTGCCACGACAAGACCCGCCACTTTCCCAGTGGCGGCTGGGGGAGCTTGTGGGTGGGTGATCCAGATCGCGGAAGCGGCAGTTCGCAGCCCGGCGGTTGGGTCTACAACATTCTGCCGTACATGGACCAGAAGGACGTTCATCAATACGGTGGAGATGGAAACCCGGCCACCACGCCCAAGCTTCAGATTGGGGAAGTGTGCCGAGTCGCTTTGGCGCCGATGAATTGTCCAACTAGGCGAGATGCCGAGTTGTACGAGTGGACTTCCAGCAAGAGACTGCGCAACGCGACTCACAGCGATAAGGTAGCGCGGACGGACTACGCCGCCAACTGCGGCAGCAAGGCCAACGCCGATCAGACCGAGGGACCGGATCAGAGTTCGCCGGTGCCGCCGCCACCCGCCCCGCAAAACGGCATCTGCTATCGCGTCAGCACGGTCGGGTCGGTGCTTGACGGCGACAGCTATACCTTCATGGTGGGCGAGAAGTTCCTCAGTCGGGACCACTATTACACTGGGGAAAGTCCCGAGGACGACGAGTGCATGTACGCCGGCTTCGGCAACGACAACTACCGCAGTACCCAGTTCAAGCCCAGGTCCGACGCGCCTCAGGCGGGCGGTTCCATGGGCAGCAGCAGCTTGATGCAATTCGGCTCCGCCCATCCCACCGGCTGCAACTTCGTCTTCTGCGACGGCTCGGTCAAGAAGATCGAATACAACATCGACATGAAAACGTACAGGATTCTCGGCAGCCGCAACGACGGTGAAGCTCCGGATCTGACGGCGTTTTAGAGCCGACTGTTCATTACTTTCCCAGCAGAAGATCGACGGCCGCGCCGATGTCTTTCGAGGCCATCAGCGACTCGCCGACCAGCATGGCGTTTACTCCTGCGTCCTGTAGGCGGATCACGTCCTCGCGGGTGCGAATTCCGCTTTCGCCCACCAGAAGCCGGTCCGAGGGGACCTTCGGTCGCATCCGCAGCGTATGCTCCAGGTCGGTGGTGAAATTGCGCAGGTCGCGGTTATTGATGCCCACCAGGCGGGCACCGGCGTCGAGCACGCGGGCAAGATTGTCCGGCTCGAATAGCTCGACCAGCGGCGTCATCCGCAACGTTTCGATAGTCTCGATCAACTCGCGAAGCAGCCCGTCGTCGAGACATTCGGCGATAAGCAGCACGGCGTCGGCGCCGGCGGCTCGGGCTTCGAGCACCTGATAGGGGTCGATGATGAAGTCCTTGCGGAGAACGGGCAGTTCGACGGCGCCGCGGACTTCTCGGAGGTACTGTAAACTGCCCTGGAAATACTGCTCGTCGGTCAGCACGCTGATGCAACTTGCCCCGTGCCGCTGATAGGTCATCGCGATTTCGACCGGATGAAAATCCTCGCGAATGATTCCCTTGCTGGGGCTGGCTTTCTTAACTTCGGCAATCAGCCTTATCGGCGCGCCGCCGGACAGCGCGGCGAAGAAATCGCGAACCGGCGGCGTCTCGGCCAACTGGCCTCGCAAATCGGCCTCCGACACGGCGGCCTTCGCGCTTCGCACTTCCTCTTGCTTGGTGGCGACAATCTTATCGAGTATGGTGGTCATGATTATTTCGGTCGATGTGGGCGTGAAAAGTACTGTAGTCGCAGGCCGCATGGTGCGTCGCGACGCACCATGCGGGGTTATTTGAATGTCGGGTGGCTGGTGGCTGAGCGCAACGAAGCCCCAGTTCGTGCAATTCTGGGGCACCGCTGCGCTTTGCCCCAGCTACCCCGTTGACTCTTCAGACCAAGCCTAGTCTCCCAGCGGTTTCTCGTAAATGCGATAAGTCTTGTAACGCTGCGAGCCGACGGTCTCCACGGTCTTGTTTATTACATCGTTGTTGTCGGCCGTCCATCCCAACTCGGCACCGGTGAATCCGAAGGTGTTCTTGCCGTAATCGAGCGTCCGCAATATGAGCATTTCGGCGATGCCCCGGCGACGATACTCCTCGACCACGTTGAGCACCAACAGGCGGGCCGTCGTCACGCGCTTCGAGCGATGGAGAAAGCGAATTAGGTTGATGGGCATGCCGTAGTTGGTCAAGCGACCGTCGAGGGGCTTGATCGCTTCGTTGGAGTCGGGCACGGTTATGGCAAAGCCCACCGGCCGATCCTTGAACTCCGCCAGCAGTACCAGATTCACGTCCGCCATTTGAGCCAAACGCTTGGAAAGGTACTCGAACTCGGCGTCGGTCAAGTTGACGAAACCCCACTGCTGCTGCATGGACGAATTGTATATTTCACGACACCGGGCAACTTCGGCGTCGAAATCGTTCTTGCGGAAGGGGCGAATGGTTATGTTGCCGCGCTTGGCCAATCGTTCGGCTCGGCTGCTCCATCGGGAGACCATGTCCTTGGAGTCCTCGAACCACCAGGAGTAAAGGTCTTTCACCTTCGACAAGCCCCAGGACTCAAGCAAGTCGGCGTAATACGGCCGGCCGTGGTTCATCATGATTCTCGGCGGCGAGTCGAAGCCTTCCACCAGCAGACCGCACGGGTAATTCGTGGAATAGTCCACCGGACCTCTTATCCGAGTGCGTCCTCGATTGGCAAGCCACTCGGACGCCGCGTCCAGCAGGCCGGCTGCCATCGGCCGATCATTGATACACTCGAACATCCCGAAACAGCCCAAGTTCTCCTCGTGTTGCTCGTTGTACAAGGGGTCGTCGCTGGCCATGATTCGGCCCAAGGGCACGCCGCCGCGGGTGGCTATGAACTGGGCCGCCGCGCCGTGCTTGTGGAACGGATGCTTCTTCGGATCGAGAAACTCCTTCACGTCCATAATCAGCGGCGGAACCCAGTGCGGATCGTCGGCGTATATCTTCCAGGGAACCTTGATGAACTGATTCAACTCGGCCGGCGTTCGCACTCGACGGATTTCCAAAGGATCGTCGACCTTGCGTATGGCACGGCAACCGGCCACGGCGATTTCACGGCGCGGACCGCTTTCTTCCTCGGCCTGCTTGCAGTCGAGGTCGAAGAGGCGGTATGTCTTCGTGATTTCAGCGCCGCCCTTTTCCAAACTGCCGCGCGACAACGAATTCGACTCCAACACCCAGGAGAACTCGGCCTCCTCGAGTTCCCATTCCAGAGCTCGGGGAACCAAACCGCTAAGCAGCGTCAGCCCCACGCCGGTCCGTTGATATTCGGGAATCACATTGGTGCTTATCAGACGAATCTTCTTCATCAAATGCTTCTTGCGAAGCATGTGAAGAAAGCCGAAGGGGAACAGCCGACCGTCGATGTGCTTTATCCGGGGGTTGTAGTCGGGCATGCCGAAGGTGGCGCCGACCATCTTGCCGTCGATCTCCGCGGCCACGGTCAATTCCGGCACGATCAGGTATCGCAAGCCCTTGGCAACGTGGTGTATCTCCGCCTGGGACATGGGCACGAAGCCCCAAGTGCGATCCAGCGAGCGGTTGTATACCGAGAGGAACCGTTCCACGTCTTCGAGAAAGTTGGAAGTGTCCAGTGAGCGCAACTTCACGTCGTAACGCTCGATGATCTGGTCGATTATCGGCCCGAGTTTCTCGCTAATCTTGGGTAGGATATCCGCGTGCCCCCAATAGGCGTAAAGGTCCTGCGTCTTGCTAAAACCATAACCCTCGATCAGCCGCTGATAGTACGGATGGTTGTAGGTCATCATGAAGAACGGCGGCGTGTCGAAGCCGTCGATCAGCAGGCCCAACTCGTGATTCTGCGAGGGATTGGTCGGGCCGCGAAGCAAATGCACGTCCTGGTCGGCGAACCACTGCCGGACGGCGTCGAACAGCCCGTCGGCCACCTGTTGATCGTCCACGCATTCGAAGAAGCCGAAGAAACCCCGCCGCTCCTCGTAGCGGAGGTTGTGGCCGAAGTTGAGGATGCCGGCGATTCGCCCGCAGACCTCTTTACCTCGACAGGCCAGGAACGTCTGGATGCGGTTGCGGTCGTAGAACGGGTGGTGGGCGAAGCCGGTCAGTTCCTTCTGGTTGATCCTCAAAGGCGGGATCCAATTCGGATCGCCCTTGTATAATTTCCAGGGGAGATCGAGGAACTGCTTCCGCTCCCTACGCGTGGTCACTCGGCGAATGGTCAGATCGGACATGGAACCCTGATGATTGGGGAAAATATACGGGATGGAGGGAGCTCACTTCGGAAGCACCGATTTTACCGGGCCGGTCGGCTCTCGGTCAAGCCATCGGTGACAATAGCGCAACCTGCGTAACCGCTTCCGAATAAACAATTGCTGCCTTCTTGGTTTCAATTGGTCGATATGTTCCAAGGGGTAGGCAATCAGCACATTCTGCTATCGAGCGATGGCGCCGTCGAACTCCGGCAATTTCCTATTTGCATTGCAAACCCCCACGGGAACATTCCGCGAGGCAGTCGCGGAATCGCCAGAATAACTGGAAAACTTTGCCCTGCCCAAAAGGTTAACCCTATTTTCCGCGATATCCAGAAATGCGTACTGCAATAACAAGTCACTCCGCTGGACGAATCGATACGTTGGCGATTTCACCGGTTCACGTTGCCATGGGGCCTCCACCCCCTGTAACAGCCTCGACGACGAAGGTGCTTGTCACCGGCGCCAACGGATTCATCGGAAGCCACTTGGTAAAAACTCTGCTGGACCAGGGCGACGACGTGACGTGTCTGGTGCGAAAGACTTCCGACATCGAACGTCTTCAATCGTTGGGCGCTTCGATCGTCCACGGCGACATCACCGACATGGATAGCCTCAAGTCTCCCGTTCGCGACAAGCAAGTGGTCTACCACGTCGCCGGTTGTACGTTAACCTTGGGGCGAAGGCGCTTTTACAACGTTAACCAGATGGGTACCCGCAACATTGCCCAACTCTGTGCCCGACAGACCAATCCGCCGACGCTAGTATACGTCTCCTCGCTGGCGGCGGCCGGCCCGGCCACTGGCGAGCGGCCCCGCACCGAGGCCGATCCGGTGACGCAGGTGTCCCACTACGGACGCAGCAAGCGAGCCGGCGAAGAGGAGGTCATTCGATTGGCCGACCGCGTGCCCACGACGATCGTCCGTCCACCCATCGTATTGGGAGAAGCGGATCGCATGGGCCTCGAGATGTTCAAATCGGTTTGGCGATTCCGGCTGCACTTGATACCCGGCTTTCAGAATCCCCGTTTCTCGTTGATTCACGCGGACGATCTGGTACAGCTTATGGTTTCGGCGGCCCGGCGGGGAACTCGGGTAATGCCCGGCGGTTCGGAAGGAAGTCAATCGGCGGCCGGCCATTACTTCGCCGCTTGCGAGAAGAACCCGACATACGCCGAACTGGGACGCATGATCGCGAGAGCCATGGGTCGTCGCGTATTGCCGCTTCCACTTCTCAAACCGGCGGTCTGGACGGCCGCCACTGCGACAGAGGCAATTTCCCAAATTATTCGCCGACCGTTGTATCTCAACCTGGACAAAGTCCACGAGGTAACGGCCGGCTCCTGGGTATGTTCTCCACAGGCGGCCGTCGACGAACTTGGGTTCTCGGTAGCCGCTCCCTTGTAAGAAAGGCTGCGTCAAACGGCCGACTGGTACCGCCGCAACAAGTGGCTGTAGCGGAGCGCGCCGCTTGCGGAGTTTATCGATCTTTGGAGCTTTGCGTGGATCAGCAAAGTTTAGAGAGACGCGACCTCGGTCGTCGTCCCTCTACCGATGCCGCAGCATTTCCTCGCGATAGCGTCGCATGACGTCGCTTCTCAGCAGCATTCCCACCACGCGACGCGAGCTGCCCGAGCCCGACTCGACCGGCAAAGTTTCGATATCCGCGGCGCCGAAATCGCGGATCGCTTCCAGTAGATTGGCGTTGGTGGCCAGCGAGAAGGGCGACATCAGCGCAATGTCTTCGGCGTTTATCAATTGCGGAGGAATGTCCGAGTCGACCGCCCTGTGCAGATCGGCCGGACGGATTATGCCCACCAGATGGCCGTCGTCGTCCATCACCGGCAGGCTCTCGATGTGCGAGTTCTCCCTCGCCACGCGGATAATCTCGGGAAGATTGTCGTTGTGTCCAACGGTCGGGAAGTGGCGGACCATCACGTCGCGCACCATGACGTGCTCCAGGTGGTGCATGTCGTGCCCCCGGGAGATCCATTCCTTCCGTCGACTGAGCTTCTTCATGTAGATGCTCTCGGGATCGATGAACCGCGCCACCACGCCGGCCAATCCGGCGGCGACCATGATCGGCAGGATGATATGGTAGTTGTTGGTCATTTCGTAGACGATCAAGATGGCGCTCATCGTGCCGTGCGTCGTGCCGGCGACCACCGCGCCCATGCCTACTATTGCGTAAACCCCCGGGTTGGCCGCGTATTGCGGAAAGAGCAGATTCACGACCAGTCCGAACGACGCCCCCAGCGTGGCGCCCAAGAACAACGAGGGCGCGAAAATACCGCCGGAACCGCCGCCGCCGAGCGTAATGCTAGTCATGATCGGTTTCAGGAAGACCAGCGGCAGAAGCCACCACAGTTCCTTGAGCATTTGCTCGGGATTAAGCAGAACGACCTTCTTAGAACCTTTCTCGGCCCTTTCCTCTTGCGAAACGCTTGGGTTAGCCACGTTCTCAAGATGCAAGGCGTGATCGACCACGCCGTAGCCAACGCCGAACAGCGGCGGATGGGGGTGGCCGTAGTTGTCGATCTCTTCGTTGGCGGCAGTCGAGGTTACCGGCGCATTCATGGGATATAGAGCTCCCACGACACCTAATATGCCCCCGAGAACCAACGCGCGCGTCCACCAACTGGGAAACCACTTAGCGGACTTATCCTCGGTCCAGTAGAGCAGTTTCGTGAACAGCACGGCTGCCAGCCCACAGGCCAAACCCAGCAGGAAGTATGACGGCAACTGCTCCCAGGCTCCCTCGAAGGAATGATGCAACTCGGGGAAGGCTGGGTGCGCGCCGTGTTCGCCGGCGTGAAGTTGCACGATGTCGGCGATTACGCTGGCCACCACTACCGGGGCCAGGCTCTCCACGGCGAAGCTGCCGAGGATTATTTCGCAAGCGAACATCACGCCCGCCAGCGGCGCGTTGAAGGTGGCGCTAATTCCAGCCGCCGCGCCGGCCGCCACCAGGACCTTGATGTTTCGCGGCGACAGCCCCGTCCACTGTCCGGCCACGCTCCCCAACGAAGAGCCGATTTGCACAATGGGACCTTCGCGGCCGATCGATCCGCCCGTGCCGATGCACACGCCGCTGGCGAGAATCTTCACCAACGAAACGCGAGGGCGGATTACGCCGTCATGTCGGGCAACGGCCGTGATTACCTCGGGAACGCCGTGGCCCTGCGCTTCGGGAGCGAAGCGGCGGGTGAACCAGGAAACGGCCACCAGACCCAACGCCGGCACGAAGCATAGTACGCCGCGCCAAAAGGCCGGCATATCGCCGAATTGCGCCAAGACCCCGGACTTTCCCCAACCGGCTTCAACAACCGGGTCGACGGTATAGGCAGTTACCGTATCGATAAGGAACGTAAACAGCACCGCCCCGTAGCCGCCGAGTATCCCGATCAAACAGGCCAGCGCAATAGTCGTCGGCGCCGCCGGAATTCGCGAAATCCGCAGGCGTTGGGATACTAGACCAAGAAGACGGGCAGCTTTTTCCAATTTGCGATACTCAAGTAAGGGTGACGCGATGAAAAAGGGGACTGGCTCCGAAACGTTTTGCGTTTTCGGTCAGTTCAACCCCTGTTGGTTGCGGTGCCTGTCCCCTTTTTCATCCGGGGCAACATTTCCGCGAGGGAACTACTGAAGAAAGAGCCCTCACGGCAAACTTGTAGTTTACCAAGCCAGCCGAGGGGGTGCAACCCGCTCCGCGACCGATTCCGTGGCGGCAAGCGGTTCAAACGAATTGCTCGGCCATGGAAACCTCCATGCGGCCATGGTATCCTGGGGCCGTATCTTGTGCGAACACACGACGAATAGCCAAAGGAAACCGTCATGAAACGCGTCGCGTTTTCACTATGCCTGTTGGCTTTGACGCTGATCAATACTGTCGATGCGGCCGACAAGGTCGTCAAAGTCTTCATCCTCGCCGGCCAGTCCAACATGGAAGGCCACGGTGGCAACCGGACTATCGACGACTTGGGCAACCATCCCAAATATGGCCATCTGCTCGCGAAACTAAAGAATGCCGACGGCTCCTGGGCCGAGCGCGACGACGTTTTTGTCTCTTATAAGCGCTCGCGCGACATGGTCCAAGGACCGCTGAGCGTCGGGCAAGGATACGCCTCCGACCGCATCGGACCCGAACTGATGTTCGGCACAATCATGGGCGAATACTACAAGGAACCTGTGCTGTTGATCAAAACGGCCTGGGGCGGCAAGGATCTCTACTGCGACTTCCGCCCGCCGAGTGCTGGCAAGCCGGCCTACGCTATCCAAAAGCGGCGGGATAAGCAGCGTGAGATCGGCGTTTGCTATCGCAAGATGGTCACCGAGGTCAAAGAGTGCTTGGCCAACCTGGAGAAAAACTTCCCCCAGTTCCAGGACATGAAACCGGAAATCGTCGGCTTCGTCTGGTTCCAGGGCTTCAACGAGCAGTTCTCCGGCAAGGAGACCCAAGCCCAAGTCTATCGCGAATACGCCGGAAACTACGCCCACATGATCGCCGACCTGAAACGAGAGTTAGAACTCGACAGACTGCCGTCGGTCGTCGGAGAAATGGGTGTCGGCGGTGTGGAGAAGAACATCCCGCTGCGAGCCGCCCAGGCCGCCGTCGTGGATCAAGAATCGCTTAAGGGCCAAATCGCATTCGTCGAAACGGCCCAATTCTGGGACCCCGACCTGGACCGGCTTCAACGCGAGATGAAGAGTCTTGCCCACGATGAAATGCAAAAGCTCAATGCGCAATACAAGGAGTCCGGTGAAAAGGACAAAGACGGCAAACCCCGAAAAGCAACCTGGGGCGAAGGATACGCGGCCGCCAAGAAGACGGAACCCTATCAGGAACTCGATTCCCAGTTCAGCAAGAAGGGGTTCCACTGGGCGTGCCATTACTGGGGCAGCGCTAAGATATACTGCCTCGTCGGCAACGGACTGGCCGAGGCGATGAAAGAGTTGATCGAGTAGTTCAACAGTAGGACAGGCATTCTTGCCGGCCTCAACGAGTAGGTTCGGGTGCCATGTCCCACGCTTGTCGTGGAGCATGGCACCCAGTGGCAGGCAGGAATGCCTGCCCTACTGCTCGATCGTCGCCTCGAAACGCTTAATCGCCTCAACCGCTTCCGGCCGAATCAAAATCGATGGGCGAACGGCACGCAACCGATCCATTGCCTCATCGGCCGACGACACGGCCCCGCTTGCCAGGAGATATGCCCCCACCACGGCCGCGCTTCGGGAATATCCGATCTTGCAGTGTACATAGACCGTGCCGTCTTTCGCATTCTCCGACATGAAATCAACGCACTGTCGGAGTTGCTCGGGGGTGGGTGCCGTAAGATCAAGCACGGGGACATTCAAATATTCATCTTCCAGGAACGGCCCGGTCTCGGAAAACTCGGTGGTCAAATCCAAAACGGCCGTCACTCCCTTGTCCTTGGCATCGGCCGCTTCCCGGTCGGAAAGCATCCGGCCAATCAGCACCCCCGGCGCCGCTTCGTCCCACGCGTTGCATTGTCGCTTGTAGTACAACAACGACAGTTTATGGCCGATAAGCAGCGGCGCGAGCAAAACCCGCGTACTCAAGGTCAGCCGCCCATCGACTTTGCGGTATACCCCGGGGAAAAGTCCGAAGTATGCCATGGCCACCAGCAGACAAGCCACCGCCGGCCAAACCAATATGCCGCCGCCGAAAGGCAACAGCCACGCGGCGGCCAGACTCGACGCGACCGCCGCCAGGAAATAGTACGAACCGACGCGTCGATTCGGCATCACACGGCGGCGATCGGGAACCGCCGCCACGGCGTAGAAGCAGACCGTTGCGAGAATGAACCCGCCGACCACGTCGATCACGTGATGCTGATAGGTCAGCAGCGTCGATATGCCGATCAGACTGAACCAAGCGTGCGATGCAAATTTCCACGCTCCGCGCGTGTGCCGGGCGTAAGTCTCGGCCAAAATCGTCCGCAGGGCGATGTGCAGCGACGGACACAAGTTGTAAGGCAGATCGGCCGCGAAGAACCAGCCGAACAACAGGCCCAGCCAACCTTCCAACACCGGCCGCTCGACCGCCAGCTTAAGCGGCATCGCCAGAAAACAGGTGCCGGCCAGAACAATCGCCACAACAATGCGGCGGCAAAACATCTTCAGTTCGCGCTCGTCTCGCGACAGGAACGAGCCGCCACGAAGAACAGGTCGATCGACATATACGGGATGACCATCAGCGGCACGAAGGGGATGTACTTCTCCCACGAGTAATACCACGTGCCGACGTCCGTTCGCAGCGAGGTCAGCCAGTTCGTGCCGCCGTAGACCACCATGAAAAGCAGCGACAGCAACACCGTGGCCACGCCCGCCTTTAGCATCAGTCGGCCGCGCGGCGTGCCAGTGAAACCGTGAAGATTCCCCACTTGTCGATCTCCTGTGCGATTTTCTCGAAACCGGCCTCGCGGACCAGATCGTCCATTTCTTCCTGCGTGCGGCGGCGCATGATCCAGGGTTTGCCCTCGCGATTACGCAACACCCGGGCGATCATCTCCACCTGCGGGTGCCAGGGTTGACCCGTGTAGACGATATACCCGCCGGGCTTCACGGCCCGGGCCACACCTCGCAGCGAGCGCCGCACCATGTCGTTTCCGGGAAACAGCTCGTACAAACCGGAAACCACGGCCACGTTTGGCGCGGGTTGGACTGCCGCCAACGAGTCTTCGTCGAAAGCGTCGCCCAGTTGGAACGTCACTTCGTCCAAGCCCATCTCGGCGGCCAATTTGCGGCCGACTTCGAGGTTGGCCTCCACGTTGTCGCGAAGCAGTGCCGAGAGGTCGGCGTCTTTGAACTTCCCGAGCGTTTCGAGGATGTATCGGCCCGGGCCGGCGGCGATGTCCATCAGCCGAACCGTTTCGCCTTCGGAGCGAAGTTGGTCGATTGCCTCTTGCAGCAGTTTTTCCAGGTTCTCGCGTCGCTGGCGGATGCCGCGCCAGCCGATGCTGTTGAGATACGAGCGGTCGATCCATTTGCCCAACAGCAACGCCCCGCGCGGTTGGTTCTCGTAAACGTAATCGAGCGTTTGACCCGAGTCGAACCCGGTCCGCCAACCGAGACGCACACCGCGGCTGAGTCGGCCCATCGTCTGCATGGCCAGCCGCTGGGTGCGGAAGAAGAGCCCGGTGGGCGAAAGGCAAGGCAGCGGCTCGCTGAGCCGGTCGTATTCGTTTCGGGTGTAACCGTAGCGGTCGGCTTCCAGCAGGGGCTCCCGGGACTCGTCGCGATCGAAGGCCTCTTGGATAAATTGTCGGGCTTCGTCGATCACCAGATGGCGGTCCTTTTCGTGCAGTAGATCGTGATACATGCCGGGAAAGACTTTCATTCGCTTGATCGGCGTTCCCAGCCGCTCGAACAGTTTTCGTTGCGGGCCGTTCTTCACGACCCAATCCGAGCCGGCCGCCAGAATCAGCGTCGGCACGCAAATGGCCCCGGCGTCTTCCATCAACCGCTTGGACGTGTCGTGCAGGTCGACAAGCACGTTGGCGGCGATCTCGCGGGCGATCAACGAGTCTTCCTCGTAGTTCTTGGCTTGCTGCTTGTCGTGGGTGAGCATGCCGGCTTTGACGTAGCTCTTGATGAACGTCTTGCGATCCTTGCGTGCCTTAAGCAACAGCCGCAAGCCGGGGATGGCCAGTGGTAAGTAGAGCTTGATCTCCAAAGCCGGGGCGGCCAGGACCATGGCTCTAATGCGAGGAGCGTAATCGTGTACCCAAGCGGCCACGCTCACCGCGCCGACGCTTTGCGCCAGCACGACCATGTCCTCCGGCCGTTTGTCGTAAGTCTCCGAGATGTGGCGCACAAAGCAGTCGACGTCCTTGACCACCGCCGCAAAGCTCGGCGCGTACCCCCGCTCGCCGGGCGTGTTCCCGTGGCCGCGAGCGTCCCATGCGAAAACGGCCACGTCGGACAGCCCGAGGGCTTCCACGATATCCTTAACCCGGCCGGAATGTTCGTGGCCGCGATGAAATATAACCAGCGACTTCCCGGTCGGCCGCTCGGGCAGCCACGCCCGATGGAACAGCTCCGTGCCGTCGTCGAGTTTCATCGTATGCTCGGAAGCCACGAGACTCGAACCGGCATCGGCTTGTGAGGATTGCGACTGGCTCATGGGAATGTTCCTTGGCTCGAATATTGTTTGTGGCGCGGAGGACGTCGACGGAAGGCGGGGCTTGAGGCGGGAGTGCTGAAAAAGGGGACTGGCTCCGCAACATCTTGTGTCTTTGGTTAATAAAAACCCCTGTGGTTGCGGTGCCTGTCCCCTTTTTAAGCACGTCGACCTCGGGCAAGACATTGCCTCTCCCAAACACCAAAGCGAAACCGCCAACCGGATATAACGCCCGCTCTACTGCTTTTCCGCCAAGCCCTTCATAATACAGCCAAGCCGTACGGCCATGGTCTGCACGCAGCCGGCGATTATCAGCAGATTGGTCCAATCGAGCACCGTCAGCGGTCCGACGTCGATCGACTTACCGCCCAGCAACAGCCCGAGCGTGATCCAGGCACCGATGTTCAACACGACCATCCGCCAAGGCTTGGCCATGACGCCGCCAAACTGCCGGCCCACGCCGAGTGCTTGGCCGAAGGTTCCCACGTAGGCGGTCAACAGTGCGAAGATTGCCACCCAATAGCCGCTGGCCAGGTGGCACAGTCCGCTATGGGCAACGCCCGCGAAGATGATCGCGTCGGAGACGCGGTCCGGCAGATCGTTGAGCAGCTCGCCGCGAAGGCTGGCCTTGCCCGAGGCCAAGGCCACCATGCCGTCGAGCATGTTCAGCCACAACCGCACGTAGCAAAGCAGCACGGCCGGTATCAGAAGTGTCGGTATTTGGCCCGACCACCAGAAGCAACCGGCCGCCAAGGTCGACGCCACCACGGAGCCGTAGGACACCGCGTCGGGATGAATCCCCCACCGCACGCAGCAGTTGACCGACCCGTCTGCCGTGCGGCGAAATATGTCGGCAATTTGCCGCCTGGAGGTCGGTTGGTAGTCGCCCATTGATCGGTCTCGTGGTTCTCTGCCTCGCGGGATTATCACCTTGGGCACCAGGATACACGCTTGGCGACAGGGGTGCAAGTTCGACATCACACAGTAGGGCAGGCATTCCTGCCTGCCGGTCGAAAGCAGGTAGGAATGCCTGCTTTGCCGACCATCGCGAAAAGACCCCGACTACTCGGCCTCGGGCATCTCTTGTTGAATCTCGCCGTCGGTGGGCAGGGACTCGTTGTCGGACATCACGTAAGCGCCCATGGCAATCAGCATCAGCCCAACGATGGTCCACGCTCGCCAGTCCTTGTGAACGGCGTTTTTCTTGTCGCCGCGACCGTGATTATTCCCGCTTCTCTTCTCGTGCTTGGACATCACAAAACCTTCTTTCGATATTGCCTAATCACCGGGAAACAGATTACGCTGGCGACGTTGTGTTTTCTCGCAAGTCGCCGCCGGGAGAGTTCCCGCATGTCTCCCGCTCGGCAAGTATATCTTACGCTGGCGGCCGAAGTCGGCATGTTTTGTCGCGAAAATACCCAAAGCAGTGCCTGTCTACTGCCGGTTGACCGCCCGGTTGTGGAAAGCACCACGCGACCCTGGTATATTGGACGGCGCAACGGGAAATCCGCCGCCCGTTTCCGCGAAACATCCAAGCAAAGGAGCCGTTACGATGAAAACCCTTTCCGCTTTGCTGTTGATTCTATGCTGCTTCACGCCCGTCGTCGCCGAAGAGGTGGCCGACGAGGTGCGGGACTTTCGCGAGGTAGTCAGAAGCAAGGACATCGCCACGTTTTCCAAGGCGGCGTCGGCTCTGCGAAACTACATGATCGACAACGATCCGCATCGGCCGATATATCATTTCACAGGGCCGGAGAGCTGGATCAATGATCCCAACGGCGTGATCTATCACAAGGGCAAGTACCACCTGTTCTATCAGTTCGATCCGATCGTTGACGGCAAACGAAGCAAGCGATGTTGGGGACATGCCGTCAGCGACGATCTGGTGCATTGGACCGATTGGCCGGTGGCGATTTGGCCCGACTCGAAATACGACCGCGAGGGCGTTTACTCGGGCAATATGGTTATCGACGACGACGGCATTCCCACGGCCCTTTACACGGGCAACGTCCGCGGCCACGCCGAGTGCTACGGAATGCAAGCCCGAAGCCGCGACGGGTTTCTAACCTGGGAAAAGCAGATGGTCATGGACAATTCCCAGAGGCCAAACAGGCATTCCCCGGTCCACTGGGACGCACAGATATGGAAGGACGGGAAGACGTGGTGTCAGCTTATCGGCGGATGCACAAAAGACCGCAAGGCGGCCGCCTGGTTGTGGACCTCAACCGACCTGACGAACTGGAACCTGCAAAAACCCGTCTACGTCTGCAAAAAATGGCGATTCTTCGAGCTGCCTTACCTCATCCGGTTCGGTAAAAAGCACGTGCTGTTCGTCGGGATAA
>Ga0180432_10004814_pt1 | contig 18295 bp, 24 predicted proteins | sample SS_ome_10_FD_132414 | JGI IMG/M metagenome (GOLD analysis project Ga0180432, IMG submission 132414) | Hypersaline lake sediment archaeal communities from the Salton Sea, California, USA - SS_1_MS_2 metaG | ecosystem: Environmental > Aquatic > Non-marine Saline and Alkaline > Hypersaline >...
GAAGGGTATCGCCGTGTTGCCGACCGCAGTGCGGCGCTTGGATTCGACGGCAAGTGGGTCCTGCATCCCGATCAGATCGCAGCAGCCAACGAGGTGTTCTCTCCACGACAAGAGGACTACGACCACGCCGAACTAATCCTCGATGCCTACGACTGGCATACCTCTGCCGCCGGAGGTGCGCGCGGTGCGGTCATGCTCGGGGACGAGATGATCGATGAGGCATCTCGCAAGATGGCGTTGGTGATTGCGGGGAAGGGTCGCGCCGCCGGGATGCAGCGAACGCAGGCCTTCACTCCGCCCGATGCGGGCTAGTGGATTTGCAAGGTCGGACCATGACGCGTGAGCAGGCAGCGAATGTCCTCGGTGTTCCCACGGACGCCGATCCGAGCGAGGTGCGTCGTGCCTGGCGGATCTGGGCGAGGTTGGCGCATCCAGACGCAGGAGGTAGTCCTGAGCACTTCCGACGTCTCGCGCAGGCTCGAGACGCCTTGCTGGCCGGATCGATCCCCGAGCCGTTGCCGATGAGCGAGCCCGACCCGCGTGCCCCGTTGCGTCGGGTTTGCATTCGTCCGGTGGGACCTGCGGCATGGTCCCTGGTCGGACTGTGCCTCGTGGCGATCGCAGGAGCCGGCGTCGCTGACGTGCTCCCCACCTGGGCCGCGGCCTTGGTCATGGGTTCGCTGGCGACTACGGCAGCGGTAATCGTCACCCGCCGCATAGCCACCGATCAGGCCGATGTGGGTCACCGCATCACCCTGCTCACCGCAGTATGGGTGCCACTGGCGACCGTCCAGGTGCTCGTGGCCCAGGTGCTGGGTGCGGGTGTTCTCATCGGGCTGCCGGCGCTTGCGCTGCCGTTTGCGGCCGCGGTAGCTCTGGTCAATCCCGGCGCCGGCCTGTGGCGTCCGATCCCCGGCTGAGGAGTCGATCAAGGAGCGCAACAGAGCGCGCGCCCTTCCATGTTGGGCGTTAGCATCGCCGGTGAGTAGCAACGAACGTTGCCGTCGCAACCGAGGGGAACTGGCATGGGACGACTTCTGCAAACCGACGGCTTGACCAGCGATCAGAAAGACATCCTGGACGCGGTCCGAGATTTCGTCGACGCGGAGATCCTCCCTGTCGCCAGCGATCTCGAGCACAACGACGAGTACCCGAAGGACATAGTCGACGGTCTGAAGGAACTCGGAGTCTTCGGCCTGATGATCCCGGAGGAGTACGGCGGGCTGGGGCAATCACTGCTGACCTACGCGCTCGTAGTGGAAGAGATCGCCCGCGGGTGGATGAGCGTCAGCGGCGTGATCAACACGCACTTCATCGTCTCCCACATGGTCTTGCATCACGGGACCGAAGAGCAAAAGCAGCACTACCTGCCGAAGATGGCCGAGGGTGAGATCCGCGGCGCATTCAGCATGAGTGAGCCCGGCTGCGGCTCCGATGTCTCGGCGATCACGAGCAAGGCAGTCCCTGACGGTGACGACTACCTGCTCACCGGCCAAAAGATGTGGCTCACCAATGGTGGATCGTCCAATCTCGTGGCAGTGCTCGTGCGCACCGACAACGCGGGCTCCGAAGACAGCAGTGTCTACAAGCGGATGTCCACGTTCCTCCTCGATAAGCCCGAGGGATTCGGAGAGGTCCGGCCAGGCCTGACGATCCCCGGCAAGATCGAGAAGATGGGCTACAAAGGAGTGGACACCACCGAATTGGTGATGGATGGTCTGCGCCTGCCCGCGAGCGCGATCCTCGGCGGTGAACCCGGCAAGGGCTTCTACCAGATGATGGACGGGGTGGAAGTCGGTCGGGTTAACGTCGCGGCGCGCGCGTGCGGACTCGCGTTGAGAGCGTTCGAACTCGGCATCGAGTACGCCCAGCAGCGCGTGACCTTCGGTAAGCAGATCAGCGAGCACCAGGCGGTGGCTTTCCGGCTCGCGGACATGGCAACCAAGGTGGAGGCTGCCCACCAAATGATGGTGATGGCTGCGCGGACCAAGGACAACGGGCAGCGAAACGATCTCGAAGCCGGCATGGCCAAGTACCTCGCGAGTGAGTACTGCAAGGAAGTTGTCGAGGATTCGTTCCGGATCCACGGCGGCTACGGCTACTCCAAGGAGTACGAGATCGAGCGCCTGTACAGGGAAGCGCCAATGCTGATGATCGGTGAGGGCACCGCGGACATCCAGAAGATGATCGTCGCGCGTCGGCTACTCGAGGACTACAAGATCCGCACCTGATGGCACATATTCCCTGTATCGGGGCCGTTGTTTTCGATGAGCAGGAACGATTGCTGCTCGTGAAGCGGGCCAATCCACCGGCTCAAGGGAAATGGTCCCTTCCCGGGGGGCGCCTCGAATCCGGTGAAACGTCCGAAGATGGGGTAGTACGGGAAGTTCGTGAGGAAACCGGGCTCGATGTGAAGGTCGTCCGTGAGGTTGGGACCATCCAGCGCGATGCTCCGTCCGGGGACACGTATGTGATCCGCGATTTCCTGTGTGCGCTCACCGTCAGTGCGACGCCGGTGGCCGACGATGACGCTTCCGACGCTGGCTTCTTCGCGCTGACTGAAGTAATCGAGTTGCCCACGAGCGAGGGCCTGCTCGAAGCGCTTCGGGATTGGGATCTGATTCCCGGGAGTGTCAGGTAGGCGACCTACGCTGATCGGATGTGGCTGAAACTCTCACCCACCAAGGTCGGTTCCTGGCAGGGGTGTCGCCGAAAGTTCTACCTCTCCTATGTTGCTAAGGAACCGACGGGAAACGCCTGGGCGCACCTGTCCTACGGCAACGCTGTTCACGCAGCATTGCGTTCGTGGTTCGACCTACCTGCCGAGGATCGCGATTCCGATGCGATCCCCGGGCTCGTCGATCGTGGGTGGAACGATGCCGGCTTCAAAGATGCCGAGCAAGCAGCACGGTGGAGGGCGCGCGCTGCAGTAATCATTCGTGAGTACCTCGATGGCATCGATCCACGTTTCGAGCCGATGAGCACCGAGCGGAGCCTTGCGTTCAAGACGGAGACCTTCATCATGGAAGGCCGCATCGATCGACTTGATGAATCCGATCATGAAGTTGCGGTAGTCGATTACAAGACCGGAAGGCACGCGCCCAGTGCCGATGAGGTCCGCGGCTCAGCGGCGCTGGCGATGTATGCCTTGATGGTGCAGCGCTGCCTTGGACGTCCGGCATTCGATGTGTCCTTGCATCACGTTCCCAGTGGCGAGCGAATCTCGTGGCGTCATTCCCCCGAATCGCTCCTGCGGCACGAACGTCGCATAGGTCAGATTGCCGCTGATATCTCCCTGGCTCAGGACACATGGGAGGCGGCGGACGGCAGTCCGGAGGTCATCGACGAGCTGTTCCCCGCCACACCGGGACCGCTGTGCGGGTTCTGTGACTTTTGGGACCTGTGTGCGGTAGGCCAGGCCACTGCCCAACGGAAGGAACCTTGGGCGGGGTTAGGTGAGGACGAGGCCTAATCGGCCGGTACCTTCGCCCACACGCACAGGTGCCCACCTGCCCGCTCGTATCCCCACTCGCGGCTCAGTTCCTCTACCAGGAGTAGTCCCCGGCCGCCGGATGCCGGCCCATGTGCTCGCATCTTCGGGTCATCGGAAGACTCGCTGCACACTTCGATCCGAATCCCGTCCTCGAGTATCTCTGCGCGCAAGGTGATCGGTCCGCGTCCGTAGCGCCAAGCATTGGTGATGAGTTCGGTCACGACTAACTCGGCGTCGGCCACCTCGATTCTGTCGGTCAGCAACTCGCGCACGTGCCAGCGCCCTTGCCCGGGGGCTGTGGAATCGGCAGGCAACTCCCAGCTGTAGGTGAGTGACATCCGCCTTCTCCAACCGGCCGCAACCAAAATCAGGGCTCCCGGCCAGAATACGGGCATGGGCACGGTGGTCGCGGTCGCGAACCAAAAGGGCGGAGTCGCCAAGACGACCACCGCGACCACTATTGCAGCGGCGCTGGTCGAGTCCGGTCTGCGGGTATTGCTCGTGGACCTTGACGCTCAGGCCTGCGCCACGTTCTCACTGGGCGTCGATCCGGAGGATCTCCCGACGGAACTACCGAAGTCCTACCTGGCGGGGGAAGGACCGGCTCCGGTCATGAGCACCGACGACGGCATCGACCTACTTCCGGCCACTATCGATCTAGCCAGCGCGGATCACGCATTCGCCGGCCGTTTCGGACGTGAACGGTTGCTGGCGGACGCTCTAGCCCCTCTCGTCCCCGACTACGACTACATCCTGATCGACTGCTCACCGTCGCTGGGCTTGATGACGATCAACGCCCTGGTCGCGGCAAATGAAGTACTCGTGCCGCTGAAATGCGAGACGCTTTCCCATCGAGGTTTAGGCCAGTTGATGGAGGCGATCGAAGAAGTCCAGCGTTGGGCTAACCCCGGTCTCCGGGTGGCCGGGATTGTTCCTACCTTGTTTGACGGGCGAACCACGCATGCACGCGCAGTCCTCGATGATCTAGGCCCTCGCTACAACGTGCCGGTTTTCGAGGCGATCCCGCGAAGCATCCGGTTCGCCGAAGCACCGGCAGTCGGCCGGACGATTTTGGCTACCGCCCCGCGCTCCGCCGGGGCCGTTGCCTATCGCAAGGTTGCTCAGGCTTTGGTTTCCTGACCGCCCCGGGTGCGGCGCCTCCGGCGGCGAGGAGATTGACCGTCGGCGCGCTTCTCGCCTTGGCCGCGATCCTTGCGCGGTCCGCTGGAATTGTCCGAGCGTTGCTTGTCCGACCCCCGTCGATCATTGCTGCCACCGCGATGTCCGTCTTTGCGCCCGGAATCCGATGACCGCTGCCGCTTTCCGGTCTCGCCGATATCTTCGACCTGCTCTGCGGAAAGACCAGCGCGAGTCCGCTTGTCTTTCGGCAGACGTCCGGTCACTCCCTCGGGAATGCCCAAGCCGGTGTACACGTGCGGGCTGGTGGAGTAGGTCTCGATCGGATCCTTGAAGGGAAGCTTCAGTGCGCGGTCGATCATCTGCCAGCGAGCAATGTCTTCCCAGTCGACCAGGGTGACGGCCACTCCGGAGGCACCAGCACGACCGGTGCGTCCGATGCGGTGCAGGTAGGTCTTCTCGTCGTCGGGACATTCGTAGTTGATGACATGTGTGACGCCATCGACATCGATACCGCGCGCTGCCACATCCGTGGCCACCAAGACATCGACCTTGCCGGAGCGGAAGGCCCGCAGGGCCTGCTCGCGTGCACCTTGTCCGAGATCACCATGCACCGAGCCCACAGCGAAACCGCGTTCGGTGAGTTCGTCGGTGATCTTCTGCGCCTTGCGCTTCGTGCGCGTGAAGATCATTGACAATCCACGCCCGTCCGCTTGCATAACTCGTGCGAGCAATTCGATTTTGTCCATGGGGTGCGCGCGCCAAACATGCTGCTCGATCGCGTCTACGGTGGCCGTCTCATCGCCGGGGTCGGCAGCTCGAATGTGAGTCGGCTGGTTCATGTAGCGGCGCGCGAGGGCGACTATCTGACCGGGCATCGTTGCCGAGAAGAGCATGGTCTGCCGATTGCTAGGAACCATGGCGACAATCCGCTCGACATCTGGAAGGAAGCCCATGTCGAGCATCTCGTCAGCTTCGTCGAGCACCAACTCGCGCACCTGCGTCAGATCGAGTTCGCCGCGTTCGGCGAGGTCGATGATTCGGCCGGGCGTGCCGACGATCACGTCGACCCCGGCTTTGAGTGCATCGATCTGCGGTTCGTAGGCACGTCCGCCGTAAACGGGGAGGACCCGGATACCCAGGTTCGCGCCGGCACGCTGGATATCGGTGGCGACCTGTGATGCGAGTTCTCGCGTGGGACAAACGATGAGCCCTTGCGGTCGGTTCTGAGCGGCCGGGGGCAGCTGTGCGTACTCCGGTGAGCCGGGCGCGGCGATTCGTTGGATCAACGGCAGGCCGAATCCGAGTGTCTTGCCCGTGCCGGTCTTGGCCTGTCCGATTACATCGCGACCCTCCAGCGCCATGCCCAGGCACATTTCCTGAATCGGGAAGGCAGTGGTTATGCCGTGTGCGGCGAGTGCGTCGACGATAGGTGCGATCACACCGAGCTCGGCGAAGGTGGGCGGCTGGGCTGGTGGCTGCTCGAGGTCTTGGGTTGTGGTCTGGCTTGCGTTACTCAGTGGAACTCCAGTGTTGAGGGTGCGCCCGTGGCCCACCCGATATGGGTCGATCCGAGATCGACGGCGGAAACCGATGTCCCGCAACGCCACAACTGTACCCTGAGGCCATCATGATCGATGGATCCACACCTTTTGAGGCTTCCGATCAGGCGCTGCTCGACCCGGAATACCGGGCAGCACTGGTGGACCTCTTCGGGGTTCTCGCCTACGGCGAACTCGGTGCTTTCGAACGGCTCGCGGCCGACGCTGCGATGGCTCCCCGGATCGCGGACAAGGCAGCACTGGCCGGTATGGCCACCGCCGAGTACCGCCACTTCCTGGACTTACGTCAACGGCTCGTGGAACTCGGCGCCGAGCCCGATGCCGCTATGGAGCCGTTCCGGAGACCGATCGATGAGTTCCACGCGCACACCAAGCCGGCCGATTGGCTCGAGGGCCTGGTCAAGGCCTACGTGGGCGATGGAATAGCGATGGACTTCTATCGGGAGATCTCGGCGTACGTCGATCCAGCGAGTCGGGAGCTCGTGCTCGAAACGTGCGAGGACCTCGGTCAGTCGGCGTTCGTGGTGGACCGGGTCCGTGAGGCCATTGCCGCAGATCCCAAAGTGGCCGGTCGGCTGGCGCTGTGGGGCCGACGTTTGGTCGGTGAGGCTCTATCCCAGGCTCAGCGGGTAGCCGCCGAACGGGATGCTCTCAGCATGCTGCTGGTAGGCGGAACGCATCGACCTGGTGTGGACTTGGCCGAGATCGGTCGCATGCTCGCCCGTCTCACGGAGAACCACTCGCGACGTATGCAAGACCTCGGACTCGCCGCCTAGAGCGAAACAGGCGACGCCCCCGGTCGAACGCGCTCAGCTCAAGGAGCCGAAGCCCACCTTCCGGCTGGCTGAAGGGCCGATCTCCACATAGGCGATCTTGGTGGCCGGCACGAGGATGGTGCGTCCACGATCATCGGTCAGCGAAAGCATGCCACCGTCGTTGATCGCTTTCTCGACGGCTTTGTGGATCGACTCATGGGTTTCTTCGCTGTCCACGGCGATCTCCCGCGGTGAATCGCTGATGCCGATCTTGATTTCCACTGCCGCACCTTCCCTATGACGACTCACGTCGACTTCGCACTTAGTGATCTGAGACTACGTCCTGGGGGCAGCAGACGCGATACGGGAGGCGACGTTGCACGCATCGGTGCTTGGTGATGGGTGCCTATTCGGGCGGGTGCGAAAGCGGGAAGCTGCGGATCCCTCGCCATGCCAGAGCCGAAACCAGGTCTGCCGCCTCGTCTATGGGCATCCGCGGTTCGGGTGAGTACAGCCAACGGGTGGCCGCTACCTGGGCCAAGCCCTGCAGGCCCGAGCCGAGCAGCATCGCTTGCTCGAGTCGTAGCCCGGTATCTGCCGAGATGACATCGGCGATCTTCGCCGCGATCGCTTCATGCGCCCGATCTACGCGTTCGCGTACGGCAGATTCGTTCATGACGTCGCTTTCGAAGACCAATCGGTAGGCGCTGTTGCGATCCGCGACGAATGAGAAATAGGCGCGCATGGTGGCTTGCACGCGCTCCTTGTTGTCGGTGGTGCTGCGAAGTGCGGTGTCGGACGAGGACAGCAATTCGGCGATACCGCCATCGAGGAGCGCTAGGTAGAGCTCCAATTTGCTGGGAAAGTGCTGATAGAGGACGGGCTTGGAAACCCCGGCTGCCTCGGCGATTTCATCCATGCCAGCTGAGTGGTAGCCGCGTTCGACGAAGACTTGCCGAGCGACACTCATGACCTGTTCTCGACGTTGCTCGCGGGGCAGTCGGGTGCCGCGCGCTGTCTCCATCGCCTCGGTCACCTCCGCAGGCTATCCCCCGAGGGCGCCTGTCAACTGACCTCAGGGGGGCGACCGAGCACGGGCCATATTCCGATCGGCCTCGAGCAGCGTCCTGGTGTGGGAAGACAGAGAACCATGAGGTTGACAAGTGCTAAACAGATGTTTAATGTTTGAACGTGCGTACAATTCAGACAACCAGAGAGCAGCTCCTGGCTCTCTCGGTCGAAATGTTCGCTGAAAACGGGTTCACGCAGACCTCGCTCAGGTCAATCGCGAAGCGGGCCGGTGTTTCGCCGGGGCTCCTGGTACACCACTTCGGGTCGAAAGACGACCTCGTCGCGGAGGCGATCTCTGAGACCTTGGGCAGGTGGGTGGTGGGGGAGACTGCTGCCGTCTTGGACGATGAATCCGCACGAGTTGAGAACTGGCGAATGTTCATAGAGAGGAACTCGACGTCGCTGAACTTCTTCCGTCAGGTCTTGCTTGCTGGCGGAACATACGCGGAGCGGCTGTTCGATGCTTCCTTGCGCGAGTCGGGAACCTTCCTTGACCAAATGAAGGCCTCGGGCAGGCTCAAGGAATTGCACGACACGGAAGCAACCGCACTGATGATAAGCGCTAGCGGGCTTGGCTTGATCCTCCTTTTGGATCACGTAGAACGAATAATGGGCGGTCAAATTGCCTCCGAAACGGTTGCGACCAGGCTCATGAATGCCAACACCGAATTGTGGGAGAACGGGATCTTCACACCGGCACCGCAAGGAAAACGAAGGGCAGATAGTCGATGAAGCCAGATACCAGTCGTGGCCGTCCCAAGGCCTCCGGGAAACACGGTGACCTAGAGCATCTGACGGACAGTCAGGCGCAAGGGAAAACCAGTGGGTTCCTCAGCCCTAAAGGTGCGGGGAAGTTGCCATGAGCATGGTCGAAGCGGCAATGCGCGTCGACGATCTCACCGTCACGTACGGGAAAGCTCGGGGTATCGAAGGGATTAACCTCGAGGTGCCCGCCGGCGAGGTCACCGGGTTGCTCGGCCCCAACGGTGCGGGCAAGACGACCCTACTGCGCGCTGCCTTGGATCTCGTCCACCCGACCAGCGGCAGCGTACGGATCTGGGGGGTTGAGTCCACCGACCCTCGGGCACGCGAGCAGATCAGCTACCTACCAGGAGATTTGTTGTTGCCGGGTCGACTCACCGGTTGGTCGGCTCTGCGCCGCTACTCCGCTGCCCGCGGCGGCCTCAACCACGAGCGAGTAGTCGAACTCGCGCAACGCTTGGATCTGGATCTGTCGCGTCCGGTCGGGCAATTGTCCAAGGGAAACCGACAGAAGGTCGGCCTGATCCTGGCGTTCGCTCCGCAATCAACGCTCCTGTTCCTGGATGAGCCGACGTCGGGCTTGGATCCGCTCTTGCAGCGGGAATTCGCAGCTCTGGTCCGCGAGTCCATCACCAGTGGTGCAGGCGTTCTGCTTTCCAGTCATGTGCTGTCCGAACTCGAAGGGCTCGCCGATCGCGTTGCGGTGCTGCGAGATGGCGCCCTCGTTGCACTCGAAAGCATTACCGATCTACGCGCCCGGGCGGCGTCGATGATCTGCCTTCGCTTCGCGTCAGACGAGCAGGCGCGTGGCTTTATTTCCAGCGTGATTGCCGAGAGCGTCGACCAACAAGACGACGGTGTCACCGTCAACGTCACGTTCACCGGTGATGTCGACTCCATCATCAAGACCGCCGCTAGATTCCACGTTACGTCGCTGGAATCCACCGCCGGTGAGTTGGACGACGTCTTCCTTGGCTTCTATACCGGGCAGGCGGACTCGTGACCGGCGGTTGGGCGTTCTTCGCCTCGGACCTGCGACTGCGGATGCGATCCCTGTTGTGGTGGAGCCTGGGCATCGTCGCCCTAGTCGTCTTGGTCGATGCGTTCTACCCGAGCATCGCTGGCGACCCTGCCTTGGACCAGATGATGTCGGAGCTACCTGAGGCGCTGCGACCCCTCATCGGTCCCGACGACCTCACATCACCTGTCGGGTACTTGGCAAGTCAGTTGTATCTGTTCTTCCTGCCCACGGTGATCTTGGTGTTCGGGATCGGGCGGGGAACGTCGGCGATCGCCGGCGAAGAGGAAGACCACACCCTCGATCTGTTGTTGTCGGGACCGGTCAGCCGAACCTCGTTGTACCTGCAGAAGGTGCTGGGAGTGGTGTTCGGAATCGCTGTACTGAGCATTGTCTCCCTTGTTCCGACACTCGTGTTGGCCGAACCAACGGGACTGGACGTACCCATCGATGCTCTGGTCTCGGTAACAGTGCAGATGTTCGCCTTCTTGCTCTTCTTCTCGATGCTCGCCATGTCCGTATCTGCTTCCGTTGGGCGGAAGGGGCTGGGTATCGCTGTTTCGGCCGGTATCGCCTTCGGGACATTCCTGATCGACGGTCTGGGTCAATCCATCGAATGGTTGGAACCGTTGCGCGAACTCACGCCATGGCGGTGGTACGACGCCACGGCCGCGATGAAGGAAGGATTCCTTCCTGGCTCACTGGCCGTACTCGTCGCCGCATCGGTCATCGTGACTGCCGTGGGGCTGATCGTGTTCCGGAGGCGTAATCTGCGGGCGTGAGCCAGACGTTGGAGACCCCCTCGCATCCCTTCGAGCGGCACGAGTCATTGCTGCGCGAGAGGTCGTTGGCCTACCGGCACGCACCCGCGCTTCCCAACGCGGCTCCCGTCGGATTATTCCTGCACGGCCTTGGTGGCTCGGCACTCAACTGGACCGATTTCATGGGCCGCATGCGTGCCCAGCTCGACTGCTACGCGTTGGACCTGCACGGCTTCGGTGCCTCCCCTCCGCCGCGTGACGGGGATATGTCTCCCGCGGGTCACGCCCGCGCGGCGGCGGATTTCATCGTCGAGCACGATCTCGGTCCGGTGCACCTGTTCGGCAACTCGCTCGGGGGCGCTATCTCCCTGCAGCTCGCCGCGCGGAGACCCGATCTCGTGCGCAGCCTGACACTCATCTCTCCGGCGATGCCGAACTTGAAGTACGCGACGAAGGGCAACGTCCACCTTCCGGTCATCTCGGTGCCGGGTGTCGGCGAGCGACTGATCCCGAAGTTCGTCGAGACCACCACGCCCGAGCAACGCGCGCAGGCCACGATCGACGGGTGCTTCGCCGATCCGAGTCGGATGCCCGAGCGCCGATTCGCCGAATCGGTCGAGGAGGTGCGCGCCCGCGATGCGCGCCCCTATGCGAACGATGCCTTCTTGCAATCGCTGCGGGGGCTGATGCGGACCTACTTCGATGTCAGCGCGAACCGCCCGTGGAAACTCGCGGAACGTGTCCACGCACCCACCCTCTTGGTCTACGGCCGCAAGGATCCACTCGTCGATTCGCGCACCGCGCACCGCGCGACTAAGCACTTCCCGAATGCTCACGTGGTGGTCCTCCCCGATAGCGGGCATGTTGCGCAGATGGAGCACCCGGAGTTCGTCGAGGCGGCTTGGGACCGCTTCATAGCGCCGAATTTCGCAGCGACTTCCTAACGGAATCGAGTTATCCACAACCCCGAAATCGGGGCTATCCCGCGCGCCAGTAGGCGACCTAACGTCGACGACGACCAACGGAAGGGGTCGTCGATGCATGCGCAGTGGTGTCAGACCGTGGAGGTCCGCGTTCGCGACGAAGTGCGCGCGTTGCGACTGGATCCCCTCAGCGACGCACAGAGGGTCCAGGGTCTCATCGATCGCATCAGCGCCGAAGTGGTGATCGGATCCGCGAGTCCAGGGGATGCCACTGGCGACACCTTCGAGCGCTCGCTGGCGGCTGATGTCGCGCAAGTTAGCCAGACCGTCCAGCACGCCATCAGTGGCTTCGGGCCATTGCAGCCGTTCTTCGACGACGACACGATCGAGGAGATCTGGGTGAATGAACCCGGGAGGGTCTTCGTGGCCCGGGGTGGCTTGAGTGAATTGACTCCGGTTGTCATGACCGCAGGGCAAGTGCGGGATGTGGTCGAACGCATGCTGCGCTGGTCCGGTCGTCGCTTGGACCTATCGCAACCATTCGTCGATGCGACTCTGCCCGATGGCAGTCGACTGCACGTGGTTATCCCGGACGTCACCCGCGAGCACTGGGCGATCAATATTCGACGGTTCGTCGTCAAGCCTCGAAGCGTGCACGACCTCGTGATGACTGGAACGCTGACCCATCACGCAGCCGAATTCCTAGAAGCATCGGTTGTGTCGGGATGCAACGTCATAGTTGCGGGTGCCACCCAAGCGGGAAAAACCACCCTGTTGAACGCGATGCTGGGATCGGTTCCCGCACGCGAACGAATTATCAGTTGCGAGGAGGTATTCGAGGTTCGCTGCGATCACCCCGACTGGGTCGCGATGCAAACGAGGGACGCAAGCCTGGAGGGGACCGGTGAGATTCCACTGCGCCGTTTGGTGCGCGAAGCACTGCGGATGCGTCCCACCCGATTAATCGTCGGGGAGGTTCGCCAGGCGGAGTCCCTCGACCTGCTCATCGCGATGAACTCCGGAATGCCGTCGATGTCTACGTTGCACGCGAACAGCGCCCGCGAAGCTGTGACGAAACTGTGCACTTTGCCTCTGCTCGCGGGACAGAACATTCCGGGCGATTTCGTTATCCCCACGGTCGCCGCAAGCGTGGATCTCGTTGTGCACACAGCAACGGATACGAATGGCAAACGTCGCGTTCGCGAGATCAGCGCGCTGACCGGGAGAGTGGAAGCCGGAACCGTCGAGATCGCCGCGATCTTCACCGATCGGGGGGACGGGCTTCAGCGCGATCGAGGCTTTCCGGCCCGCATCGACGCTTACCGTCGGCATGGGTACGACATCGCGGGCCTGCTCAGCGCGCAGGCATCGGTCGGTGCGACAGCGGTAGCCGCCTGATGGGTGCCGTCGTCGGGCTCGTCGCTGGAATCGGTTTGCTGCTGATCGCGTTGGCTTTCGGCACTGACGGCCAGCGCGTTCGTTCCCGTCCGCGCCGCGACAGTCGCGTGCAAGAACTCATAAGGGCTGCTGCCATCCCGCGGCTCACGCCAGCGGGATTGATCGGCGCATGCACGGGATCGGCCCTGCTGGTCGGATCACTGGCGCTGATTGTGACGGCGGTTCCGATGGTGGCGGTGCTGGCAGCCGTCGGTTCCGCATGTGTTCCGATCATTCTGCTGCGTCGACGGATCGGGCAGCAGGCAAAGGCCCGTCAGGAGTCCTGGCCCGATGCGGTCGACCAACTTGCATCCGCAGTGCGTGCGGGACTTGCGCTGCCCGAGGCGGTAAGCGATCTGGGTCGCCGGGGACCTACGTCCTTGCGCTACTCCTTTCAGGAATTCGATGTGGAGTACCGGGCGACAGGATCGTTCTCTTTAGGACTCGAAGCGCTGCAGGATGCACTTGCAGATCCAGTCGCCGATCGAGTGTGCGCGTCGTTGCGCATCGCGCGGGATGTCGGGGGAAGCGATCTCGGTCATGTCCTTCGCACGCTCAGTGCTCTCTTGCGTGAGGACTTGCGTACCCGCGGTGAGATCACCGCCCGTCAATCGTGGACGGTCAACGCTGCTCGCATCTCCGTGGCGGCGCCGTGGCTGACTCTCGCCTTGCTATGCACACGACCCGAGGCCGTAGCCGCGTTCACTTCGTGGACTGGCACCTTCATTCTCGCGGGTTCGGCGTTGGTCTCCTTCGTCGCCTATCGCTTGATGCGCAGGCTCGGTCGATTGCCGGTACCGGAACGGGTGATCGCGTGAATTCCCCTGTCTTCGGCGCTCTGGTGGGCCTGGCCGCAATGTCCGGGTTGCTCGTCTTCCTTGCGCGGCTGCGCGCTACCGCGGCTCCGAATCTGACAGAGCGGGTCGCACTGCACCGTGGCAGCCGTGCGCCGGGGTCGCAGGATGTGGGGCCGGTCAGTACGTACCTGGCCTTGTTGGTTCCGCGGGTACTGCGAGCCTCCGACTCTGACGATGCGCGACTCGCCCGAGCGGGGCGGCGCGGCGGTCTCCCACGGATGCGAACTGACCAGCTCATCTGGGGCGGACTCGGTCTGGCCGGTGGAGTAGTGCTCGCAGTCTGGATGGTGCTGCGCGGCGCCACTCCGCTTGCCCTGGTCCTGCTTCCCATCATCGGCTCGGTACTCGGCCTGCTGCTGCTCGACCGCCGGATCAACTCACAAGCCAGGCACCGACGCGCTCGCATAGAGCAACAACTTCCGGATGTGGCGGAGTTACTGGCGTTCGCGGTAGCAGCCGGTGAATCGATAGTGCCGGCACTGCACCGGGTCGCGGATATGGCCGCAGGTGATCTTGCGGACGAATTGCGCACGGTGGTGGCTGAAGCGAGCACGGGAATACCGGTGGAAGACGCATTGCGTGCGGCGTCGGATCGCATGGGCGTCCCGGCCGTCGAGCGGTTCATGGACGGCCTGCTGATCTCGCTGGAACGTGGCACTCCGCTTGTTGGTGTCGTGCGTGCCCAAGCCAGTGATGCTCGCGCTATGCAACAGCAGACGCTAATGGAACAGGCAGGCAAGAAGGACGTGATCATGCTCATTCCGGTCGTCTTCTTGATCCTGCCGACTGTCGTCGTTATCGCACTCTTCCCTGGCCTTCGCGGCCTTCAGGTCCTCACCTCGTAACCGCTACGTGGTGATCAAAGAAAGGAAACAGAATGAACGCTTCACGCTATTTGCATATCCGGGTCATCTCGTGGTTGCACAAGGTGGCCGACGACGATCGAGGCGATGTTCCGGGCTGGGTCTTGGTCACCGTCATGACCGCAGGGTTGGTCACGGCCATTTGGCTGATAGCTGATGATCAACTCACCGCCGTACTCGACCGCGCGATCTCGTCGGTATCGCAGGCGTGATGACGCGCCGTGCTTCGCTGGGATCGGATGACGGCGCTGCCACGGTCGAGTTCGCTCTGGTCGCACCTCTGCTGCTGTTGGTGACCCTTGCGGTATTGCAGCTATCGCTCGCGTTACACGTGCGCAGCGTGCTCATTGGTGCCGCCACCGAAGGGGCCCGCCTTGCTGCTATGGCTGGAGGGGATGCGGCGGCGGGGGAGCAGCGGACCGAGCGCATCTTGGCTGAGTCGATCGCAGGTACAACCCTGCGTGAGACAGCGGTGCGGGTCGATCGCGCAGGTCCCGTCCCGGTGGCAGCGGTCGACGTCACCGTTGATCTACCGCTGATCGGTCTGCTTGGTCCTGCACCTATGACTGTGACGGGCCGGGCGGTGCTGGAATCCACAACGGAACTCGTGCCGGGTTTCGCATCTAGCGGACTTGGCTGATGCGGATAACGAAGCGGCTCTGTGACGCTCGCGGCTCGGCGGTCGTCGAGTTCATCGTCATAGCCGTCGGAATTATGGTGCCAGTCGGCTACCTGATCGTGGCCGTCGCGAGCGTGCTCGGTGCTCAGGCGGCAGCCCAGCATGCAGTGCGCGAGGCCGGACGTGTCTTCGTCCGTGACCTGACCTTGGTTGCAGGGGAGTACCGAGCTCGGCAGGCGGTGGATATCGCGTTCGCTGACCGAGGTCTCGTAATTCCGGATGACGCGCTGACCATCGAGTGCACACCTATCCGTTGCTTGGCACCAGGGGGCACCGTCGATCTGGAGTTCGCGTGGAATATGCCCTTGCCGTGGTTGCCACCTGCGCTCGATTCCTTCGTCTCGGTACCGATTCGGGCCACCGGCACGTTTGCGATCGACGAATACCGGCCGGCCGGGGTCTAGTGATGCCCACCCACACAGGTCGCACTGCAATCAGGACTGCAATCAAGCGAGACGAAGGCAGTGTGCTGTTGCTCGGCATCGGACTCATCGGGGTGTTGATGTTGGCGATCTCAGTGGTGGTGGATGCGTCGTTGGCTTTCGTCCAACGCCAAGCACTCCAGGCACGGGCGGATACGGCCGTCCTGGCTGGCGTCCAACGGATCGACCTTGACCATTACTACATCCATGGCGCCACTGAGACCAGCAAACTGATTCCGCGCGAAGCCAGCGCCAGCGCATTGGCACATATCGAACTCGAGCAGGTGACCGATCCGATTCCCGGACTAGAAGTAGTTCGGATACTTGGACACGAGCGTCGACTGACCGCCGAACTGACCGCGCCTATCCAAACCGCGTTCTGGCCCATCGAGGCGACCATCACTGTCCGTTCTTCGGCATCCTTGGACTACGTCGGCTGACCATTCGGCGCGCGCCGTACCCTTTCCCCTCGTGGCCACTTTGGAGATCGACGAGCGCATCGCGGCTATCGAAGCCTCGATGGGCAACTTAGAGCAGGTCTTCGACGTAGCCAGCACCGAAGCGGAGATCTCCCAGCTCGAGGCCCAGGCATCCGCTCCGGACCTATGGGATGACCAAGCGAACGCCCAGCGGGTTACCTCCCGGCTTTCCTTTCTCCAAGGGGAACTGCGGCGCATGCAAGAACTCAAGACCCGCGTTGCCGACCTTCCGATCATGTTCGAGTTGGCAGAAGCTGAGGACGACGACGCCGCTCAGGGTGAGGCGATCGCCGAACTCGACGCCCTCGAAAAGGATCTCAGCGATCTCGAGGTGCGCACTCTGCTTTCCGGTGAGTACGACGATCGTGAGGCTTTGGTCACTATCCGGTCCGAGGCAGGCGGTGTCGATGCCGCCGATTGGGCGGAAATGCTGTTGCGCATGTACACGCGCTATTGCGAAAGGCATAAATGGCCGGTCGAGGTGTACGACACCTCCTACGCAGAGGAAGCCGGCATCAAGTCGGCAACGTTCGCGGTGAAGGCGCCGTACGCATACGGGACGCTGTCCATCGAACAGGGAACACACCGCTTAGTGCGTATCTCTCCCTTCGATAACCAAGGCCGTCGGCAGACGTCATTCGCCGGAGTCGAAGTGATCCCGGTGGTCGAGCAAACCGAGAGCATCGACATCCCCGAAGACGATCTGCGCGTCGATGTCTATCGCTCCAGTGGGCCGGGTGGTCAGGGTGTGAACACCACCGATTCAGCGGTGCGCATCACACACATCCCCACCGGCATCGTCGTGTCCTGTCAGAACGAACGCTCGCAGTTGCAGAACAAGGCAACGGCGATGGGAATCTTGCAGGCCAAACTGCTCGAGCGCCGCCGTCAGGAGGAGCAGGCCAAGATCGATGCGCTCAAGGGGGATTCGACAGGGTCCTGGGGGAATCAAATGCGCTCGTACGTGCTCCATCCGTATCAAATGGTCAAGGATTTGCGTACGGAGCACGAAACCGGCAACACCCAGGCGGTTCTGGACGGTGAGATCGACGATTTCGTCGCTTCGGGCATCCGATGGCGCCGGCAACAGGCGGCCGCGTCCTGACCGGTGTTGGCTCGGGCAATGCTTAGACTGCGAAATGCCCCCGGCGCCGTAGGCGCCTTCCCCCGACCCCGAGGCGACCGTGATCCTGTTCGACAGCGTCAGTAAGACCTACGCCAGCCAGAATCGGCCGGCGCTGGACGGGGTGTCCCTGGAAATCGAAAAGGGCGAGTTCGTATTCCTGGTGGGGCCGTCCGGATCGGGCAAGTCCACCTTCCTGCGTCTTGTGCTGCGAGAGGAACGTCCGAACTCCGGCCAGGTTTGGGTGCTCGGCAAGGATCTGAACCGATTGTCGAACTGGAAGATCCCCTCGCTCCGCCGGCAGATTGGCACCGTGTTCCAGGACTTCCGGTTGCTGCCGAATAAGAGCGTGTTCGAAAACGTTGCCTTCGCCTTGGAAGTAATCGGTAAGCCGCGCTCACACATCCGCAAGGTGGTCCCGGAGGTTCTCGAGGTGGTCGGACTCGAGGACAAGATGCAGCGCCGTCCGGATGAATTGTCCGGTGGCGAGCAACAGCGGGTGGCTATCGCACGGGCATTCGTGAACCACCCGATGCTGCTCATCGCCGATGAGCCCACCGGCAACCTGGACCCGAACACGTCGGTCGGCATCATGAAGCTCTTGGATCGAATCAACCGACTCGGCACCACGGTGATCATGTCCACCCACGATGCCCAGATCGTCGATCAGATGCGCCGGCGAGTGATCGAACTTGAAACCGGTCACGTAGTGCGCGATCAGACCCGCGGCGTCTACGGGTTCGCTCGCTGATGCGCGCCACATTCGTCACGAGCGAGGTGGGCGCGGGATTGCGCCGCAACCTCACCATGACTTTCGCGGTGATCATCACTGTCGCGGTCTCGCTGGCGCTGTTCGGTGTGAGTCTGCTGGTTCGCGCGCAGGTAACCACTATGCAGGATTTCTGGTACGACAAAGTCGAAGTCTCGATCTTCTTGTGCAGCCGCAGCAGCGA
>Ga0180432_10004815_pt1 | contig 18293 bp, 15 predicted proteins | sample SS_ome_10_FD_132414 | JGI IMG/M metagenome (GOLD analysis project Ga0180432, IMG submission 132414) | Hypersaline lake sediment archaeal communities from the Salton Sea, California, USA - SS_1_MS_2 metaG | ecosystem: Environmental > Aquatic > Non-marine Saline and Alkaline > Hypersaline >...
CGAACCGTTCCTTGGTCTGGTCGTCGTAGTACTGCAAGTCGCGACCGCTCCCCCGGTATCTGGGGTTTCCGTTGTCGTCCTTTTCCAGGACCAACTGTTCACCCTGGCGGACAAGCTTGCCTTCCATGTGACTGCGGAGGTCGAAATCGGCCCGGTGGGCGACGCCCTCCAGCTCGCCGAACTCACCTTCCGCCATGAAGGGGAAAGCGTACTCGATGTCGGCGGTGCCGCACGAGTAGTGGCTGAGCTCCTCGGCGTCGTGATCTCGCAGGCGGAGTCGATCGCCGGCCAGGCCCAAGTCGATGTACCATTGGTAGCGGCGGTCGCGCCAGTAGGTATACCAGTCGGCCGACTCGTCGGGGCGGCAGAAGAACTCGATCTCCATCTGCTCGAATTCCCGCGAGCGAAACGTGAAATTCCGCGGCGTGATCTCGTTGCGAAAGCTCTTGCCGATCTGCGCAATCCCGAATGGGAGCTTCACCCGGGTGCTGTCGAGCACGTTCTTGAAGTTGACAAAGATCCCCTGGGCGGTTTCCGGGCGGAGAAACGCGGCGCTCTCCTCCCCGCCGAGTGCCCCGATGTAGGTCTTGAACATCAGGTTGAACTCTCGCGGCTCGGTTAGCGTGCCCGGCTCCTTGGCGTCGGGACCGAGGACGCAGGAGAAGTCGTCCACGGTGGTCAGCGACACGAGCGGACCGTCCCAGGAGAGCTCGTCGGCGTGCTTCGCCCTAAGATTGAACAGCTTCAGCGCCTTGCGCTTCGTGTCTTCGAGTCCCTCTTCACCGGCCGCCTCGGTGGCCACAAAAACCCGCTTGCCCTTGGCCTCGACCCAGCGGCCCTGGACCTGGTCGTGGCGGTAGCGGCGTTTCGACTCGCGGCAATCGACCATGTAGTCGTGGAACAGGTCGTAGTGGCCGGAGCACTTCCAAACCCGTGGGTGCATAATGATGGTGCAGTCGAGGCCGGTCATTTCGAAGGGCGAAGGTGCCCCGGGCGGCACTTCGAGTTCGTTGTGGGCGGTGACCATGTCGCGCCACCAGGCATCGCGGACGTTCCGCTTGAGCTCCACGCCCAGCGGTCCGTAGTCCCAGAACCCGTTTAGGCCGCCGTAGATCTCGCTCGACTGGAACAAGAACCCGCGTCGCTTACACAGGGCGACAAGTTGCTCCATTTCCATCACAACAGGGTACTCCGTCAGAGGGATATTTGGCTGTTCCGTTCCTGGGTGCAGCTGTGAGCCGCCGGGTTTATCCCGGCGCTAAAACCGGCTCCCTGAGGGCAAGAGCCGGTCATTTCAGCAGGGGGTAAACACTTAAGTGTAGTACGAAGCGAACCTTGGGACCAGTGATCCAACTCAACCGGACTCCGCGGGCCGGATCCGAAGCGACTGGGGATCCAGCAGGGGGACGCTGGAGAAACGATCAAGCCGGGAGGCTGTGAGAATGTCGTCTTCCTGGCCTATCGACACCAGGTTCCGCCCGCCGGGTGTCTGTCGCAGCCGTTGGGCCAGCAATTCCGGGGCAAGCGGTTCAGCCCCCATACCGCAGGGTATTGCGGAGGCAGCCAGCCAGGATTCCTGGGCGGTCAGCGCCTGGGCATTGAGCTTGTAGACCATGCGGCCCCGCTGCTGGAGCCGTTGAACGAGCAGACCGGCCAGAAGAATGTCGTCCTGACTGATCTGGCCACGCGTGCCGGCGCACACCAGGTGGATCTGTTCCTTGCCCTGAAGCCGGTCGCAAAGGGCAGCGGCGTTAACAAACGCTCCGACATACACACGGCTTGCAAATCGGCACTGCAGCAGTGCACGTGTGCCGTTAGTGGTGGTGAAAACGACGATTTTTCCTTGCACTCGTTCGGGTGTGTAGTCGGTAGGGGAATTGCCCAAATCGAATCCCTCGATCGGCAGGCCTTTTCTCTCTCCCCCCAGAATTGCTGTGCCTTGGGGTAGCTTGGCGGCGGTTGTCTTTGCGTCCTCCACTTCCAAACATGGGATGACCGATTTTGCGCCCGCCTCCAGGGCATGCACAATTGTAGTTGAGGCCCTGAGAACGTCGATCGCCACGGCCGTGCCACCGATTATTTCTTGGGAAGCAGCCAACTTCGGCAGCGCGTAGACATTCAACACTTGGACCATTGGCAGTTCCCCTTCTAGATTCCTCACTCTACAATATCGCCATGTCTTACCAAGGTCTGGCCGATTTTCTGGAGGAGTTAGGCCAAGCGGGTGAGTTGGTCCGCGTGGATGCCGAAGTCGACCCGGTCCTGGAGGCGGCCGAGGTGACGAATCGGATTGCCAGTTCGGGGGGGCCAGCCCTAATCTTTGGCTCAGTCCGCGGACACGATCTGCCGTTGCTCACCAATCTACTGGGCACCGAGGAAAGGGTGTGCCGGGCGTTGGGGGTTCATTCGTTGACGGAGCTGTCCCAGAAGGTTGACGAGCTGGTCAGGCCACAGAATTCCGACGCGTGGTACGAAAGACTCAAGACGGCTCCGACCCGTGCCGGGCTGAGCAAGTTGCCGCCGCACTCGGTGAAAACCGGCCCTTGCCAACAAGTCGTCCGACTCGCCGGGGACGTGGACCTTGGCTCGCTGCCGGCGCTGCAATCCAGACCCGACGAACCGGGCCCCACAATCACGGCCGGGCAGGTGTTCACCGTGGATCCCGACTGCCGGCATCCTGTTGTTGGACGGTACGATCTTGCGGTGCTCGACCGGGATCGCCTGGCCGTTTGCTGGGGCCCGCATGAGCCGGCGGCCCGACTACCGGTCGAATACGGCCGGCGCAACGAGCAGGTGCCCTTGGCTGTTGTGCTTGGCGGTGACCCGGCCGGCTTGCTTGCCGCCATGGCCCCGCTGCCGGCGGAAGCCGATGTCCGGGCACTGGCCGGGCTTCTGCGCGGAAAACCGCTGGAGATGGTGGCATGCCGCAGTGTCGATCTTGAAGTGCCGGCCGATGCCGAGATTGTCATAGAGGGCTTTGTCGACCCGGCCGAATCACCGGCAAACGTTGGACCCTTGTGCGGGCCAACCGGCTACTACACTCACCAACGGCCGGCCCCGGTGATTCGAGTGACGGCGATTACCCATCGTACCAATCCGATCTATCCGGCCATCGTGCCGGGGGAACCACCGCACGAGGCATGCGTAATCCATCGGGCGTTGCAGCAGGTTTTCCTGCCGTTGGTGAAGCAGGCGATCGAAGAGTTGGTCGACTGCGATTTGCCGGCATTCGGAACGGGCCGCCATTGGGCGCTGGTCTCGATACGCAAAAACTACGCCGGCCAGGCCCGGCAGGTGGCCCTGCGCATCTGGGGGCTGCCATGGCTGATGTTCAGCAAGCTGATGGTGATCGTTGACGAAGACGTCGACGTACACGACCACGACCAGGTGTGGTCGGCGGTGGCGGCGAACTTCGATCCGGGCCGGGACGTCGTTTTTCACCAGGGCCCACCCGACCCTTGGGACCCGGCCGCGGTGGGTGGCACGCTGGGTAACCGGATGGCAATCGACGCCACAACGAAGCTGACCGGGGAGTCCACCGGTAAGAGATGCGAGAAGGCCGCCATGAGTGAGGAGATTCGCCGGTTGGTCGGCGGCCGCTGGTCCGAATACGGACTGGGGCCCGAGCCGGGGGCGGCCAAGCCATGAGCGTCGACAAGTCTGCCCTGCGGGTGCGCCGCATGTTCGGTCAGATCGCCCGGCGGTACGACCTGTTGAACCATCTGCTTTCGCTGGGAATTGACAAGTCCTGGCGACGACGGACCACCCGACTGGTGAAACCCGCGGCGGAGGGCCCCATTCTGGACGTTTGCACCGGAACGGGCGACCTGGCGTTGGCGTATTGGCGGGCCGGCCGACGCCGAGTGCGAATCGTGGGGGTCGATTTCTGTCGGCCCATGCTGAGAATCGGAAACAAGAAGGCACGTCGGGCCGGTGCCCTGGAGCAAATCGCCCTGGTTGAAGCCGACGGCCTGGAGTTGCCTTTCCCCGCTGAAACGTTCCAGATCGTCACGGTGGCCTTTGGGCTGAGGAACCTGAGCGATATGGACCGGGGGTTGCGAGAGATGGTGCGGGTTTGTCGGCCCGGCGGACGCCTGGCCGTGCTGGAGTTTTCTATGCCCGACGTTTGGCCCTTGCGACCCATTTACGGCTGGTATTTCCGACACCTGCTACCCCGAGTGGGGCAGGCCTTGGCCAAGAACCGCCAGGATGCTTACAATTACCTTCCGGCCAGCGTGGGCCAGTTTCCGCAACACGAGGCGCTTGCCCAGCGGATGAGTCGTGCCGGGGTACGAAGCGTGCGGTACCACCGGTTCACCTTTGGCATTGCCACTTTGTACGTGGGTGTGAAATGAAACGCAACATTGTCGTCGCCGTTACCGGTGCCAGTGGCGTAACCTATTCCATCCGGCTGTTGGAAGTGCTCACCGCCGCCGGATGCGACGTGCACCTGACGATTAGCATGGCCGCCCAGACCGTGATCAAGCAGGAACTGGATCTGTCCGTTGATCTGGAGAACTTCAACACGTCGATGTTGATGCTCGACGTCGGGGCCACCCCGAAAGACGCGAAGTTGAAGAAGATCCGCACCATGGCCGGCATTTCCAGCGAGTCGAGCAACGTGTTGTCGGTTCCCACGGGCGAGCCGGGTGAGATCCACTACTACCAGTACCGCGACTATATGGCCGCGATTGCCAGCGGCTCGTTCCTTACCGACGGCATGGTCATTTGCCCTTGCTCCAGCGGTACGCTAAGCGCCATCGTGCACGGCACCAGTGCCAACCTGATTCACCGGGCGGCCGAGGTGCATCTCAAGGAGCGCCGCAAACTGATCCTGGTGCCCCGGGAAACACCCCTTTCGCTAGTCCAGTTGGACAACATGAAGCGGGCCGCCGAAGCCGGTGCCGTCATCCTTCCGGCCATGCCCGGCTTCTATCACGGCGTTACCAAAATCCAGGACCTGGTAGATTTCGTGGTGGGGCGGATCTGTGATCATCTGGAGGTCCAGAACCAGTTGATCCGACGCTGGGGGAGCTAGACTACGGTGTTGCGTCGGATGGGCCAACTGCTGGGGATGATCCGCTTTTCCCACACGCTTTTCGCACTTCCGTTTGCCCTTTTGGCAGCGGCAATGGCCTGGTCGGCCAACCTGAGAAGCGATCCTCCCATCCTCTTCCGTTGGCAGGACCTGGCCGGGATCCTGCTGTGCATGGTTTTCGCCCGAAGTGCCGCCATGGCCTTCAACCGCCTGGCCGATCGCCAGCTCGACGCGATCAACCCGCGAACTCGAATGAGGCACCTTCCTACCGGCGTGCTCAGCGTGGCGAGCGTGGTGTTCTTTACGGTGGCCTGTTCGATCGGTTTCGTGGCCGGCACACTGTTGTTTCTGCCACGCAACCCCTGGCCGCTTTATGCGGCGCTGCCCGTGCTCGTGTTCTTGTTCGCCTACAGCTACACGAAGCGGTTCACCGCGCTTTCGCACTTCTGGCTGGGCGCGGCGTTGATGTTGGCGCCGCTTGGCGCTTGGGTAGCCCTGCGGGCGGAGTTGGCCTGGTCGCCCGTGGTGCTGGGGGCGGCCGTACTGCTCTGGGTGGCCGGGTTCGACATGATCTACTCCTGCCAGGACGTCGAGTTCGACGTGAAGATGCACCTCTACAGCGCGCCGGCACGATGGGGCGCGGCCGGCGCGCTCCGCCTGGCAGCACTTTGCCACCTGGGAATGGTCGTGCTCTTGCTGCTTCTGTCGCAGGTCTACGACGGATTCGGATGGATCTATCTGACCGGCATTCTTGCCATCGCGCTGTTGCTCCTCTACGAACACGCCATCGTGCGACCCGACGACCTAAGCCGCGTCAACCGGGCTTTCTTCCATGTCAATGCCGTGGTGAGCATCGGACTGTTGGTCATCGGGGTGGTTGATCTGGTGGTGTGAGATGGGATAGGCTGTTGGGTGATAGCCCCGACGGGGCGATAGCCCCTGGTCGAGGTTTCCACCCGAGATGTGCAGCCCCGAAGGGGCGATAGAGATCTCTCTGTCGCCCTTTCAGGGCTGCCTACTTGATGTTGCGGTTTCATTCGGACAAGCCATAACAGCCGGGAACCCAGCCTCCAAGACCGCTCGAACCCCATGCTCGACCAGATCCGCGAAAAAATCGACGCCGGTCGGCGGCTTTCCGGCGAGGAAGGGCAGTTCTTGTTCCGGCCGGAGGTCGATTTGCACGCGATGGGTGAGCTGGCCGATGCGGTCCGCAAGCGGAAAAACGGCGACCGCGTTTGCTACAACGTCAACGTGCACCTGAATCCCACAAACGTCTGCATCTACCGATGCCCGCTGTGTGCCTACAGTTGCGATGCGGGCGACCCAAAGGCCTACGTGATGACGGAAGAGGAGATCCTCGCCCGGGGCCAGGAAGCGGTCGACGGCGGCGCCACCGAGCTGCACATCGTCAGCGGTCTACACCCCGAAAAAGGTTTTGATTGGTATCTGGGTATGATTCGGGTGTTGCATGGGGCCTATCCACGTTTGCACCTGAAGGCGTGGACCGCGGCGGAGATCGCCCGGTTTGCCGAGCTCGCCGAGCGACCGATTCGAGCGGTTCTGGAGGAGCTGATCGAAGCCGGCCTGGGCAGCCTGCCCGGCGGCGGGGCCGAAATCTTCCACCCCGCCGTCCGAAAGCAAATAGCCCCGCGCAAAGCCGACGCCAATACCTGGCTCGAAGTCCACCGCACCGCACACCGGCTCGGGCTGCGGTCCAACGCCACGATGCTCTACGGCCACTTGGAAACGTCCGAACACCGCGTCGACCACATGCTGCGTCTCCGGCAACTTCAAGACGAGACGGGCGGACTGCAAGCGTTCATCCCCTTGGCCTTCCACCCGGAGCACACACAGTTCGACCACTTGTCGCGGCCGTCGGGCCTGGACGACCTGCGGACGATGGCCGTCAGCCGGCTGATGTTGGACAACGTCGACCACGTCAAGGCCTACTGGATTTCGCTGGGCGTAGGTACCGCGCAGATCGCCCTGGCCTACGGGGCCGACGACCTGGACGGCACGGTCCGCCACGAAGCGATCCACCACGAGGCCGGGGCCACTTCGCCGCAAGTCCTCTCCGTCGACCGGATCCGCGCCCTAATCACCGAAGCGGGCCGCCAGCCCATCGAACGCGACTCCCTCTACCGCCCGGTCCGCCGCAACGGAGCGGAGTGGGAAGTGGAACGGTAGTGCCGCTTCTGTTGCCTTACCGTGCTCCAACCCGCTTGACACCGACCGGCCGATAAATATATACTTATGTCCACAACTCCACACAGTGGGTATGTCCAGTATCTTAGAGGGTATAAGCTGGCGCATATCCCGCTATTGCGAGGGAGTGGTTGAATCGGTATTCTCCAGCCCCTTGCTGTTGGCGAAAGGAGAAAGCCGTGGCGCAAGTGTCTTCAATCGAGTGGACAGAGGCAACGTGGAACCCTGTGACGGGGTGCACCAAAATCAGCCCCGGATGCCGGCACTGTTACGCTGAACGTATGGCAAAGCGACTGAAGGCCATGGGGCAACCGCGGTATCGCAACGGGTTCAGGCTAACGCTGCAGCCGGACGCGCTGGAAGTGCCGCTTCGCTGGAAGCGCCCGCGAATGATCTTCGTCAACTCGATGAGCGACTTGTTCCACAAGAGTGTGCCGTTGGAGTTTATTCGGCAGTGTTTCGACGTGATGGCAAGTGCGGCGCAACACACGTTCCAGGTGCTGACCAAGCGACCGAAACGGGCGGCCGATCTTGCAGATTGCCTGCCTTGGCCTTCTAACGTGTGGATGGGAACAAGCGTGGAGACCGCGGATTATATCTTCCGCATCGACCAGCTAAGGCGCATTCCGGCTGCCATCCGTTTTCTGTCTCTTGAACCCTTGCTCGGTCTAATTGAGCCGCTGGCCCTTGAAGGAATCAATTGGGTCATCGTCGGCGGTGAATCCGGGCCGGGAGCGCGGCGAATGGACCCCAAATGGGTACTTGAAATCCGTGACGCCTGTTTGCAGCAGAATGTGCCGTTCTTCTTCAAGCAATGGGGGGGCCTGAACAAGAAGAAATCAGGCCGCCTCCTGGATGGAACAACCTGGGACGAAATGCCGATGGGCGGGGAGGTTCTCCATGGCGAAAGATCGGTGGCCTGAGCTCTGCAAGGCGGTCGAGGAGGACGATGCGCTCCTTGTGTGGGAAGATGTCGGGCCGTGGACAGAGCAGAAGCTCTACTTCTGGTACCGATACCTGGAAACTACGACTAACGCAATCGTAGGACATCGCAAGTGGCCGGCTGGTGTCGCGTATGTCGACCTTTTCGCAGGTGCCGGCGTTTGTACTCTTAAGAAGTCCAACCGGCGAGTGCCGGGCTCGGTATTGATTGCCGCAAAAATGTCAAAACCCTTTGTGAAGATCCTTGCGTGTGAGAAAAATCCTGACTTTGCAAAAGCATGTCGCATCCGTCTGAGCCGAACATCTGTGCGTTCGCGTTGTGAAGTGCTGGTTGGGGACTGTAATGAGCGGGTTCATGAGATAGTGGATCGAATTCCAAAGGGTGCGCTGACACTTGTCTTCATCGACCCCAAGGGGCTCGACGCAAGGTTCGAAACGATTGCCGCATTAGCACAGCGCAGACGAGTGGACTTCGTTTCTTTGTTCGCAGATGCGTACGACATCAACCGCAACGCCGAATACCATTATCGGCGCGATCCCGATTCCAAACTTGATCAGGTATTAGGTCCTGACTCCGGTTGGCGCGAGAAGCTGGACGCCCTGAGCAGTCCAACTGGGAGGAATAGGCGAAGGCTTTTTGCCGACATATACAAAGACCAATTAAAACGACTCCTCGAGTTCACGCACTTCGGCGAGAAGACGATCACGTGTGCGAGTGGGGCACTGTACAAGCTTGTCTATGCATCGCACCACAAACTGGGGCTAAAATTCTGGAATGAGGCACTCCGGAAGGAGCCCAGCGGACAAAGGTCTTTTCGGTTTTCGCAGTGATCGGAACACTCACCCCACGTCGCCCAGGTCGAGGGCTTCGCCGTAGCGGATGAGGACCATGCGGCGGAGACGCTGGTGGTCGGGGCTTGCCAGGCCGGGATCGGCGGTGACGAGTTGTTGGGCGTCGCGGCGGGCTTCGTCCAACAGGGCGGCGTCGCGCGCGAGGTCGGCGATTCGAAACGGCGGCAGGCCGTGCTGGCGCGTGCCCAAAAGCTCGCCCGGCCCGCGCAACGCAAAGTCGGTCTCCGCCAGGCGGAACCCATCGGTCGTTGAGACGAATGCATCGAGCCGTTTTTGGGATTCGTCGGTCTGCGGGTCGGCAAACACGGCGCAGAAGCCGGGGAAGCCGCCGCGGCTGATCCGGCCGCGGAGCTGATGCAATTGGGCCAGGCCGAACCGCTCCCCGCTTTCGATCGTCATCAGCGTGGCGTTGGCCACGTCGACGCCCACCTCGACGACCGACGTGCAAACCAGCACCTGGATCTGGCCACGGCGGAAATCGTCCATCACGGCGTCCTTTTCCTCCGGGCGCATCCGGCCGTGGATCAGGCCCAGCCGAAAATCTTCCAGGCAACCGTTGGCCAGCGATTCATAGGTTTCCTCGAGGCTGGCCACGTTGAGCTGGTCCGACTCGTCGACCAGCGGCGTAACAACGTAGCCCTGCCGGCCCTCGCGAAGCTTCTTGCGGAAAAACTCCCACCACTTCTCGCGGTCCGATTCGGGGGTAAGATAGGTGTTGACCTTTTGCCGTCCGGGCGGACTGTCGCGGATCGTGGAAACGTCGAGATCGCCGAACAGGGTCAGGGTGACCGTTCGGGGGATGGGCGTGGCTGTCATCACGAGGTAGTGGGGATCCGGTCCCGCGTGCCGTAGCGCGGCCCGCTGACGCACGCCGAACTTGTGCTGCTCGTCGATCACGACCAGCCCGAGCCGGCCAAACTCGACGTCTTCCTGGATGACCGCGTGGGTGCCGACCACGACGTCGAGTTCCCCGGCAGTGATCTTTTCAAGCAGCTCACGCCGGTCCTTTGCCGACATGCCCCCGGTCAGTTGCGCGCGGCGGACGTGGCTGGCGGCAAGCAACTTTTCCAGCGTGAGGGAGTGTTGTCGGGCGAGGACTTCAGTGGGAGCCATCAAGACGGCCTGGTATCCGTGGGCAACGGCCAGGAGCATTGCGTAGACGGCCACCACCGTCTTGCCGCTGCCCACGTCGCCTTGCAGGAGCCGGCTCATCGGGACGGGCGAGGCCATGTCGGCGGCGATTTCGCCGATCGCCCGACGCTGCCCTGACGTGAGCTCGAAGGGAAACAGGCGGAAGATTCGGGCGTCGATCTTGGCCGTGGCTTCAAGCCGGGGGGATTTCGCCCGGGTCTGCTGTTGCTGGCGTTTGACTGCCAGGGCGAGTTGCAGAACGAGTAGCTCCTGGTAGACAAACCGTCGCCGGGCTTGTTCGAGACTGTCGGGATCACTGGGGAAATGGATTTCAGGCAGAGCCCGGCGCAGGGGCCAAAGCTGATGGCCTTCGAGATACTCTGCGGGAAAGACCTCGTCGAGCAAATCGGCATATTGTTCCAGGGCACTGCGGACGATGCGCCGGAGTTGCCACTGCTGGAGGCCCTCGGTGGCCGGGTAGACGGGCAGGATGCGTCCCGGGGGTTCTTCTTTCTCGTCGGCCAGGGTTTCGACCCTGGGGTGGGCCATTTCCCAGACCAGCCCGTTGAGCTTCGGCTTACCCGAAAGCATCACGTTCTGGCCCACGAAGAACCGCTTCTGCATGAACGGCTGGTTGAACCAGATCGCGCGAAGGTGGCCGCCGTGAGCGCGAACCAGAACTCCCAGCAGACTTCGGCCGACGCCGATATCGCGGAGCTCGATTTCTTCGACGGTTCCGCGAACACTCTGGAGCTTGCCCTCTTCGAGCTGATCGACGGGGCGCAAGTCGGTCAGGTCCTGGTAATCTCGCGGGAAGAAGAAGAGCACGTCGCGGGCGGTATGCAGGCCGAGTCGTTCGAGCAATTCCGCGCGACGGGGGCCGACCCCTTGTAGGAATTGCACCGGCGTGGCCAGTTGTTCCGCGGGACTTTCTTTGCGCGTGCTCATGTCGCGCATTGTAGTGGGGAATAAGGGGGCACGACCAGCCCTCAGAGATACTTCTGATACGCCGCAACGGCCAGGGTGTCGCAGCGTTCGTTTTCGGTGTGGCCGCTGTGGCCGCGGATGTGAGTGAACGCGACACGGTGCCTGGCCAGCAGTTGGTCCAACTGTTGCCAGAGATCCTTGTTTTTGATCTCGACCCAACGATCCCGATCGCGGCGGCGCCAGCCGTTGGCTTTCCACTTCACGAGCCATTCGGAAAGCCCCTTGCCCACGTAGGTGCTGTCGGAGACCAGTTCCACGCGGGTTGGCCGTTTAAGGGCTTCGAGGCCGCGGATCACGGCCGTCAGCTCCATGCGGTTGTTGGTGGTTTCGGGTTCGGCCCCGGAACGTTCCAACTGCTTGCCGGAGGCCGGGTGCCTGAGCACGAAAGCCCAGCCGCCGGGGCCCGGGTTGCCGCTACAGCCTCCGTCGGTGAAGAGTTGGACTTCGTGGGCTTGTTCCTGACGAGATTTGCTCATGCGTGCCTGTCGACTCAGTGAAGTTTCGCACAGCCTCCATACACAGGATACCGGATTCAACGGCGATTTGTAACCGGACCGGTTCGTTATGACCCCACTTGACAAGGAATACCGCCGGATCCGACAATGACATGCGGTGTTGAGTAGACTGGCGTAGCACAGTGAGGAACGAATAGTGTTTTTGGACAACGTCTCTAACGCGACTCGGATGCCGGTTCTTGTTGTTTTGGCGGGAATGCTGTTGGCCGTGGCTGTCGGGTGCGGGCCTACGGCCCCTTTCGACATCATCCCGGTCACCGGCAAGGTGACTTATGAGGACGGCACGACGATACCCGCGGATCGGATCGAGGTGATCTTCAATCCCCAAACGGAGCCGATCGACCAGAAGACGTATCCCCGGCAGGGCGCGGCCGAGGTGAACACGGCCGACGGGACCTTTTCAGCCATGACCACCTGGAAGTACGGCGACGGCGCCACCGTCGGCCCCAACAAAGTGACGGTGATCAGTTACGACGCCGACGAAAACATCACCGACGCCGTCCCGGAAATCTATCGCGACCCCGAGACCACACCCCTGGGAGAAGTCGAGGTGGGTAGCGGCTCCACCCACTTTGAATTCAAGATCAAGAAAGAGTAGTGGTCTGTCGGCGTTTTATTGACGGGTGCCAAGGGCATGTTGGCCGCACGGCCCCGTTTGCGACGATCAACCGCCCCCCGGCCACTTGATAGCTTGGGATTGGCTAGCGCGGATTATTCGTAAGTTCCGTAACCGAAATGCTAACTCCTGATTGTCGACCGACTTGCTTGCGGTCCACCCGTCGGCACTATGCTGCTTAGCAGCCGACGGCACGTCGGCTTAAACACTGCACCAACGACACGGCCGACGTACCGTCGGCCGCTAAACGATTCGTTTTGTGAATAATCCGGGCTAGGACTCTCCGGCGGCGGTCTGTCCTCGGCTACCGGCAGAGAGCGGTTCCGGTTCAGTAGCTGCCGGACCCCGTTGGGGGCTGAGATCGGGTCGGGTCTTGGTGAATTCCTCGAAGTCATCGGAAAGCGGTGAGTCAAGTCGTGGTTGCTTCTCCAACACCCAAGGGAGATGGACGGTGAAAGTGCTCCCTTTACCCAACTCACTCTCGACCGTGACCTCGCCTCCCAGCAGCTTGCACAGCTCTTTGACGATCGACAGTCCCAGCCCCGTGCCAGGGTACTCGCGTGTCATGGCATCGCCGCTGGCAAGCACGGTGCTGCTCTGGCGGAATTTCTCAAAGATCGTCTGCTGATCCTCCTGGGCGATTCCCACGCCCGTGTCGGATACCTGCAAGAGCAGCTCTTCCGATTTACCTCGTCTGGCGGTGACCGTGATTCGGCCGCCCTCCGGCGTGAACTTGATAGCGTTGGAAAGGAGGTTGTTGAGGGCCTGCTGCACGCGGGCCTGATCCTGACGCATAGGCGGCAAATCAGACTCGATTTGCATATCCAGGTCGATGTTTTTCTTCTCTGTAAGGGGCCGGGCCATGTCGCACTGGGCAGCGATCACCTGGTCGATGCGGAACTCGCTCAACCGGATATCCATCTTGCCACTTTCGATCTTGGCCAGATCGAGGATGTTGTTGATCATCTCCAACAGCATGCGTCCCGACTTCTGGATGTTTTGCACATAGCGCTTCTGCTTGTCGTCCAGGGAATCGATCGATCCGAGCACGTCGCTAAAACCCAGGATACTGTTCAACGGGGTGCGCAGCTCGTGGCTCATCGTGGCCAGGAAGTCACTCTTGATGCGGTTCATCTCGTAAAGCTGCATGTTGACCTGGGCCAGTTCGTCGACCTTTCCGTCCAGATCGGCGTTCACCTGGCGAAGTTCTTCCTGAATGGTCACCAGGTGACGCAACATGCGGTTGAAGGCCACGGCCAGACCCTCGAACTCGTCGCCCGTGTGAATGTCCGCCCTGAGTGAGATGTTGCCCCGGCTGACGGCGTCGCTCACGTCGCGAAGATGGTTCAGCGGTTTTACGATCACGTAGCGGACGATGACATAGGAGGCGATCATTGCCAGGAACACGGTGATAATGGCGGTCGAGAGCAAGACAGCGCGGTTCCAGTTCAACGCTCGTTGCGTGGGGCCGTTGGGAATGGTAACCTGGACCACGGCCATCAAGTCGCCCTCGGCCAGCGGCGGGCCGCCCACTACCTCGGAACCACCCAGGATCAAGCCCGAACTGTTCAACCCGGTGCCCAGCATTCGGTGGCACAAGAGGCACGACTCTTGGGCCCGAATCGCCTGGTAATACTGGTATTCGTTCTGGTCGGCCTGCAAGCGCTCATCCCACTCGGGAAGCCTTTTTCTGCCGGGTTGTTCCGATTCGGTCGGCTCACCACCCGGCTGCCCGGCCGGGGTCGGTGGACTCACCGGTTTCTTGGGCTTGGCCTTCATGAATCTTTCCAGCAGGGCGCGTTCCCAGCGGTCGTTAGGTGTCTTGGACGGCTCGTTGCTGCCCGGTCGAATAATCCGCCATTCGTATTCCTGCTGGCTCAGGTTGCTGATGAGTTGCTGTAGCAAAGGAAGGTATTGCTGGGCATTTTCGTCCACCCTCCAGTTCTCGGTGTCTTCGTCACGCTGCTGTGAATCCAGCGCTTCCCAGTGCTTGATGAGCATCACCTGGTCAGCCAGCCGCTCGCCGGTCTTGCGATTCTGCTGAGAAACGAGTTGCTCGGTCTGGCTCCCATACCACCAGAAGCTGGCCGTGATCAGAACCAGCAAGCAAGCCCCGAAAAGGAAGCGGCATTTCCGCTCCAGGCTTGTCTCGCCCAGGACGCGTTTCAGAGAATGGTAGGACATGAGTCTCGAACCGCGGGCCAGATTTTCCCTAACCCTTGTATGTTACGGTAATTGCAGTTGCCACGCCAGAGGAAAACGTGGAACAGAGGAGAGTCGCGCCGCCTTTTCCGCTCAGAGCATGTCCAACGGATCGACGTCGGCGATCCACTGGACGCCGTCGGGTGGTTTCAGCCCGGCCGTCGCCTCTCGAACCGCGGCGCGGACCGCCCGGCCATCGGCACTTTGGGCTTGAATCTGGAAGCGATATTTGCCCCGTAGCTTGGTAAACGGAGCCGGTGCCGGACCAAGCACTCGAGCCCCTACCCCCTGCTGATGCAAAGCGGTGCTGAGTTGCTTGGCCAAATCTGCGGCAAACTGGCGGGCGGCCGCCGCTGCCGGACCACGAACGACGATTCGAACCATCTCCGCAAAGGGTGGGTATGATAGCATCTTGCGGACGGGCAACTCGGCGGAGGCAAAGGCGGCATAATCGTGGCAGGCCGCGGCTCGGATTGCCGGGTGTTCGGGGCTGAACGTTTGCACCAGCACCCGGCCCCCCTTTTCGCCCCGCCCGGTCCGCCCCGCCACTTGAGTCACCAGGTGAAACGTCCGCTCGGCGGCGCGGAAGTCGGGCAGATGCAGCGCCGTGTCGGCGTTGATCACACCAACCAGCGTGACGTTCGGGAAATCGAGCCCTTTGGCAATCATCTGCGTTCCCAGGAGGATCCGCACCTTGCCGGACTGGAACGCCTTCAACGCCCGCTCGTGACTCCCACGAGCCCTCATTGAATCGGAATCCATACGCAAGCAGGGCATGCCGGGGAACCGTGCTCGCACTTCCGCCTCCAATCGTTGCGTGCCCAATCCGCTGTAGCGGATTCCACTGAAGCGGCAATTTGGACATTGCGTCGGCGCGGGCACCTGGTAGTCGCAGTAGTGGCACAAGGCGATTGCCTCGGTGCGGTGATGCGTCAGCGCGATTTCGCATTCGGGGCATTGCATCACGTGGCCACAAGCCGGACACTGGATGTGCGTGGAGAAGCCCCGGCGGTTCAAGAGCAGGATCACTTGTCCGCCATCTTCCAGGGCCGCGTGGATCGCCGCATGCAGCGGACGGCTGATCGCTCCCCGGCTGTAACGCGAAAGAGTTTCGCTCCGCAGGTCAACGGTGCCCACCATCGGCAAGGGCCGGTCGAACACCCGACGCGGCATCTCCACGAGCCGATATTCGCCGTTTTGGGCCCGGTGCCAACTCTCCAGCGACGGCGTGGCCGAACCGAGCACGAGGGGGATCCCGTCGGCGCGTGCCCGGGCGATAGCCACGTCGCGGGCGTGGTAGCGGGGAACCGATTCTTGTTTGAAACTCGATTCATGCTCCTCGTCGATAACGATCAGTCCCAGGTTGGGCACCGGGGCAAAAATCGCGCTTCGGGCACCCACCACCACCTGCACGCGGCCATCGGCAATCTCCCGCCACTGCCCGTGCCGTTCGGTGTCGGTCATATGGCTGTGCAGTACGGCCACCCCATCGAAACGCGAGCGGAACCGCCGGACCGTCTGCGGCGTGAGGCTGATCTCCGGCACCAGCACGATCGCCTGACGACCAAAATGAACCACCTCCTTAATCGCCTGGATGTAGACCTCCGTCTTGCCGCTGCCGGTGACACCGTGGATGAGCACCGTTTTCGGCTCGCGGGCGTTCAAGATGTCCAGGATCGCTTTCAGGGCCACCTCTTGGTCGCGGTTGAGTACGAGGTGTTCTTCTCGAGGGACCGCCGGCGCGACGCGACGGGGCTGGCGGACCCGCTCACTGCGCGCGCGGATCAGCCCCTTGCGCCTAAGCGCTTTGATCGGTGCCTGGGTGCACTTGGCAGCCCGGGCCAACTCGGCGGCCATGAGTGGTTCGCGGGCTGCGACCAAGGCCCTCATCACCGCGGCTTGCTTTTTGGGCAAATCCAGTTCGTCAAGCCGGCCAGCCACCTCGGGAGCGATGCTCAGCACTGTTGTCGAGCGCGTACCGGCCCGGCCGCGGACACCCGCCGGCACTACTGCGTCGAGCACCTGGCCCCAGTTGCACAGGTAATGCCGGGCGATCCATTCGGTCAGCCGTAGCATCGACGGCGACAAGAGGCTCCGCCGGTCGACAACACTTCTTAACGATTTCAGGGGCCGTGGGCCGACCGGCTTCGTCTCCAGACCCACGCAATAGCCTGTCGACATCCTATTGCCCCGCCCCAACGGCACCCGAACCCGACGCCCCGTTTCCGCCCCACGCCGTAGCGGGTCCGGCACTAGGTAGTCGAACTCCCCCGGCGGTCCAGATGGAAAAACGACCGTGGCGACTAGTTGCTCCGACTGGTCGTCGATTTCCCACGGGGTGGGTTCGTTGTCGAACAAATTTTGCTGAATCTCGGCCATGCACCTTCCGCAAACCGTCCAAAAACTAGGATAATGGCAATATCCCACCTCGAACCAACACATGCAAGACAGGACCTTAAACATGCGATTGGGGCTTTTGGGAGGAACCTTTGACCCGGTGCACTACGGACACCTGCTCTTGGCCGAGTCCGCCCGCGAGCAGTGCCGTTTGGACCAGGTCTTGTTCCTGCCGGCAGCGGTGCCGCCACACAAGCGGAACCAAGAACTCTCACCTGCCGAAACGCGGATTGAGATGCTCGAGCTGGCCATCGCAGGCCACAAAGCGTTTTCAGTGAGCCGGTACGAGATCGACCGAGGTGGGGTCAGCTACACAGTCGAGACATTGACCCACTTTCGCCAGCAGGACCCGGACGGCGAGCTGTTCTTTCTCTTGGGGGCCGACATGCTGCACGACTTGCCCAACTGGCGCGATGCCGCCCGAGTGTGCCAGTTGGCTCTCCCCGTCACGGTTCGCCGCCCTGGAACAGGTGAACCCGACTTCGGCTGTCTGGCCGGCATCGCATCCGCCGAACGAATCGCAACAATACGCTGCCACCAGTTGGAAATGCCACAGATCGACCTGAGTAGCACCGAAATCCGTCGGCGGGTCGCTGCCGGGTTGAGTATTCGGCATCAGGCCCCCCGTGCGGTGGAGGAATACATCCAGACTCACAGAGTCTATCAATGAAGGAGAACCGCGGGTTGCTCGACGAGCCGGTCTGCCGAGTGCGTAAACGATTGGCCACCAAAGACGACAACTAAGCGATCTTGCGTGTCCCGAGCAAAGCACGCAGTTCGGCGCTGATGGGCAAGCTGTCGGTGTTCACTTCCCGCCGCAACGTATCGAGCAACTCATCAAGCTGGTCGATCGGATCCAGGGCCAGATCGAGGAAGATCCATCTACAGCCCTTGATCTCGCAGCCGCCTCCGCCGCTTCCGCCCAGCCACTCCTGCCGGAGTCGGTATCCCAGTTGGCCGGCCAATGCGGTTGCCTCTTCCAACAACTCTACCGTGTGCATCCCAGCTTCTCCAAATCGCCACCATCCCTAGAAAGCGACGTTTAAGCGATCAGATTATACCGGCTTGTGTTTCAGTTGCCGAGTCGTGTTCGTCGATACGGGTCAGGGGGCTTAACTCGTTTCGCCATTTGGAGTTAAGAAGCGGACTTCCGGAAAAGGAGTTAGAAAAGTGTCAATGAGGCAATCCGGCTAATCTGGCGCTTCGTGTTGACTTCTAACGATCAGGGATTTGAGCCAAGTATTGGAAAGGATAGTGACCCGTGGCTATGGACGACAGCAATGACGGTCCGAGTTTGCAGGAACAGGTTGACATCCTCAAGCAGCAATTGGCCCAAGCGCAAAGATTGACCGCCTTGGGTGAATTGGCCAGCACCACCACTCACGAGTTCAACAACGTGTTGATGACC
>Ga0180432_10004818_pt1 | contig 18289 bp, 17 predicted proteins | sample SS_ome_10_FD_132414 | JGI IMG/M metagenome (GOLD analysis project Ga0180432, IMG submission 132414) | Hypersaline lake sediment archaeal communities from the Salton Sea, California, USA - SS_1_MS_2 metaG | ecosystem: Environmental > Aquatic > Non-marine Saline and Alkaline > Hypersaline >...
AAAAGTCTTTGGAAGGGGGTCTGGGGGAGAACCTTTCTTCAGAAAGGTTTCCCCCAGCACAGGCGACCAGGCCAAAGCTTGAACCAAAATTCGTTATCGCACCCTGGGTTTGTTTCCTTCACGGAAAACATTTGACGTTCCCCCCGGCTCGTGGTATATTCGGATCATGAAAAAGCGCCGCAGGGCGCCGACAATAAGAATGGCGGCATCGCCTTCTCGCTGATTCCGCACAGGTCCCCACAGTATATGCATGAAGGAGAAAAAAGATGTCCGTTAGCTCAAAAGCTCTGACACCCATTTTGATTGCCGCCGTCGCTGTGATCTCGGGCTGCGCCGATTACGGCCGAGTAGCCCCCGACAGCGAAGATCCGTTCAACAGCACGACCCTCGACAGCAAGGACATCGAGGCGACGATCCAACTGATGGCCCGCGCCATCGTGAAGCTTCCGCAGTTCGCCAGCACCGACAAGCCGCCGACTGTGGCTTTTGCCGAGGTGGTAAACAACGGGCCCGAGCCGATCGACACCGAGCTATTCCTCGAGCAGATTCGCGAGCTCCTCATGGAGCACGCGGGCGGCAAGATAGCGTTCCTCAACCGCGCCCTCTCGGAAGCGGTGCTGCGCGAACGCGACCTCAAGCGTCGCGGCGAGGTCACGTCATCCTCGAGGAAGGCGGTCGGCGGGGCGGACTTTTTCCTTGCCGGCACGATCCGCGCCCACGATAAAGGGAGCGCCAGGCTGCGCTCGACCTATACCCTTGTGAATTTCAACCTCACCGATGCTGAAAGCATGCAAATCATCTGGGGGAAAACCTACAAGGTCAAGAAAACCGGCAAGCAGGCGATTTGGGACCGGTGATCCGCACCGCGTCGTGTGTCGGACTCGTAGCTCGGGGCAATGAAGATGTTTTTTTGCCTTAGAAAGCTCTGCAACCGCGCCGGGCCCGGGGCGTCAGTGCTGTTGTGCCTTGCGGCGTCCGCGTGCGGGCCCTCCGCGCGCGAGCTCGGCAGGCAGGCGTTCAGGCGGCACGACTACGCGACCGCCCAGAACTTTCTTAAGAAAAGCAAGAACAAGGCGAATAAGAATTTCGTGCTCTACAACCTCGAGCTGGGCTCGGCGGCGTTTGAAGGCGGCAACTACCATGCCGCTCGGCGAGCGTTTGAACGGGCCGCACAGGCGATGCGCGGATACGCCGGGACCGCCGAAGGAGTCGTGAGCCTCGTAGCCAATGAATCGGCCAAAATCTTCAAGGGCGACCCGTTTGAGCAGGCCATGGCAAACTTCTACGATGGCCTCATCTACTACCGATGGGGCGATTACAACAACGCCCGCGCCGCCTTTCACCAGGCGCTGATGTCCGACAAATCCAGCGCCGACGGCTATCAGGAAGACTTCGCCGTCGCGCAGTTCATGATCGGCAAGTGTTACCGGAAGATCGGCCAGGCCGACAACGCTCGAATAAGTTTCGAGAAGGCGCGCAAGGCGTGTGACAGCAATCCATACTTCAGTCGCGAAGCGATACGCGACCACAACGTTCTGATCATCTTGCAGCTCGGCAAGGCGCCCAAAAAGATCGCGACCGGCCCCGCGGGCAGCCTCGATGAATATGTTCCCGGGATTTATCGCGAGACCTCCGCCAGGGTGTATGCCGACGGCAAGTTGCTGGGGACGAGCTCGCCGGCGGTGGACCTGCTGCGGCAGGCAAGAACAAGCGGGCGCACCGCGAAAGACACCATCCAGGCGGCCAAGGGCGCGGTCAAGACCGGACTGCTCGCCGCCGCGGCCGCCCAGGACGATCCCAAGCCCGGTCTTGCGCTCGCCGCTACCGCGCTCCTTATGCCCGCCGGAGCCGATCTGCGGCAGTGGGACCTACTGCCGGGCGAGATCCACCTTCTGAGCACGAAGCTGTCGCCCGGCGGGTATACGTTCAGGATAGAGTTTTTCGCCGGCGGCAAGCGGATGAATGATTTCCGGCAGGTGTGGCACTATGTGCCCGTTGAGAAAGACCGCGACACGCTGCTGGTATTCCGCAGCGGACGGCAGAAGTGCAACGCCAACATGCCGCCCCGGCAGAACCCCGTATTTCGCGGCGAAAACGACAATGCGTTTTCCGGCGCCTCGAAGAATTGAAGTGACCGCACGCGCGATCCTGCTGCTGATACCGACGGCCCTGTTGGTGGGATGTCCGCCAAAGTATCGGTACCGCGCAAAGACGCGCGCTTTCAGACCGATGGCCGAGCGGCGGCCGAAGGTGGCCTATTGCAACGATTACACGGGCCATGTTCCGGGCACCATGCCTTTTGTGCTGGGCGGCACCTGCTGCTGCACGCCCACGCAAGAGCTCATCGATGCCTACCATCGCGACGGCCTGTTGCTCGATTACGACCTAGGCCGCCTCAAAGAGCTGTATCGCAGTCTCGGGATCAAAACGGCCGACGATCATCGCGACTGCAACAACCGCTGCAAGTGGGGTCCGCACATCTTGGAGGGCGGCAGGTGCATGGTGCCGCCGACACCCGGCACGCAGCACTTTGAAGAAATAATAACCGGGAGATTTCGTCTGCCCGAAAATGCGACCGAATCCGAGTGAAGCAGGAGGAAACAATCGTGAAAGCTATTACTGTATGTGTTCTCGCCGGCGTGATCGTAGCGGCTGCCCTTGCAGGCTGCGGCGGGCCTTTCCGGGCCAGGCAAATCGACAACAAGGTCCTCGAGAGCGAAAGAATTGTGTATCTCGACAGAAAAGTGAGAAGCTACCTGGGAGCAAGAGAAATGCCGCCGAAACGCCTCGACGGAGGCGAACTGCAGGCCGAGGTCGTAGTCCTCAACCGCAAGGGCAAAGACCTGCGATGCGACGTGAAGGTGCAGTTTATTGACGTCGACGGGTCCGAGGTGGACGCCACAACATGGGAGCCGCGTATCTTCGAGGCAAGGATGGAGCAAACAATCAGGAAGAATTCCCTCGACCCCGCGGCGGCCGATTACCGGCTGTGCATACGGGTGCAAAAATAGGTCCGCCGATTGTTCACAGATCGGCATAGAGCCGGCGATCCCAAGGAGGTGACCGATGGCTTTTATGCAAAGATGGGCAGCACTCCTTGCTGCGGCGGGTATTGTTGCGGGCTGCTCCGGGTCGGTTCGGACGTACCCCGTGCCGCCGCCGCCGCAAGTCGAGCCCCGGGCAAAGGTCAGATACAACTACGATCATAAGCTCGATCCCGAGCCGGGTTATGAGGCAAAGGACATCGACGCGCTCGCAAGGCAGCTTTACGGCATCGCGCCCAAACGCCGCGCGCCCCGCACCAGCCCCAGGCCCTTAGTGATCATCAAAGAGCGACCGAATTCCCCGAGCGTGGAACATGCCCGACGCACACGCCGCCCGGGTCTGCGCGCCGGTCACTACCTCAACACGCTCTTCTGGGGCGGGCTCGGCGCAGTGATCGGGCATCAGAGCGGCCACGCGAGCGAAGGCGCCATCATCGGCGCCGCCTACGGGCATGCGCTCGACCACGGCGGAGTGCACGGGTTGCTCTCGCCCGGCACGATAATCGGTGGGGCCGCCGGGGCACTTGGCGGCAGTTTCTCAGGCGACGCCGGCAAGGGCGCACTGTACGGCGCAGCCGCCGGGCATCTGCTCGACGATGTCTTCCGGGCAAGAGAAGAATAATGAGCCAAAGCTCAGGCGCCGCCGATCATTGGCGGCCGTTTCTTGATAAACAACCTTTGCTTTCATTAGGAGGCCGATTATGAGAGGTCTTATTGTAATGCTCGCAAGCTTCGCGATATTGGCCGGGTGCAGCTCGCGGGTGCGTTACCACCAAATGCCGCCGGTAACGACCGAGAAGAAGCCGTTTGTCGACATAGCGCCCAAAGAAACGGGCGGCCGGATGAAAGCCAGGGCGCTTTCCCTCAAGAAGCGGATCGCCGTCGCAAGGTTCGGCGATATCGGGTGGGTCGAAGATGTTCCCTTCGAGCGCGACAAGGAGATCGTGGCAAAGCAAGGCGGACCCGAGCGCGTCACCGAGGCGCTGATAACCGCACTCCACAAGACCGGGCGGTTCGATATCGTGGAGCGTAAGAATATCGAGGAACTCCTCAAAGAGATCAAATTCGGCGAGAGCAAGTGGGTAGACAAGACCGCTGCAGCCAAAGCGGGCGACTCACTCGGGGCACAATGCATAATCTTTGTCGCGGCGGGGCGGATCGCCGCAACCCACAGGACGGTCGTTTACCTGCGAATGGTGGACGTTTCCACCAGCCGGGTTACAGCCGCCGTAAAAGGTGCGGGCGGTGACCTCGACGACGCCGTCGTCGCCGCCTCCCAAAAGCTCGTGAAGCTGAGCGAACAAGCGCCGTGGGTCGGAAAGATCGCCAAAATCGAAACCGAAGGCGCAGCCGTCAAAGAGATCCTCATCGACTCAGGTAAAGACCTCGGGGTGAAAGCCGACGATACATTTGCGGTCTTTTCACTGGGCGAAGCGGTAAAGGACCCCGATTCGGGAAAGATCCTCGGTTACCGCGAGGAAGGCGCCGGCGTGATTCGAATAGTGGAAGTGAAAGATCGCTTCTCGGTTGCGAAGCCTGTAACCCTCACGCGCGAGATCAAGATAGCGGATTTAATCCGCCCGGCGATTGAAGAATAGTCTCTTAAGAGCAAAATTCAGCGCAAAATGGTCACAATATGTTTTGGTCGTCCCGGGTGCGGGGGATTTGAACCACGGATAACACGGATAACACGGATAAAGGATAAAAGCAGCCCCCGGACTTCGGACCTCGGACCTCCGACTTCGGACCTTGGACCTTGGACTTCGTTGGCACACCCCCGTATCTTGGGGCCATCGCTTCATGCTTGCATGAAGAGCGTTTTTCTGGTATAATGATCAATTGTATAAACGCCAAAGGCAACTGTCCGAACATGTTATGAACAGTAGATTATTCTATGCTGGCCCGGAGGCGGAATAGATGACTGAAGTATTGACGAAAACGGCGGACAAATTGTATCAGAAAGGGCGTGACCTCGAGGCGAAGGGCCTTCGCTCAGAAGCTGCCGACATTTACGAGAAAGCCCTCGAGGAAAACCCTACCCACGTGCCCACCATCTTCAGGTTGGGATACATGCACGCGCAGCGGGGCGACCTCAACAAGGCAGTGGGCTTTTATTCCAGCCTCACCGGAGGAAAGGAAATCTACGTGCAGGCGCTGGTTAACCTCGGGCTTCTCTACGAGGAGCTCCAGCAGCCGGAGCGCGCCGCCGAGTGTTTCAAAAAGGTGCTGCGCTGCGATCCGAATCACGACCGCGCCGCCCTCTATCTGAAAGACGCCCAGGCCGCATTGGGCCAGTTGTACGACGACAGCCACGACAAAGAGCTCAGCCGCAGGCTCGAGATCCTGCGTACACCTGTAACTGATTTCGAGCTCTCGGTGCGCAGCCGCAACTGCCTGTCGAAGATGAACATCCGCACCCTGGGCGACCTCGTGCAAAAATCAGAGCAAGAGCTGCTCAGCTACAAGAACTTCGGCGAGACGTCGCTGACAGAGATCAAGGATCTCCTTGTGGACAAGGGCCTTAAGCTCGGCCAGCAGTTCGAGGAGCCGCTGCCGCCCGAGTTCACCCAGCCCCTGCCCGAGGAAGAACTCGAGGAAGAAAGGGTCCGGCCCGAAGACCTTCCAGTCACGGAACGGTCGATCTACGAATTGGGTCTCTCCGTCAGGAGCCAGCGCTGCATGGAACGCCTCGGCATCGAGACCATAGGCGAGCTCATCCAGCACACGGCCGAGGACCTTCTCAGCAGCAAGAACTTCGGCAAGGCGTCGCTCACCGAGGTCAAGGATAAACTGGCTCACTACGGCCTCTCCCTCAAAGAGTCACGGTAAGCATCAGCACGGCGCACGGATTGCCCGGCCGCCGGTGCCACCTTACCCAAAAACCGATCCCGGTGCAGTTGGCTTTGTGCGCGGATCGGCTGCCGACAGCCGGCCGCCGGTACTGGTATGAAACTCCTCCTCCACATCTGCTGTGCACCATGCATTGCGGCGCCGTTTCGCGAGCTGGCCGAGCATGCCGACGTCACGGGCTTTTTTTATAACCCCAATATCCACCCGCTGCTCGAGTTTCGAAAACGACTCCGCGCGGTGGAAGTTTTTCAGGAGCAGGAAAAATTCCCGGTGATCTATCACCGGGAATACGGCCTGCACGATTTCCTGCGGCGGATCGGCCCCGATACACCCGGCCGCTGCGCCGTTTGCTACAAGATGCGAATCGATGCGACCGCGGCGGCCGCACACGAGAACGGCTTCGACGCATTCACGACCTCGCTGCTCTTCAGCAGGCACCAAGGTCACCAAACGATCAAAGCAATCGCTGACGAGGCCTCGCGCCGTGAGGGTGTGGAATTCTACTATACCGACCTCCGTCACATGGTTGAGGAAAGCCAGGCGATTGCCAGGAAAAGATCCCTGTACCGCCAGCAGTATTGCGGGTGTATCTTCAGCGAATACGAGCGATACGCCGGAAGGTTTAAGGCAGAAGCATGATGGCTCGGCAGCCCGGGGGATTTATCCGGAGCAAAGGCTCGGCCGGGGTGTCGCACAAATGATATGAGAACGGCGGCGTATATAATTATCGTGATGGTGGTCGCGGCGGTCCTCGCGGCATCTGTCCGGTCGTGTGTCGCGCGCAAAAAAGAATTCGCGCGGTATCCTACGGTCGAAGGCCTGCAGGGCATCCACGGCGATATCCGCGTGCTGCTCGCCGATGGGGTGTCCTGCAAGGTTTCCGTATCCGGCCGCTACAAGATCATCGCAGACGGCCGGGCGGCATTCGACGGGCTTCGGCCCATGCCGGATGTGCTCGTTAGACCCCTTGCCGCCGGCGGCATCGCGATAGGCGACCTCAACGTCAAGCAGGAACGCGCCGAAGTTGTCCCTGCTGCCGGTGATACGCTGCGGGTTAACGGCAGCGCCTACCGCGGCAAGCTCATGCTGGCCCGGCGCAAAGATAGGCGCGGCGCACCGCGCTTGCTCGCGGTCAACGTGCTGCCGCTGGAAGAGTACCTTGCCGGCGTCATTTCGAGCGAGATGCATAGTTTTTGGCCGATGGCCGCATTGCGGGCGCAGGCGATTGCGGCGCGGAGCTACGCGCTCTGTCGCGCTCGGAGCAGGAGCCGCTGGAACTACGACGTTGCCGCGACCACGGCCGACCAGGTCTACAAAGGCATAGCCGGCGAAACGGCATCCGCACGCAGGGCCGCCGGCCAGACCCGCGGCGTGATCCTGCTGTACGACTGGCAGATTCTGCCGGCGTATTATCATTCGGTTTGCGGGGGCCGGACCGCCAGCCGAAAGGCGGTCTTCGGCGAGACGGACATCACGCCGCTCGCAGGCGTCGACTGCAAGTATTGCAATCCGAAACTGCACGGAGGAAAGAACTCCGGATTCTACCACTGGCAGGTGGTTGTGCCCCACGCGAAAGTCGTCCGAGCCCTTGCCGCGAAAGGGCACTCGGCAGCGGGGATCAAAGCAATTGAGCCGGTGGACCCCGACCGCGGGCACCACGCGCGCGAGATGACGTTAACGCCGCTGTCGGGTCCTCCGTTCAAGCTCAGCATAGCCGAGCTCCGCCGGGTGATCGGCCCCGGAAAGCTCAAGAGCAATTGCTTCGAATGCCGCAAGAAAGGCAACACGCTCGTTTTTCGCGGCAAAGGCTTCGGCCATGGCGTAGGCATGTGCCAGTGGGGGGCGAAGGGCATGGCGATATCCGGCTACGACACGAAGGCGATCCTCGAGTATTATTATCCGGGCACCGAGATACGAAGGGTTTACTGACGAGAAGGGAAGATTCATCGCAAAGACGCGAGGATTGCAGAAGCGGCTTTGATAGATTTTGAGATCATCACCACGGATGAAAACGCCCGCCGAGGGGTGCTGCACACCCCCCACGGACCGGTGCAGACCCCGGTGTTCATGCCGGTGGGAACCAACGCTACCGTCAAGATGGTCGCTCCGGACCGCCTGGCCGAGACGGGGACGACGATCATTCTCAGTAATGCGTACCATCTCGCCCTCCGACCGGGCGAGGAGGTGGTGCGGCGGCTGGGCGGCCTGCACCGATTCATGAATTGGGGCGGGCCGATCATCACCGACAGCGGCGGCTTTCAGGTGCTCTCGCTTGCAAAGCTGCGGCGGGTGGACGACGTTGGGGTCCGGTTTCAGTCGCACGTCGACGGCTCGGCTATTCTCCTTACACCCGAGCGGTCCATCGAGATTCAGAACGCACTCGGCGCTGACATCGTTATGTGCTTCGACGAGTGCGTTTCGTACCCGGTTGAACATTATGCGGCGCGAAAGGCAATGGAACGCACCCTGACGTGGGCGCGGCGCTGCCGCGATACACACCGCGAAGCAGAAGCCCGAGGCCCGGCAGGGCCGGCGGCGAATGAGTTCGAACAGGCGCTGTTCGGCATCGTGCAAGGGAGCGTTTTTCCCGACCTGCGGGCCGAATGTGCCGATCGACTGACCGAGATGGACTTCCCCGGTTACGCACTCGGAGGCTGCAGCGTGGGCGAAGGCCCCGAGCTGATGAACGAGGTGATCGAGCTGACCCTCCCGCATCTGCCGTCGGGCAAGCCGCGATACCTGATGGGCGTGGGTGCGCCGGAGGATATTCTGGAGGCCGTTGAGCGGGGCATCGATATGTTTGACTGCGTAATGCCCACCCGCAACGCCCGCGGGGCGTGCGCGTTTTCCTCGCGCGGGAAGGTGAGGCTCAGGAACCTCCAGTATCGGCTCTCCGACGACCCGATAGACGACGAGTGCGACTGTTACGCGTGCCGGAATTTTTGCCGGGGTTACCTCCGGCACCTTTTCAACGTGAAGGAAAGCCTTGCCGCCATACTGACGTCGATCCACAACATCCGCTTTTACCAGAAAATGATGGAAGGCATACGCGCCGCGATAATAAAGCAGGAATTCCGTGAATTCAAGCAGGGTTTTCTAGGACACTATAGAAGTGACGTGTAAGAGAAAGGAGAATCTCCATGGAAGAATTGGTTCGAGCCCCTGTTTCTGAAGCCGCCCCAGCCGAAGCCCCTCCCGCCGAAGCTCCCGCGGCGGCCACAGAGGCCCCACCGGCAAAAGAAGGCGAACTGAACGCCGGCGATCTGAAAAAAGAGGCCGAACAGGCCCGGGAAAACGCCACCGCGGAAGAAGCCCCGCCGCGTACACCCGGCGCCGGCCGCGACCCCGGGATTGTCGGCCTCCTTGTGCCACTCGCGATAATATTCGCCATCATGTACCTCCTGCTGATTCGACCGCAGAAGAAGAAAGAACAGCAGCGGCAAGAGATGCTCGACCGGGTTCAGAAAGATGACAAAGTCGTGACCATCGGCGGGATCATCGGCGTGGTCTCATCCATGACTGATCGCGAGATTGTGCTGCGCCTCGATGACAACACCAAGTTGCGGCTCACCCGCAGCGCGATTTCGCGGGTGATCGACAAGGATCAAGCCGAGTAATCACCCCCGCGCACCGGGCGAAAGGTCGACAAGAGAAGGCTTGCGTACTCTCATCCCGATCCTCGGGGTACAGCAAGACATTCCGGCCCTTGCGGCGGACGTTACAGGGCGGGGCCCGTGTTTGTCCGGCGCGAAACGCTCGTTTCGTCCGAGGCCTTGATCCGGCTCTTAATCCGGACTCCGTTGTGTGGTCGCCGGATTCGCTCAGGAGAGAGCCCGGGGGCCATCAACGGTGGATTCTTCTTGCTATTGCACAGCCTTTTCCGGTATCATGTAGGTGCTACAGGGCCGTAGGTTGTGAGATTTGAGTCGTAGCCTTTCAGTGGAGATTCGCATGCCCAAAGATCTCAAATGGAAGATCGTCCTCATCGTGGCGGCGCTGCTGTTTGCCGGTGTTGCCGTGTATCCTACCGAAGACACCCTGATGTGGTACGGTAAGGTAAAGGATACCATCAACAACAGAGGGATCGTTGAAAAGCGCCTGATCAGGGAGAAGACGATAGAGAACAAATTCGCCTACTGGGCGGACAAGCTGACGCTGGGGATATTCCACCACAAGAAAGAGTCTTATAGGGACGAGAAGGCTCTTCAGACCTTTAAGGATTACAAGATCGTTGAAAGGGCCGTGTTTGTAGATGCCGCGGGGCTCACGCTCGGGCTCGACCTCGAAGGTGGGGCCGAGCTTAGGTACTTGATCCAGGAACACGCCGCCAGCGGCGAAGACGCCGCCGCAAAGGTCATCGAAATCATCCGCAAGCGTATCGATGCTATGGGCCTGAAAGAGCCGATCATCCAGCGCGAGGGCCCCAAGCGCATACAGATACAGCTCCCCGGTAAAGACAAACAGGAAGTCCAGAGGATAAAGAATATCATCGAGAGCACCGGCCACCTCGAATTCCGCCTGGTGTGCAGCAACACAGAGCTCATCCAGCAGGCCGAGGCCGGCGACGTGCCCGAGGGATACCGCTGGTATACCGAGCGCGACAACCCCGAGGAAAAGCTTCTGGTCAAGGACAACGCCGAGCTCACGGGGGAGTACATCACCGACACGGACGTCCGGCCGAATCCTCAAACGCGCCAACTGCAAGTGGCGCTCGACTTCAATGGCGAGGGCCGGCGGCTGTTCGCGAAGGCCACCGGCGAAAACGTCGGCGAGCGCCTCGCGATAATTCTCGACGACGTCCGCGGAGCGAACGGCGAAATAATCAGGCAGGGCAAGCTCTACTCGGCCCCCACGATCGAGGGGCCCATCTGGGGCAGCGCCGTGATCAAAGGCATGTTCACAAGGCGGGAAGCCGAGGACCTAAGGACCACCCTGCAGGCCGGCAGCCTTCCCGCGACGCTGGAGCTGGAGGACGAAAGCTTGGTGGGGCCGTCGCTCGGGCGCGACTCGATTCAGGCCGGCAAGGCCGCAATTGTCATCGGATTCGTGGCCGTTATCCTCTTTATGGTCATTTATTATCACAAGGCGGGGATCGTGGCCGACATCGCGCTGCTGCTGAACCTCGTGCTGATCGTGGGCGCGCTGGCTGTCTTTCAGGCCACGCTCACCCTCCCCGGCATTGCCGGCATTATCCTTACCGTCGGCATGTCGGTCGATGCGAACGTCCTGATCTTTGAGCGTATCCGGGAGGAAATGCAAAAGAAAGGCGCCGCCAATCTGATGATGGCCGTGCGCGACGGCTACTCTCGCGCATTTGTCACCATTGTTGATGCCAACCTGACCACCCTGGGCACAGCATTGACCCTTTATATGCTGGGGACGGGCGCGGTGAAAGGCTTCGCGGCCACGCTATCGATGGGCATAGTGTTCAGCATGTTCACGGCTATTTTCGTGACCCGCGTGATCTTCGAGTTTTTCATCACCAAGGGGTGGATACATAAGCTCGGGATGTTCAGGATCATCGGCCAGCCGTCGATTCCCTTCTACCAAAAGGCCCGCTACGCGGCGCTGGGGTCCGTCGCTCTTATTGCGATAGGTCTTGTGATTTTCGGTACCAACGACGAGAATTTCGACATCGATTTCCGAGGCGGCACCATGCTGCACGTCGTCACGCAGGGCAAGGTGTCGGATAGCGAGATACGCGACCTGCTGGCGGATGGCTACCAGAACGCCAACGTTCAGTCGATCTCGGGCCGGAAGAATTTCTCGGAATTCGAGATCAAGACCAGCACCCGCGGCGAGTCGCAAATCATGAGCGCCGAGATTATTTCGGCGCTCTCCCAAGGCAAGAAAGCGGAGTTTGCCGGCGGATATGAACTCAAGGTGAAAATCGACAAGCCCGCCGAAGCGGAAGAGGTCGATAAACTCCTCACTGAGAAGGCCGGGGCCGACGTGCACGTTGAGGGAGCCGGCGCAAAGATGGACGGCGGCTTCAAGGAATTCGTCGTGCTCGTGAAAATCGACGAGAAAAACAAGGCGCAAGCGGCCGTTAAAAACGCCTTTGCCGAGCTGTCGGTAAAGGCCGAGATAGGCAAGCTTCTTGCAGCCAAGCTCGCGCCGCCCGCATTCCCGATAATCGAGCGCACCCCCAATGGGGAAGTGAAGCTCGAGGTCAATTTCGAGAAGCCTGTCGAGGTCGCGGATCTTGTCAAGAACCTCGGCGTCTGGGGCTATGAGAATCCCTCGGTCAGCGTGAAAGGGGCGCCCGGCGCCGCCGAGGGCACGACCATGGAGATCGTCGCAAAAGCGAAGCCCGATGATCCCGAATTCCTTCGGACAAGTATCGAGGGCGAGTACCAGGTGACCGAGCCGTTCGCACGAGTGAGGTCGGTAGGCGCGCACGTGGCCGGGGTGATGAAAGAACGAGCCGCGATAGCAATACTCCTGTCGCTTGTTTTCGTGGTTGGCTACATCTGGTTCAGGTTCGAGTTCAATTTCGGCATCGCGGCCGTCGTCGCCCTCATTCACGACGTTGCCTTCACTGTCGGCATCCTGGCCGTGGCGCGGGTGCCCTTCAACCTGACAATAATCGCGGCTATCCTGACCATCATCGGCTACTCGCTCAACGATACCATTGTTGTGTTCGACCGCATCAGAGAGAACCTGGCGCTTCTGCGCCGCGAGCGCTACGAGAACATAGTTAATATCAGCGTAAACCAAACCCTGTCCCGAACACTGCTCACGTCGATCACCACGCTCGTGGCCGTTTTGGCTCTGCTGCTATTCGGAGGCGGGGTGATACGCAACTTCGCATTCGCCCTCATGGTGGGCGTGTTGGTCGGCACGTACTCCTCGATCTTCATCGCCAGCCCGTTTGTCGTAATGATGCACAAGCGGGCCGAAAAGAGGCGCCACGCGACATCCGCCGCAGCGGCACACTCACGAGGCTGATTGCCGCACCGGCCGGAAGGCACCAGCAACAGGCGGGCGAGAAATCGCCCGCCTTTTTTGCGCAGTTTCCGTTTCAGAGACTCACCAAATCTGACGATGTATTAGGTGTGCGCTGTGCGGGAACGGCGCGCCGTGAACCTTTGTACTCCTGACGAACAAATTACATCGCTCGCCGGTAATACTCGCGACAAGGAGGTCATCCGATGAATAAAGAAGCGAAAATCGGGCTGTTTGCGGTTCTTGTGCTTGCGGTTCTCGTGGCTGTGATATGGGCAAAGCTGGCCGGAGAAGATCAACGCGACACAGACACGGTCGCCTCTGAAACCGCCCGAGGTACCCTTGATCAAACAATGATAGTCGCCGGAGAGACAGCCGTCGACCCCGCGCCCGGGTCGCCGTTCGAAGGATCGGCCTCACATTCCAAAGACCCCTCGTCCACAGTCGAGGCGGACCCCGACCCGATCTCCTATTACAACCGGGAAAGAAACAGGGAAAAAACAGATATATTCAATTCCGTCTTCGGCGAGGACCTCGATGATGATCAAACCAAGCCTGAAGACAGAACGGCCAAAAATAACACCGAGATCGACCACACCGCCCTCTGGGACACGATTGATGCCGCCACACAAAAGAGAACCGAAACCGGCCCGACGGCTGAAACGCCCGTGACGACCACGGACTTCAATTTCCACGACCGAGAGCAGTCCGAATGGCCCAAAGAGCACGCAGTAGCTGAGGGCGAGACACTCACGGCAATCTCGACGCTCTACTATAACACCAGCGAACACTGGCGCCTGATAGCCGACGCCAACCGCGCCGCCGTGCCCGATCCCGACAGGCTCTGGGCCGGCATGAAACTGAGAATCCCGCAGCCCCCGCCGGCTCGCGGGCCAATCGCCGAAAGCAACACAAACCTGATACCCAGACCGGGCTCCATGTATAAGGTCAGGAAGGGCGACACGCTGAGCGGGATCTCGCACATAGCTTATGGAACAGCAAAAGAATGGCATCGGATCCTGACCGACAATAAGGACAAGCTCTCGCTCCCCGGAGAACTTGCCGAGGGTATGGTCATAAGCATCCCGGCCAATCCCTGAGGCGCGGCGGGGAGTTCTCGACAAGACTGCGATTTCAGCGCTCAGCAGCCGCAAGCCGGCGGCTGGGCGTTGTTTGTTATTTGCCGGTTACAGATCGCATGCGGTACGTCTTTGATGCAAGTAATCCACGGCACCGACAACTTGCCCCACCTGAAATGGCCCGTAGCCACGCTCGGCACGTTCGACGGCATCCACCTCGGCCACAGGAAAATCCTGAACGAAATCACAAGCTGGGCGCATGGCAAGGGCGGCCAGGCGGTTGTTCTCACCTTCTCGACTCACCCGCGCACCATCACCACGGGCGTGGCCTCCGAGTTCATAACCTCCCTTAACCACCGGCTGCTCCTGATGGAGCGCCTCGGAGTCGACATCGCCATTGTGCTCGACTTCGACCGCAAGCTGGCCGAAATGCCCGCCGAAGAATTTGTCGCGAAGTACTTCTGCACACTCATCAAGGCCCGCGGAATCGTGGTGGGGTTCGACAATCGCTTCGGCAAAGACGGCACGGGTAACGCCGCCCTCCTGCGAAAAATGGGAGCTGAAAACGGCTTTGAGGTACGCGAGATAAGCCCCGTGCAAGTCGATGGCGAGACCGTCTCGAGCACAGCCATCCGAAATGCAATCTGCGAGGGCCGCCTGGCTCGTGCGGCGGCCATGCTCGGCCGGCCGGTGTCCTTGCTGGGCACAGTAGTCGGCGGCGAGGGCCGCGGCAGGCAGCTCGGCTTCCCGACGGCCAACCTCGACCTCCACCACGAGGCCCGGCCGCCCGCGGGGCTCTACGCCGGATACGCCTCGGTAGGCGCTCGCACATACAAGGCACTTGTCAGTATAGGAAGCCAGCCCACGTTTCACGCGCCCGACGCACCGGTTGTCGTCGAGGTTCATCTCCATGATTACAGCGGGAATCTCTACGGCCGCGACCTCGAAGTGGTATTCGTGAAAAAACTGCGCGACCAGCGTGAATTCGGGTCCGCCGAAGAGCTCATCGCAGCCATGCGGGAAGACATCAAGCGGCTGGCGGAGATCGACACCGGCTGACTCCGGCGCCTTTCAATTCCCCTTTCAACAGAGCGTGTGGCAAATAGGCGATTTAGCTGAGGGAGATACGGCAAAACGCCTATCGTTTCAGTCGCCGAACCACCTCATCCAGCGTGTCGCCGCCGTATCTCTCGAGGAGTGCCGCGGCCAGCTCGAATGCGACGGCGTTTTCGACGACGACCGACGCGGCGGGGACGGCGCAAACGTCGGACCGCTCGGTCGAGGCATCGGCCGGCCCGCCTGTTTCCATATCGATGGTGCGAAGCGGGCGCATGAGGGTGGGGATGGGTTTCATGGCGGCTCGTACGACCACCGGGCAGCCATTGGTGAGCCCGCCTTCAATACCGCCGGCGCGGTTCGTGGGCCGCGCGGGCGCGCCGGAGGGGCCGGCGATTATCTCGTCGTGTACCTGTGAGCCGCGTGCCGCGGCGACGTCCCGCCCCATTCCGATCTCGACGCTCTTTATTGCCTGAATGGACATCACGGCCCGTGCGAGGCGGCCGTCGAGCTTCTGCGACCACTGCGCGTAGCTGCCGAGGCCCGCAGGGACCTCGAACGCCTGCACCTCGATGAATCCGCCGAGCGAATCTCCGTCGGCGCGGGCGGCGTCGATCTCCTTTTTCATTTGTTGTGTTGCGTCGGGCGCGGGACAGTACATTTCGGAGTTGTCGCGCGCGGCCCGCAGCGCCGCGGCGTCGAACTGCGGTGGCGCAATCCGCACGGACCCTACGGCTGTCACATACCCGATGACCTCTACGCCTACCTCGCGCAGGAGGAGCGCGGCCAGTGCCCCGGCTGCAACGCGCGCTGCCGTCTCTCGAGCGCTGGCGCGTTCGAGCACGTCGCGCGCGTCGGTGATGCCGAATTTCTGCATTCCGGCGAGATCCGCGTGCCCGGGTCGCGGCCGCGTAACGGCGGGGGAGCCGTCGATCCGGAAATCGCGGTTGGGGATCAGCATGGCTACGGGGCTGCCGATCGTGTGGCCACTGCGGACACCCGAGAGTACCTCGACGCGGTCGGTTTCAATTTTCATTCGGTCGCCGCGCCCGTATCCCCCCTGTCGGCGGGCGAGCTCGGCGTTTATGAAATCCTCGTCTATTCTCAATCCGTGGGGCAGTCCCTCGACAAGGGCGATCAGGCAGCGCCCGTGACTCTCGCCGGCCGTGGTAAACGTGAGCATCCTTTAACTCCGAGGCATTTGCGATGCTATTCCTATCGGCACCGTGGAAGGAAGGGCTCCTTCACCTTTTCTATCGTTTCAAGTAAATAGCGTTTGACGTCGGCGCCCAGCCCGAACCCGCCGAGGGAGCCGTCTGCCCGCACAACGCGGTGGCAGGGAATGACAAACGCCACGGGGTTCTGGCCGACGATATTGCCGACGGCCCGCGCTGCTCGGGGCCTCCCGGCTCGCGCGGCGAGCTCTCCGTACGACACCGTCGTCCCCCTGGGCACCCGCCTCAATTCCTCCCACACGGCTCGCCGAAAGCCGGTGGCGGAGGATATGTCGACGCTTATCGGCTCCAGCGAGACATCCTCGCCCGCGAGGTACCGCTGCAGCAGGCCCAAAGGCGGGGCGAGGGGGGCATCGTCACGCACTGCGCCGGGGTTCTTCTTCCGAAATTCGCTCTCCGAGCCGCCGAGTGCGATGGAACAGATGCCGCGGTCGGTTGCCGCCGCGTATATTGTGCCGATGGGGCTTTGCGCTGAGCTGTACTTTTTCATTCCTCACCAAAGACCTGCGCCGAGTAAACGTAGACCTCGGTCTCGGGGTCCTTCCACGCATCGGCGGCCAGGCCCGCCTTGTGCGCGCAGCAGGTGGAGAGGAATTCTTCGAGGGTCATATTGTGTTCGGTGGCCACTTGCGGAAGGAAAGTGCCGGACCTCATTCCGCGGCGGATGTAGATTCCGTGAACGCCCAGTTTGACGTCTTCCAGCGGATTTTTCACGCGGCTCATGGGCGAGAGGACTGAGATTTCGATCTTGATGTCGTCCAATTCGTCGGCCCTGATCCTTCTGCCGGCAAACCTCGGGTCTTCCAATGCGGAGGCGCGGCCCATTTTCTGGACGACCCGGAAGAGGGGTTCGTCGGCGGTGAACCTGCCTATGCAGCCGCGAAGGTCCCCACCCTTTGTGATTGTAACAAAAGCCCCTTGGTGGCCCTGCAACTCGGGGCCGTCCACGGCAAACACCGGGGCCTGATCGCCCCTGATGGCCGCCTCGATGGTCTTTCTGGCAACATCCAGCAGCATCGCCTGGCCTTGTTCGTTGATCATTTGAGCTCCTTGAGTAAAGACGAGCGAGAGGTAACTTACGCTGGTCTCGTAGTCGCCGCTGAGGTCGCCGGATGTGTAGTATTTCGCGATTGCGGCCTTGCTGCCGTGAGGGAGGGCGCAAAGGAGCACACCGATCGGCTTTCGCCCGCAAATTGTATCGCCTGTCTCCGTCAGGTGCTTTCGGAAGCCGTTGAAATCGAGCGCCATGATCGGCTTGGCCGCCGCCATCGCGAGTTTCTTGAGATTCTCCTTTACGTCCGTGCGAAAACGGACATAGTCGAAATGCCGGCCGTAGTGCGTGAAATCGCTGCTGACGACGAGCAATGTGTTGGAATCGAGCAGCGGGCGAATCTCTTGGGCAATCTCTGTCGTCTGCGCGGCATCGATCTCGCCGATGAGGATCGGCACCAGCTTAAACTCCCCCTTGAGGGCGCGCTGAAGGAACGGAAGCTCGTTTTCAACCGAGTGCTCACGAGCGTGAGCGGCGGGTACGGTGTTGAAAAGCCTGTGGCCGAGGAGCTTTTTGCATGCCTTTCGATCGAGCGGGATGGTGCCGAGAGGCGTAGCGTAGGCGTCCACGTTCAAGATCGACGCCCCCCTCAGCGGGGCAAAGTGGCTGATCCCCAGCACGACCACGCGCTTGTAGCTCAAGCCCTTCACGGCGGAAAACGCCGCTCCCGCGCACTTGCCGGAGTATCTGAACCCGGCGTGCGGCGAGATGACGGCAATCGGCCGGCCCTTTAAGGTGGTGTCGGGCTCTTCCAGCAAGAAGGCATCGACCTGGGCCGCCAACGTTTCTTTGTCGGCCGGATACCACCCACCGGCGCCCGTGGGGTTTCGGCTTTGCTCTCCGTTGCACGATGCGGCAAGAACAATCACGGCCACTACTCCGATCGGCATAATCTTTTTCATAGTATTCTGCCCCCGGCGGTTGACATTCTCGCTCAGTTCCATTGTACCCGGTTACCGGGAATAGTTCAAGCGCAACGAGACCAAAATCTCATGTTTCCGCCTTGCCAAAATGCGTCCGCGGCTC
>Ga0180432_10004819_pt1 | contig 18287 bp, 10 predicted proteins | sample SS_ome_10_FD_132414 | JGI IMG/M metagenome (GOLD analysis project Ga0180432, IMG submission 132414) | Hypersaline lake sediment archaeal communities from the Salton Sea, California, USA - SS_1_MS_2 metaG | ecosystem: Environmental > Aquatic > Non-marine Saline and Alkaline > Hypersaline >...
GATCAGCTTATGGCCGAGTGGCTGCGGGCTCACACTATACCAACGATTACGGTGGCGACCAAGGCGGATAAACTTTCCCGAAACGCTTTAAACAAACAATTGAAGACCATCAGAAAAGCTCTCGGTTTGTTCGAAGAAGACTCCTTGATTGCCTTCTCTGCAAAAACCGCGATTGGCAAAGATCTTTTATGGCAGGTAATCATGAAATTGCTTTGATCTGAGCGATGATTAGAGTGTCAATTTTTACAGGAGGTTATCGATGGCTGTTGCAGGAATTGACATCGGTTCACTTACAGCTGAAGTGGTGATTATGGAACAGGATAAAATGATCAGTTATGTCATTCGGCCCACTGGATTCAACAGTAAGCAGGCTGCTGAGAAAGCAATCAAAGAGGCCTTGATGAAGGCGGGTCTAAACATGGCAGATCTTAGCAGTATTGTAGCAACCGGGTATGGTCGAATCAGCATCGATTTTGCCGATAAAATTGTGACAGAAATAACCTGCCACGGTCGGGGTGCTTTTTTTTGGGACCCGACGATCAGAACGGTAATTGATATCGGCGGACAGGACAGCAAGGTGATTCGTCTTTCAAAAGAGGGACGGGTTACCGATTTTGCAATGAATGATAAATGTTCTGCCGGTACAGGACGTTTTCTTGAAGTAATGGCGCATGCTTTGGAAGTAGATATTGATCAACTCTCTTCCTTAAGCGACCGGGCTAAAAAAACCGTTTCAATTAGCAGTATGTGTACTGTTTTTGCTGAATCAGAAGTGGTTTCCCTGATCGCTCAGGGTTTACCGCGAGAGGATATTGCCTGCGGTTTGCATCAGTCAATTGCCGACCGGACAGCTGGCCTGGTTCACCGGGTAGGACTGGAAGAAAGAGTAATGATGACGGGCGGAGTAGCTAGAAATAAAGCAGTAGTTAAGGCTTTGAATCAAAAATTTAATACACAGATAGTAGTTCCTCCGGAGCCGCAAATCGCCGGGGCCTTAGGTGCAGCGTTGTTAGCTGCCGAAGCTTAAGCGGTTAGTGAAATCTGGAGTCATGGTCAGGCTTGTTTTCTCTTAGTCTACTTTTTATCTGTAGACTTAAAAAAGCAGCAATTGCAACCTTTAACAGGTCAAAGGGAATAAAAGGGAGCACCCCGACTAAAAGTGCCTGGTTGATGCTGTAATGCATCAGAAAGGCAAGCTGAGAAGCGCCCAGTGCGTAGATCAGGATCAGCGCTGGGAGCATGGCCATTGTCAGATTAATTAAAGATGGTTTTTTTATTTTCTCCAGGACAAATGAAATGATTAGAACGGCAGGAATGAATGCGAGAAGATAACCTCCGGTTGGTCCGATCAGCATGGATATCCCGCCTCTGGCCATGGAAAAAACCGGAGCACCGGCCGCCCCGATTAGAAGATAAGAAAATACAGCCAGACCGGCGGGTTTTTTTTCAAGTAGAGCTCCGGTCATCATGACCCCAACTGTTTGGCCGGTAAAGGGAACTGGACTGAAGGGCATCGGAATAGCCACCTGGGCCATAATGGCAATCAGGGCAGTGAATAGCGCTGAAAGTGTCAGTTGCGATAGAGGAAGAGAATTTTTAGTCATCTAAATCAATTCACCATAATTAACCTGATGGATCTTGTTTTGCTGATCCCTGATCAAAAGGTTTCCTGTAACCGAAAGGTCGATGGCGATGCCGGTTAATGAGCCGCCGGCCCATTTAACCGTTACTTTTCGGCCAAGGGTTTCATTATATTTAATCCAGCTTTTCCTGAATGGGGTGAAACCCTCTGTTTCAAATAGCCGGTAGGCTTTAATCAATCTTTCACGAATATCTAAAAAAAACTCAGTTCGGTCTATAACCATCCCCGTTTCGATCTTAATCGAGGTCGCCTTGTTTCGTAGCTCCCGGGGAAAATCGGTTGACTCTTGGCTGATATTCAAACCAATGCCAATTAGTAAGTAATCGATTTGATCTAAATCGGTTTTGATTTCGGTTAATATACCAGCCAGCTTTTTCTCATGTAATATTAGATCGTTTGGCCATTTAATCCTGGCCGGTAGATCGCAGACAGTATTCAAGTAATCAGTGATTACCGCTGCTGTGACCAGGGTTACAGGATTTGCATCAGCAGGACTCATCAGCTCCGGTCTCAGTATGATTGTAAACCAGAGACCTTTTCCCTGTGGTGAAAACCAGCTGCGCCCCAAACGTCCTTTCCCTGCCTGCTGTTCTTCGGCAACAACCGTCGTTTCAGAAGGGGCATTTTCAACTGCCAGTTGACGGGCATCAAGATTGGTTGAATCTACTGATTGTAAATAGATGATTTTCTGATCCACGATTCTGCTCTGATCAAGAAGATCAGGGCCGCTGTAAAGACAGTAGCCGCAATGAGAGCGTGCTTTAATTTGATAACCGTCTTTTCTCAATTTTTCGATCTGCTTCCAGACAGCAGATCGACTGATTCCTAAGGTTTTGCCGATCAAGGTCCCGGAAAGATATTGTTTTTCATTGATTTTCAGCAAATTAAGAACTGCCGCCAGTTTTTGATCCAAGCTACCACCCTGTGCGATATTTTGATAAAATAATAATGAATAAAAAAAACATTGTCAACCCAACACAAGATAATTGGTTGACAATTGATCGAAACGAAATTCCAGTGTTAACCCTTAATTACAGGAAAAAGGCGCAGTTCCAAAAACTGCGCCTAACAAATGTATATAAAAAGAGGGGGTCAACTTGATCCCATTATAAACGACTAAGATTACAGGAATATTACAGTCAGGTTGCTTTTGTATTACATTTAAATATTAATTGGGCGGGAGTAAAGAGCTATGCTTCGGGCAAAAGATTTGATGATCAAACCACAACATTGCCTAAACTGCCGGGTTTCTGCTTCTGAGGCGATCAAGATTTTCTTTAATCACGGGACGCAAGTGCTTGCTGTTTATGATGAGCATCATTTTATAGGTTTAATCACTGCAGAATCAATTAGTCTTTGTTTATACAGTGCTGGCAACCTGGAAATCAAAGCAGCTGCTGATTTAATTGTTAAGGATTGCCCTTCGGTATCGACCGAGAGCAGCTTGGAACAGATCAGATCCTCTTTACCTGGTCACAATTATTTGCTGGTCAGAAACAGGCAGGGAGGGCTGGAAGGGATTATTACCGGAACTGATCTCGCTCAACAGTTGGCAGCAAGCGCCACTGAATTAGAAAAAGAGCTGGACGCAGTAATCAATTTTTCATCTGATGAGATCCTGGTGGCCGATCAGCAGGGCAAGGTTTTAAGAGTCAATCACATTTTTGAGGAAAATTTCGGCGTAAAACTGACTTCAGTCCTGGGTAAAACAGTTGACGAGCTGGAGAAAAAGAAAATATTCTTTCCTTCTGTTACCAGGTTGGTCCTTGACAAAAAAGAGGTACAGACGGTTATACAGTCGCGCCGTGATGGCCGTAAGCTTTTAGCCACCGGCACCCCTGTATTTAATGAAGATGGTTCTATCTTCAGGGTTGTAGTAAATACCAGGGATATTACCAGGCTAAACAACCTGAAAAACCAGTTAGAAGAATCAGAGCTGTTAAAAAACCGTTATCAGCAAGAGCTAATCGAGTTGCGACAGGGTTATCTTGGTGGTGTCAAACTAGTTGCCAAAAGCAAAGCGATGGTAGATTTAATTAGCATCGTCCGCAAAATTGCTGCCGTGGATTCTACTGTCTTGCTGACCGGAGAATCGGGAGTAGGTAAGGGTTTGATTGCTCGCTACATTCATTATAGTAGTCCCCGGTCGGTTAAGCCTTTCACGGTAGTAAATTGTGGTGCGATTCCTGAAAATTTGCTCGAAAGCGAACTATTTGGCTATGCGGGGGGAGCATTTACAGGGGCGCTCAGGGAAGGTAAGATTGGCAAGTTGGAGTTAGCTAATGATGGCACTCTTTTTCTAGACGAAATATCAGATCTACCGCTTAATCTACAAGTCAAATTGCTCCATGTGATCCAGGAAGGGATCATTACCAGGATTGGTGGAACCAAAGAAATTAAGTTGAATTTGCGGTTCATCGCTGCCACGAATCGGGATATTGCCAGGCTGGTTGAAGAAGGTAAATTCCGGGAAGATCTTTATTTTCGTTTAGATGTTATTCCCCTGATGGTTCCTCCACTTAGAGAGCGCCGGGAAGATATCAAGATCCTGGTTGCACAGTTTCTCGATAAGCTTAATCGGCGATACCAAAAGCAAAAAACCTTCACTCCCGAAGCGATGAAATATCTTGAAGCCTACCTGTGGCCCGGAAACGTGCGTGAATTGGAAAATTTAATCGAAAGAATGATGATTGTGATGGATCAGGATCAAATCGGCCCGGAAAAACTGCCCCGACATCTTTTGGGAGAAGTTGGTTTACATAAAACGAATAAGCAGGCTCCTATCTATTCTGCATCCGGTGAACTTCCGCCCCTCAAAGAGACGCTTCAGAAAATGGAAAAAGAAATACTAACCGAAGCACTGAAACGCTACAAAACTACTTACCAAATTGCCGAAGCTTTAGATATTAATCAATCGACTGTTGTTCGCAAATTAAGTAAATATAATCTAGTCGAACGGCAAACCAGGTATAAATAAAAACGTTATTTAATGCCGGAATGCATTATTAATGCAATAGCGCATTACTAATAATGTTTCTGCAGTTTTTGTCCGGATTCCCACAGCTGGAAAACCTCAGTAATTTCTTCTATGCTAAGCAATGATGATCAGGATACCGTTTTCCTTTGATTATTTGCTGTTGGCATTACTTTTGCTATTTAATTATAACAGCATAAAAATATTAAAAACCAGAAAGGGGTTTTAGCTGATGAGCGGTAACAATGGCAAGAGTCCTGCGTTTGGGCCTGGTCCCAAATCTCAAGATTTACTGAAAATGCGCGATGAACATGTTGCCAGGGGGATATCCTATGTTTTACCCGTTTTTATTGAAGAAGCAAATGGAGCTTTGCTCAAAGATGTTGATGGTAATGAGTATCTCGATTTCACAACCGGGATTGGGGTTCTTAACATTGGACACAATCATCCGGCTGTAATTGAGGCGATTAAAAAGCAGGCTGATCAGTATTTACACACTTGTTTCATGGTAACCATGTATGAACCCTATGTCAGGCTAGCTGCCGGTCTAAATAAACTGGCTCCGGGTAATTTTCCCAAAAAAACGGCATTATTTAACAGCGGTGCCGAGGCGGTTGAAAATGCTGTTAAGCTGGCCCGGCGATACACTAAAAAAACAGCCCTTGTTTCCCTTGAGTGCGCTTTTCATGGTCGAACCTTAATGACGATGACCTTAACCTCCAAAGTCAGGCCTTATAAATACGGATTCGGTCCTTTTGCTCCCGATGTCTATAAGATCCCTTCTCCCTATTGCTATCGCTGCCGTTTTGGCTTAAATTATCCGGATTGTAATCTAAAATGCGCTCGCTACCTGGAACAATTTTTTGCGGTAGAATGCACTGCTGATCATGTTGCAGCGGTGATTGCCGAACCGATCCAGGGTGAAGGCGGCTTTATTGTCCCCCCTGCTGATTACTTTAAAGTTCTGCATGAAATTTGTCGCAATAATGATGTTCTGTTAATCATTGATGAAATTCAGGCTGGTTTTTACAGGACGGGAGAACCCTTGGCCAGCTTCCATTTCGGGGTTGATCCTGATCTAATTACAATGGCAAAATCGCTGGGTGGCGGAGTGCCGATTAGCGCGGTCACCGGCAGAGCCGAAATTATGGATGCAGCAGGTCCAGGTGAAATTGGTGGTACCTATGGGGGCAACCCACTTGCCTGTTCCGCTGCTCTTGCTGTACTCGAGGCGACAGAAAAAGAAAATATTGCCGAGCGGGCTAAAGAAACCGGTCGTCTTGCCGCCGCCAGGCTGGACCAGATGGCTGAAAAATACAAGCTCATCGGGGAACATCGCGGTCTGGGGGCGATGAGAGCGCTTGAACTGGTTAAAGATCGCCAGACAAAAGAACCTGCTCCGGAAGCGGCCAAAAAGATTATCAAGCGTTGCCATGAAAACGGTTTAGTGATTATCACTTCAGGGATATTCAGCAATGTGATTCGCCTGCTGATGCCGGTTAACATTCCGGTAGAACAGCTTAATAAAGGGATGGATATTCTTGAAAGGGCACTGGCTGCCGAAGAGGGAGGTAACTAATATTTGTATTCAACATTCGGAAAGCTCCTGCTAATTGATTTAACTAAAGCTGACATTGTTGAGAAAGAGCTGGAGGAAGATATATTTCAAAAGTACCTTGGCGGTAAAGGTCTTGCCAGTTACCTGCTGATGAAAATGTTGCCCCCGGGTACTGATCCACTGGCGCCGGAGAATGTCTTGATTTTTACAACAGGTCCGGCAGCTGATACCACTCTGGCTCCTGCTTCCCGTTTTGGGGTTTTTAGTAAGTCACCGGCTACCGGTTTCTATTCGGAATCGTACAGCGGCGGACACCTGCCTCCTGTCATGAAAAGAACCGGCTATGATGCTATTGTTATTACCGGTGCAGCTGAACATCCCTGTTACATCTCTATATCTGAAGAGGGCGTTAATTTTTATGATGCCAATGGAATCTGGGGCCAAGAATCATACCCAGCAGAAGAAGAGATCATCAAGGCCGTAGGGATTAAAGGTGCACAGGCCCTGGTAATTGGGCCGGCCGGGGAAAAGAAATTGCCTTTTGCCTGCATCAAGAATAATCGCTGGCGCAGCGCCGGAAGGACCGGCCTGGGTGCAGTTATGGGTTCGAAGCATCTTAAGGGAATAGTATTCAGCGGCAGTGCTAAAGTAGCGCCTTTTGACGAAGAAGCGTTAAATACCTGGAGCCGTAATTTTTTCCAGCGCTATAAAGATTCACCCGAAGCAAGACTTTATCAAGAGAAGGGCACCCCTGCCCTGGTTGCCGTAACAAATAGCAGCGGTTGTTTTCCAACCCGTTACTGGTCTGCCGGTAAGCTTGAAGGTTGGGAGAAGATCAGCGCAGATTATATGCAGGAAAAAATGGCTGTAAAATCGAGGGGCTGCTACCGGTGTTTCTTTGCCTGTGGTAAACTGACTACGGTTAAGGAAGGCAGGCACCTGGGGCTTAAGGTTGAAGGTCCTGAGTTTGAAACCATTTATGCTTTTGGCGGACTCTGCTGTTTGCCGCAAATGGAAGAGATCCTTTACTTAAATGATCTCTGTGACCGTTGGGGTATCGATACAATAAGTGCCGGTAATATATCTGCTTTTGCGATCGAAGCTGGCTTGCGCGGCAAACTTGACAATCCGCCCAGATACGGAGACGCTGACTCTATAGCAGGTTTTTTGGAACAGGTAGTTGAAGGTAAGGGTGACGGTAAACTTTTTGCCGGTGGCCTTAAAGAGGCAGCCAGACTCCTTGAGATGGAAGATTTTGCAATTCACGTCAAGGGGCTTGAACCTGCCGGTTATGACCCCAGGGTTTTAAAAGGGATGGGACTTGCTTATGCCACATCGGATCGGGGTGCCTGTCACCTAAGAGCTACCTTTTATAAACCGGAATTGAGCGGGATGATTGATCCGGGGCAGATAAAAGGTAAAGCCAGGATGTTTATTGATTATGAAGATCGCTTAAATATCTATGACTGTTTAATATTTTGCCGATTTTATCGCGATCTTATCCATTGGGAGCAGTTGATAGAAATTCTTTACCTGCTTACCGGCAATCGATACAGCTTAGCTGATTTACACAGCTTTGCATCAAGAATTCAAACCCTGACCAGGCTATTTAACTATCGCGAAGGAGCTACGAGGGCTGATGATCTTTTACCGCGTCGACTGATGACGGAAGCCATTAATGATGGTGAAAATCTAATCAGCCAGGAAGAACTGGAGCAAATGTTGCAAGATTATTACCTGCTGCATGGTTGGGATCAAAATGGTGTTCCGCCATTGAAGCAGTTCTGATCAATGATTTACTGTTTATGAATCTAAGCTTGAAATAAGGAGAATTGTTCTATGAAACAGGCTACAGCTACTGATTTAAAAGTGTTAGCGCAGGAACACCCGGTTTTTGCCGTCAAAGAAATTGTTGAAAAGCATATTAAAAGCAAAGGGGCGGCAATACCGATTCTGCAGGAGATTCAAAATGTTTTCGGCTATATTTCACCGGAACTGCTGCAGAGAGCCGGAGAATTTTCTGGTATTCCGGTAAACGAACTTTACAGTATCGTTACATTTTATGCCCAGTTCAGGTTGGAACCGATTGGAGAGCATCTGATCCAAGTTTGCCATGGGACAGCCTGCCACTTAGCCGGTGCGGAACGAATCACTGAGTCAATTCAGTTCGAAACGAAAGCCGGGCCGGGGAAAACCAGCGATGACGGTCTGTTTACAATGGAAAAGGTAGCCTGCCTCGGCTGCTGCAGTCTGGCACCGGTACTGACCATTGACGAGGAAACTCATGGACAGCTTTCTCCCGAGAAAGTTCGTAAAATTATTAAGGATGTGCGGCGGAAAAACCCTGAGCAATCTGCTTCAAAGGGGGATAATGAAAGTGCAGGATAAACAGTATAGGGTCAAGGTTGGCCTTGCAACCTGTGGGATTGCCGGCGGAGCAGCTAAAGTTTATCAAATTTTAAAAGATCGCCTGCAAGACAGCGGGATTGAAGTGGAACGAACCGGTTGTATCGGGATGTGCTACAATGAACCGCTGGTCGAGGTAATTGAAGCTGACGGCCAAAGTTATCTTTATGGAAATTTAGAGCCGGAAGACAGCTTGCGTATTGTTGATGAGCATATCGAAAAAGGCAAACCGGTAAGAGATTTGCTTGTGCTTGGTCGAAGTGCTGAAACCGATGATCAGACTTTTTTAGAGAAACAACATCGAATTTTGCTTAAAAATTGCGGCCATATCGATCCAGAAGAAATTCAAAGTTACATCGATGCCGATGGTTACAAAGGTTTAAGAAGAGCCCTGGAGCAAATGACTCCGGAAGCAGTAATCGAAGAAATAAAGCAATCCGGGTTAAGAGGCAGAGGTGGTGCAGGTTTCCCAACGCATCTGAAATGGAGCCTGACCCGTCAAGCCGAGGGGACCCAGAAGTACATTGTTTGCAATGCAGACGAGGGTGACCCTGGTGCTTTTATGGATCGCAGTGTTCTTGAAGGTGATACACACAGCGTGTTGGAGGGAATGCTAATTGCCGGGTACGCCATCGGTGCCTCGGTCGGCTATGTATATATCAGGGCCGAATATCCGCTGGCCATTCGCCGCTTAAAGATTGCCATCGGGCAGGCTGAAGAAAGAGGCTTACTTGGTAAAAATATTCTTGGTTCCAACTATAATTTTGAAATATTTATCCGGGAAGGAGCCGGAGCTTTTGTTTGTGGCGAGGAAACAGCTCTTTTAATGTCGATTGAGGGGAAAAGAGGGATGCCTCGCTTTCGGCCGCCGTTTCCGGCTCAAAAAGGTCTTTTTGGTTGTCCCACATCGATCAATAACGTTGAAACATTTGCCAATGTGCCCCGCATTCTGCATCTGGGGGCTTCGGCCTACAATCAGCTTGGGACCGAGGAGAGCAAGGGGACCAAGGTTTTTGCCCTGGCGGGAAAAATCAGGCGGGGTGGTTTAATCGAGATTCCAATGGGCACAACCATCAATGAAATAGTATTCGATATTGGAGGAGGAATTTCAACCGGAAAACCGTTTAAGGCAATCCAAACCGGTGGTCCTTCCGGTGGCTGTATCCCAGCGGAGTTGGGCGATACTCCCGTTGATTACGAATCGCTTAAAAAGATTGGGGCGATCATGGGTTCCGGTGGTCTGCTGGTGATGGATGAAGAAACCTGTATGGTTGATGTTGCCAGGTATTTTCTCTCATTCACCAGGGAAGAATCTTGTGGCAAGTGCACCTTTTGCCGGGCCGGGACAAACCAGATGTTAAAGATTTTAGAACGCATCTCAGAGGGTAAGGGACGGGAAGAAGATGTCGATTTGTTGATCGAATTGGCTGAAAAGATTAAAGCCGGCTCTCTTTGTGGTCTTGGACAGACAGCGCCAAACCCGGTTCTGACCACTATTAAATATTTTCGAAATGAATATGATGCCCATGTTAAGGAAAAGTACTGCCCAGCCAAAAAATGTAAGGCTCTGATTACCTATGAAATTAATCCGGAAGCCTGCACCGGTTGTACTCTATGCGCCAGAAATTGTCCGGTTGATGCTATTTCTGGCATCAAAAAGGAAGCACACGTTATTGATCAGACAATCTGTATACGTTGCGGTCTTTGCATCAACAGTTGTAAATTTGATGCTGTAAATGTAAATTCGAAACCGAAGCAGCCTGTATAAGCGCCAGTGGGTCCTTGCTTCTTGATTATTAATATGGAGGATTAAATATGCCCAAGGTAGAGATCACCATTAACGGGAAAAAAATAATGGCTGAAAAAGGCAGTAACCTGCTTGAAACAGCCTTGCAGAATGGAATTGATATTCCCCACCTTTGTTATGATCCGCGGATTAAACCGTTTGGATCTTGCCGCCTCTGTTTTGTTGACACTGGTGGACCAAGAGGACCGGTTGCTGCTTGCGGAACCGTGGTGGAAGAAGGTATGAATGTAGTAACTGATAACGAATCATTGTATGAACTGCGTAAAACTGCTCTGGAACTTTTACTTTCAGAACATTGCGGTGATTGTATTGCTCCCTGTCAAGAAGCCTGTCCTGCCCATATCGATATCCAGGGTTACATTGCCCTGCTCGACAGGAAAGAATATAAGAAGGCAGCCGATTTAATCAAAGAAAAGATGCCTTTACCTTCAATCTGCGGTCGTGTTTGTCCGCGATTTTGCGAAGATCAATGCAGGAGAAACATGATTGATGATCCGGTTAACATCTGCGACCTGAAAAGATTTGCCGGAGATTATGACTTGGAAATGATTGATTCCTACAAAACAGATGCTGCTGCTGATAGTGGTAAAAAAGTAGCAGTGGTTGGTGGTGGGCCGGCGGGTTTGACTGCTGCGTACTACCTGGCTTTGAAAGGCCACCAGGTGACCTTATATGATCGTGGTCCAAAGCTTGGCGGAATGTTGCGCTATGGTATCCCTGAATACCGCCTGCCGAAAGCGCTGCTTGACCGGGAGATTAACCTGATAGCCGGACTCTGCCGGGAGGTCCGCTTGGGAGAAGTATTTGGAAAAGATTTTACCATTGATGATCTAACTGATCAATACGATGCCGTCTTCCTTGGTTTAGGCTGTCAGTCAGCCCAGGGGATGGGTCTCGAAGGAGAAGATCGGCCTGGTATCCTCAAAGGGATTGATTTTTTACGCTGTGTGGCCGAAGGTAATCCCCCGGTCCTGGGCAAAAAAGTGGCGGTTGTCGGTGGCGGCAATACGGCAATGGATGCCGCCAGAACAGCGCTTCGTTTAGGGGCAGAAGAAGTTCATTTAATCTACAGGCGCAGCCGCAATGAAATGCCGGCAGCCCTCATAGAAATCGAAGAAGCAGAAGAAGAAGGTATTAAATTTGATTACCTGACCAACCCGGTCTCGGTTTTGGGCACCGACTGTGTTATGGGTGTAGAATGTGTGCAGATGGAGTTGGGTGAACCCGATGAAAGTGGTCGTTGTCGTCCCTTGGCAGTTGAAGGATCAGAGTTCAAACTTGAAGTCGATAATGTGATCATGGCGATCGGACAAACACTGGATCAGGAAAGTACCTGTTCATGCAATCTCGAGCTAAAAGGAAAAACGATGGCCGCCTGCTCTGATACCGGTCAAACTTCTGTTGAAAAAGTATTTGCCGCCGGGGATGCTGTAACCGGTCCGGCTACAGTTGTTGAAGCCGTTGGGGCAGCAAGGAAAACTGCACTGGCCATGGACCGATACCTTCAGGGTCAAATGGTTGAATCTGAACCGCACATCTACAATTGCTCGATGGGCCGGCTTGACCAGCTTGATCCCGATGATTTTTCTGAATATCCGAAAGAAGAGCGTTTGCCGGTGCACCATCTAGCCCCGGAAGAGCGCAAGAAAAGTTTTGCAGAATATAACCAGGGGTTGAGTGAAGAAGATGTTGTCAAAGAAACAAAGCGCTGCCTTTCCTGCGGTTGTCAGGATGTTTTTGAGTGTTCCTTACGCCGATTGGCTACTGATCTCAACCTCGATAACGAACGGTTGGGGACAGAAAAGAAAAGATATCCCATCAGGAAAGATCACCCCTTTATTGTGCATGATCCCAACAAATGCGTGCTTTGTGCGAACTGTGTCCGTATTTGCCATGAAGTTCAGGGGGCTAATGCACTCTGCTTGGTTAATCGCGGTTATGATACGCTAGTCAGTCCAACTTTACAGCTGCCTCTAAATGAGACTACCTGTGAATCTTGTGGACAGTGTGTATCGGCTTGTCCTACCGGGGCTCTTACCGCAAAAGGCTATTTCTCCAAACCCGGTCCCTGGTTTCCCGATCGAGTGGTTGAAAGTACCTGCACACGTTGTGGGATCGGCTGCCGCATCGAGTTGAATGTAGTGGCGAACAGGGTAACAGCGATAAATTCTCCTTTGCGTCAGGATCTAAATGATGGCAATTTGTGTCTTAGAGGTCGATATGAGTCGCTTTTTGCTCAAGACACCGATCGGATCCTGAAACCATTTGTCAATTTTGACGGACAAAAAAAACAAGAAATAAAATGGCCGGAAGCATTAGAAAGGGCCGCTTCCGGATTGTTACAGGTTAAAAAAGAATCTGGTCCGGAAAATATTGCTGTTGTTATCTCATCATCCCTGTGTAACGAAGAGATGATCCTGGCCCAGAAATTAGCTACAGAGCTTATTGGGACAGATCAGTTTTACGCAACGGGGTTACCTTTGTCAGCAGCAAATAAAAGCATTAAATCTTTGTCTTACAAAAATATTGCTGAAAGCGATTTTATCCTGGTAATTGATGCCGACCTGCCTGAAGATTATCCGATTGTGGCTCAAAAAATACGTAAGGCCCTGAGTCAAGATGCAAAACTTGCTTTTATTGGGACGGAAGTAAATCGTTTGTTTAAAGATGCAGATGTTTCTGTGCTTTACAGCCCGGGGAAACTTAAGGCAATATTAAAAGTGTTGCTGTACTATGAAAGTGGCAAAGAAAAAGTCCTTTCACTCAGTGATGCTGAGATTACTGCAGCTTTAGCCTCTTTGCCCCAGGATCTTTCTGATAATCCGGCTGTTTTGGTGCAGATAGCCTCTTTATTCTTAAATTCAAACAAGCCGGTAATCGTTGTTGATGGAGATAAAACCGGCAGCGAAACATATGACCTTTTAGCAGAACTTTACAGACAGGCCGGAAATGATCTTAACCCCGGCATTCTTGCTCTGCACAGGGGTGGAAATACTGCAGGTCTGATTGAACTGGGTTTTGCCACAGGACTGGTGGATGAAAATGTTTTAGCTCCTGGTTGCATTAATGATCAGGTAATGGTGGCAGACCTGTTTAAGCAGATGAAAGGTTTACTGCTGATTGGCGATGAGCCGGCAGCACTGATTGATCTCGCAGCACCAGATAGTTTCATTGTGACGTTAGCTGCTTATCATCAATCCAAACTGCTCGCTTCCGATCTGGTTTTACCATTGGCCGGCTATTTTGAAACAACCGGAACGGTAGTTAACGCTGAAAGAAGGCTTTGTGAACTAAGGCCAGCCTATGCGCCGCTTGCGGGGAAAAGCAATTCAACGTTGCTGATTGACTTCGCGACAGCGCTAGGCGGCACCTTGGAACCAGTAACAAAAGCTCAGGTTGTCGAAAGAATGAGTCGGCATTTATTTTTTGAAGCCTAATGGTTTGTGTTGTTCTTTTTCAACATTACTTACCGGGAATCAATACTAGTCAGCCGGGGAGGTGTGTTCCAAGGCTAGTCTCATCATAAAAAAGGGGATTTAAAAGTAAGAATAATAAAAGTATCATGAAATCTGAAAAACTGAATGCGGGAGGATTATTATGTCCACGAAAATCAAAGAGTTTATGAATACTGTGATTGCTAAAAATCCTGGTGAAGTTGAATTTCACCAGGCAGTTGAGGAAGTTGTTGAAACGATTTATCCCTATATTGAAGATAACCCTAAATACCTGAAGGCAAAAATATTGGAACGTTTGGTAGAACCGGAAAGGATTGTCATGTTTAGGGTTCCCTGGCTCGACGATAAAGGAGATGTGCAAATTAACCGTGGTTACCGCATTGAGTGGAATAGCGCCATTGGTCCCTATAAAGGTGGTATTCGTTTTCATCCCAGCGTTAATTTGAGCATTCTCAAATTTTTAGCTTTTGAACAGGTTTTCAAAAACGCCTTGACAACCTTGCCGATGGGTGGCGGTAAAGGCGGATCTGATTTTGATCCCAAGGGCAAATCAGACAATGAGATTATGAAATTCTGTCAGAGTTTCATGACAGAACTGAGCAGGCACATTGGTCCGAACACTGATGTCCCGGCTGGCGATATCGGGGTAGGCGGGCGTGAAATTGGTTACATGTTTGGTCAGTACAAAAGGTTGCGCAATGAGTTTACCGGTGTTTTAACCGGTAAAGGCCTTAATTGGGGTGGCAGCCTGATCCGGCCTGAAGCAACAGGATATGGATGCGTATATTTTGTAGAAGAGATGTTGAAGACCAAGGGTGACTCTTTACGCGGTAAAATTTGTGCTGTTTCGGGTGCCGGTAACGTGGCCCAGTATACTATTGAAAAACTACTTGAAATGGGCGCTAAAGTTGTTACCTGCTCCGATTCAAATGGCTATATCCGGGCGGAGCAAGGTCTGGAAAGAAAAGATCTGGAAAGCGTTTTGAAACTTAAAAATATCAAGCGTGGGCGAGTGAAAGAACTGGTTGATGAATTTGCCTGCGAATACTACGAGGATCAAAAACCATGGTCGGTTAAATGCGACATCGCTTTCCCCTGTGCCACACAGAATGAAATTGATGAAAAAGATGCCAAGATGCTTGTTGAAAATGGCTGTATTGCCGTTGGCGAAGGAGCGAACATGCCTACGACGCCGGCCGGTGTTGAAGTATTTCAGACAGCGAAAATTCTGTATGCTCCGGGTAAAGCCTCCAATGCAGGTGGGGTTTCGACTTCCGGCCTGGAGATGACCCAGAATAATATGCGCTTGGCCTGGTCTAGAGAAGAAGTTGATCAGAAGCTACGTTCTATTATGGTAAGTATACATAACCAGTGTGTTAAATATGGGACACAGGATGACGGCTACGTCGATTATGTCAAGGGAGCTAATATCGCCGGTTTTGTGAAAGTAGCCGATGCGATGATTGACCAGGGAATTGTTTAAGTCGATGCCTGTATAGAAAGCAAGTAAGGCGCTCTCTTTAATCAGGGAGCGCCTTTTGTCGTCTTATCCCTGGTTAACAATGTTTTTTCAAACCTCAAGGTTTGACCTTCTGTTTGCTATTATGTTAATCTAAAGCCGTTGGAAAAGCGGTTTTCGGATTGATGGCGATTTACGCTAAATTAATTATTTTTTTCTGGTGGGCTAACATGGATTTAGAACGCTTGAATTATTACTACACAAAATTTAAATTTGGCGAAGATAATTTCCACGATCTGATGCAATTCAGAGTTCGGGAAATTTTGCTGATCTCCACCCTCTATGATGCCTATACCTTTGAACAGGAGTCAAGGTTAAGTCAACAGTTAGTCGGCGAATATCATGAATTAAAATTGACGACTATACCGCGGATCACCAATGTACCCACTGCTGAAGAAGCTCTGGATAAATTAAAAGAGCAGCGTTATGATTTGATCATTACTACCATGCGCATTGCCGGTTTGACTGCTTTCGAACTGGGTCGGAAGATCAAAGAACAATACAGTGACATCCCGATTTTGCTTTTACTGACTAATAAAGCCGATCTAAGTATTGTATCGGGCAAACAGGGTGAAATGGCTTATTTTGATAATGTTTTTCTCTGGAATGGCGATTCCAAGCTGATCCTGGCGATGATCAAATACATCGAGGATAAGCAGAATGTCGAATACGATACCCGCAATGGTCTGGTCAGAGTGATCCTGCTGGTGGAAGACTCGGTTGATTTTTATTCCCTTTATCTGCCGGCACTTTACAAAGAGATTATGTTACAGACCCAAAGGCTAATTTCCGAGGAATTAAATGATGCCCAAAAGTATTACCGGATGCGAGCCAGACCGAAAGTCCTCTATGCCAGAAATTATGAAGAAGCGATTGCTCTTTACGAGCAATATAAAGAATTTATTCTTTGCCTGATCTCTGATATTAGCTTTGAAAAAGATGGTGAAATAAATCGGGAGGCCGGAATAGAGCTAATCAAGACAGTCCAGAAGGATAAATGGGAAATACCGGTTCTCTTACAGTCTTCTGAACCGGCTAACAAAAAAGTAGCTGAATCTTTGCAAGCTAGTTTTATCTGCAAATACTCCCCGAATCTTTTATACGAAGTGAAAAATTTTATCTGTACGAATTTAGGTTTTGGCGATTTTATTTTTCGTAATGCAGACGGAGAAGAAATTGATCGCGCAACCTCTTTGGCAGACCTGGAAAAGAAGATTATGTTAGTTCCAAAGGAAACCTTGCTTTATCATAGCAAGAAGAATCATTTTTCGGCCTGGCTGATTGCCCATGGTGAAATCCAGGTGGCGAGAAAAATACGTCCGGTTAAGAACACTGATTTTGCCGATACTGATCAGCATCGGCAATTTTTGGTTAATGTCTTTAACCAGACCAGGAACCAGCGGCGAAAAGGCAAGGTAATCGCATTTGAGAAAAATTCACTGGCCACGGAAAATCAGATTATTAAGTTAACCGAAGGTTCGCTTGGGGGTAAAGGTCGGGGAATCGCTTTTTTTAACAGTTTATTTTCAATTATAAATACAGAACGGGAAGACGATGAAACTGCGATAAAAATCCCGAGGACTTTTATTATTGGCACGGATGAGTACGATTCTTTTATCGAAGTTAACAAACTACGCAAATTAATGACCTGTGAAAACGATCAATTGATCAAGGAGCAGTTCATTAAAGGAAAACTCACCTCTGAACTAACCGCAAAGCTTACCGAACTGCTGCAGGTTATTACCAAACCCCTGGCAGTGAGATCCTCCGGCCTGCTGGAAGATTCGCAGTCCCAGCCTTTTGCCGGGATTTATGAAACCTACATGCTGCCCAATAATGCGGAGCAATTATCAGCTCGTCTTGAACAGCTAACGCGTGCGATTAAGTTGGTCTATGCATCAGTATATTTACAGAACGCTAAAAGCTACATCGAAAGCCTTCGGTATCGGTTGGAAGAAGAAAAAATGGCGGTTGTGATGCAGGAAGTAGTAGGGAAGGAAACGGCGGGGTTTTATTATCCTCACTTTTCAGGTGTGGCCCAATCGTATAACTTTTATCCCACTTCTTATCTTAAGCATCACGATGGCGTAGCGATGCTTGTTGCCGGCCTCGGCCATTCAATAGTTGAAGGCGGTAGAACCCACCGGTTTTGCCCCCGTTATCCCGAGATGAACTTTTTTTCGCTTGAAGATCAGATCCGTTACACCCAAACAGAAATATTTGCCCTGGATATGCAAAAAGGCAACACCGAGAACGATAAAGTTGAACTTACTACCCTGGCTATGCTGCCAATTGAAACTGTTGAAGAACACAAGAATTTGAAACATCTGGCCTCTGCCTGGGATGCAGCAAACAATCGGATCGAAAGCGGACTTGCTACCGAAGGACCGCGGGTAGTTAATTTTGCCAACATTTTACAGTACGATACTTTCCCCCTGGCAAAGCTTTTGGTTGATATTCTTGGCATCTCTGAAGTTGCCTTTGGAGTACCGGTTGAAATCGAATTTGCAGTTGATCTGACAAGTAATCAAGCTAGTGGCGAAATGCCTGCGTTTTACTTTTTGCAGGTTCGTCCACTTACGGTTAATACTGGTGAACTTAATATCGATCTTGATACACTTGGGGCTGAAGCCCTAATCCTATATACAAATGAAGGGATGGGACACGGTGTAGTTGATAACCTTTATGATCTGGTAGTGGTTAATCCTGAGCACTTTAATAAAACCGAGACCATTAAGATTCAGCAGGAGATAGAATATTTTAATCAAAAACTAAAAAATGAAAACAGACGTTATATTTTGATTGGTCCCGGGCGTTGGGGTTCCCGCGATCGTAGCTTGGGTGTTCCGGTTAGCTGGGGGCAAATTTCGCAGGCCCAGGTTATTGTGGAAGCCGGTATTAAGGATTTTGATATTGAACCATCCCA
>Ga0180432_10004821_pt1 | contig 18284 bp, 22 predicted proteins | sample SS_ome_10_FD_132414 | JGI IMG/M metagenome (GOLD analysis project Ga0180432, IMG submission 132414) | Hypersaline lake sediment archaeal communities from the Salton Sea, California, USA - SS_1_MS_2 metaG | ecosystem: Environmental > Aquatic > Non-marine Saline and Alkaline > Hypersaline >...
AGTTGAGCCAGCTATGCCCACCTGAGCAGCGATTGCGGTATTCTCTCCGATGTAGACATTATGAGCAACTTGAATTTGATTATCGAGTTTCACACCTTTACATATCTTTGTTTCACCAATTGTAGCCCTATCTATCGAGCAATTGCTTCCTATTTCAACGTTATCTTCGATTACAACAATACCTATTTGCGGAATTTTTCTATAACTGCCGTCCTTCTGTCTTGCATTTCCAAAACCATCGCAGCCAACTACACTTCCCGAATGGATAGTAACATTATCACCGATAATACAATTATCATATACAACTACGTTCGGAAAAAAAGTACAGTTTTTACCTATACGGATTTTATTACCAAATGTGCAGTTAGAATGAATCTTTGTGCTATTTCCTATGAAGCAGTCATCTCCGATTTTTACAAAATCACCTGCATAAGTATTTTTACCGAGTTCAGGATTTTTTCAATGGTACAATTTTCGGAAATCCCTATCACATCATCTGTTTTACTATTATAAAAAAGTTCGAGCAGTTTTAAAAAAGACAGATATGGATCCTCGACTCTTACTATGGTGATGTCATTGCGGGGATTCTTAATTACGAAGTTGTTTGATATTATTAAAGCGCCTGCGTTGGTCGTATCATAGAATTTATTATACCGGGGATTTGATATGAAAGAAATTTCATTTCTCTCGGCAGTTTCAATCTTACCAACGTTTGAAATTTCCAGGTCTGGATTACCTTTAAGTTTTCCGTTTAGAAGGTTAGCAATATCAATCGCTTTCATAATAAAAGTTGTATATGCTTATTCGAAAATATTGATCAGAAAATAACTCTTAAAGAAAAGATTTATTTACCTTCAATTATTTTCATAACCTTTGCGGTTAAATCGTACCTTTCATTTACATACAGCAGGAGTATTTCACTGCTTCTATCAAACACGTAATCGAAGTCTTCGTCTTCGGCAACTGTTTGGATAGCTAAGAATATTCTATCCTGCACAGGTTTCATAAACTCTTTTTGCTTCTGGAAATATTCTCCGTTTTCTCCGAATTTACCAACTTTAAAATTTGAAATGAAGGTTTCAAGGTCAGTAATTTCTTGTTCTTTCTGCTGCTTTAATTGTTCAGTGAGAATTAGTTTCTTTTTATCAAAATCTTCTTTCATATTTTTGAGACTGTCTTGAAGTACGGTTAATTCTCTCTGCCATTCAGCAACAAGATTGTCGAGCTTTTGTTTAGCGTCAGTGGCTTCTTGCATAGATTCGACAATCTTCTTAGAATCTATATATCCTACTTTGGTTTGACCAAATGAACTACCGGAGTATATGAAAAAAAACAACACTAATAGCAGATAAAGAAATAATCTTTTCTGAAATATATAGCATGAGGTTTTTAATGAATTCATTTTTTTATTCTTAACTTTTGAAAGATCTCTCCGTCTTACGAAGATTTTCTTCTAAGTAATAACCGTGTGAGACGGGTAAACATAAAAAGAAGATAGAAATGTAATATCATTACTCGAGACATTTCTGATATTATTTCAGCTTATCGAGTACTTTAAACGTTATGTCGAATTCTTTATCTCCGTAAAGTAATATACCGTCCGCTTTATCAAAGACGAAATTAATTTTCATTTGTTTCGCAACTTCTTCGATGACTTTGGTGACTTTTTCTTTAATGGGTTCAAACAATTCCGCTTGTTTTTGTAAAAGATCATTCTGAACCTTTTGCTTATAAATAGCTAATCCTTCATCAAGAGTTCGTATTTCATTTTGAAGCTCGGCTAACTCGTCTTCAAGTTGTTTAATCTCCTCTTCCGAAGTAACCGTACCTGATGAAACCAGAGCCTCAGCTTCTTCGTATTTTATCTTAAAATTTTCTGCTTTTTCTTTTAATTCGTTCTCTTTTGTTTGTACTGTATCTAAATATAATTTCTGAAGGGCTTCCAGTTCATCCATTATTTTTTGGTATTCAGGTAATTGCTTTAATATGACCTCGCTGTCTACATAACCTATTTTCAGTTGTGCGTAACTGTTACCTGAAAAAATAAAAAGCGGGAAGAATAAGAATATTATGAGTGTTTTTATGATTTTCGTCTTCAAAAAAGTTTCTCCTTTACATATAAATTTTAAAAGTAATTTTTTTTTAAAAGCCTCTTCCAAACTGGAAGTGGAACAGCCATTGGGGTTCTTCATTATCTTCGATAAGCCTGTCGAAGCCATAGCCAAAGTCAAATCCTATAAGACCCACTGCGGGAAGAAGTAATCTTGTCCCAAATCCAACAGAGCGTCTCAAGTCGAATGGATCAGTATTAGAAATACTCGGCCATACATTACCAGCTTCCGCAAATGCGAGGACAAAGATAGGGAACGGATCAAGTGATAAGGGATATCTTAGTTCAAGAGCGTATTTAATTGCAACTCTTCCCCCAATCGGACTACCATAAGTGTCTTTAGGACCAACATTTCTATCATCATATCCTCTCAGTGCAATGGTATTGTATGTTAAACCATTACCCCCCATATAGAATAATTCTGTTGGTGGTAAGTATTTATCCGAAGCTAATGAATTTATGAAGGAAAAATTAAAATTAGAGTACAAGACGATTCTTTCATATTTCAGAAGCGGCATATATGCTTCCGCTGTGAATATGTTTTTAATAAATTCAATGGATCCGGGAAGTAATGGTCCGCCGGCTAATTCGGTTGAGTTTGCAACCTTGGTTCCTGTCACGGGGAATACCGGATCAAAAACGGTAGATCTGGTTATAGTTTGTCTTATACTGAACTGACTTCTTATACCTTCCTGGTAATAATTGTCTCCATTTATAACATTTGTCCTCTGAAATTTAAATGACCAATCGCCTCTGAAAAAATCGTCGGGAAATTTGAATCTTCTTCCCAAGTTCACAATTGCGCCGGTTTCTCTTACGTCATATGTATATCTTTGTCTTGTGTCGTATACAGTAAATCCGAGAAGTGTTGGTGTGTCGAATAACCACGGTTCTTGAAAACCTAAAGAGAATGTGTTGAAACTCCCACCCTCACCAAACTGCCATGTGAAGTTAAGAGTCTGTCCCGCACCTCCTTTAAGAGGGGATGTGATATCGAAGTTATTAAATGTTAATCCAATAGAGCCAGTGATACCATAGGAACCACCGTAGCCAACAGAAGCGTTGAATTGATCTGAGGATCTTTCTTCGACTATGTAAGTTATGTTAACAGTTGAATCGTTCATTAAAGAAATATCCTGGTTGAACATTTCGGGATTAAAATAATTTAAAGCATTAAGCTGTTGAAAACTTCTGGTAACGTTTGTTTTTGTGAAATAGTCTCCCGGGAGTGTGTATAACTCTCTCCTTATAACTTTATCTTTGGTTTTATTATTCCCTTCGATCTCAACCATCCCGAATCTAAATTGATTGTTCTCCGAGACTAAAATATTAAGGTCTACTTTGTTTCCATCAACAACCTTCTCTTCAACGTCCACGTTAAATCCTAAATAACCATTGTTAAGGTATAATGAACTTATATCGGTCTCTTCTTCATTTCCATAAAGATTTTCTTCCAGCTTCTTTTGATTATATATTTCTCCTCTCTTTATATCTAATTTACCTAAAAGAAGCGAGTCCGAATAAATGTCATTTCCCTCAAAATTTATATTGTTGACTCTGTATCTTTTCCCTTCATCGACTTCTATCACTATTGAAAGGTCTTCTTTGTCAGCGGAAGTATTTAATTCAACATTTGTAATTTCGGCATCCTTATAACCTTCTTCGTTGTAATATGCAATGATTAATTTCTTGTCTTCTTCAAATTTATTTTTATCAAAATCAGCTCCTTCCCAAAAATGCCACCATACTTTTTCAGTTGTTTCATCCATAGCGCCTCTCAGATCATCGGATGATACAAGTTTATTGCCTTTAAATCTTATATTTCTGACAGTAAGCTGATTTCCTTCTTTTACTTTGATTCTTATCCTTGCTTCGTTACTTGAAGAGAGTAGTTTGTCGACTTCTACCTCTGCAAGGGAATAACCTTCGTCAATATAGTATTTAGTAAGGTTATATTCTAAATCTTTTAGCTTCTGCTCAGATAGAACCTCACCCGTTACTATATCAATTTTTTCCATAATATCATCATCGGATAATTCATCATTTCCTGTAATATATATTTTTTCAATTCTCGGTAATTCTTCGACCTCAATAACAAGGTACACATCATTTCCAAATTTCTTATCAATAGAAAGTTTGATATCTGAGAACAGTCCCAGATTCCATAATCTCTTTATAGCATCTCTTGTTTCGTCTGAGGGAATTGTAATTTCCTGGTTTATATTAAGTCCAGAATAAGCAACTATTGTTCTGGAGTCATAAAGCTCATTGCCTTCTGTGTCTATGCCTATAATTCTGTAAGTGGTTGGTCCTTCGGGTTGTGAAAATGCAGATTTTCCTATAGTAAAAAAGAATGCACTAACCAAAAGGAGAAAGATGAGGAAAATTTTTCTGGTGTTGCTCTTTTTACTCTTTTTCATTTTTTCTTTTTTTTAATTTGTTCACTTACCAAACCGAATCTTCTTTCTCTATTCTGAAATTCCGTTATAGCCTTATAAAAATGCTTTCTCCTGTACTCGGGCCAGAATTTCTGCTCAATGAATATTTCCGTATAGGCTAATTGCCATAAAAGGAAATTGCTTATTCTATAGTCGCCACCGGTTCTTATCAAAAGGTCCGGGTCTGGTAAACTTTTCGTAGCCAAGTATTCAGAAAATTTCTCCTCGTTTAAATTATTGTAAAATTGTTTTGAGTTTCCAAAGTCTTTATAAATATTTTTAACTGCATTCACGATGTCCCATCTTCCGCTGTAACTTAATGCAAGGTTTAAAGTCATTCGTCTATTATTCTTAGTCTTTTCAATAGCATCCGTAAGCTCTTTTAAAACCACACTCGGTAGTGTATCAAGGTTTCCCGTAGAGATTAATTTTACGTCGTTCTCATGCAGTCTGTCAGTTTCATCTTGCAGAGCTTTAATTAAGAGTTTCATTAGTATAGTTACTTCTGATTTTGGTCTTTTCCAGTTTTCTGTAGAAAAGGTATAAAGCGTAAGATACTTTATTCCCAATTGCCCTGAAACTTCTACAATATCTCTAACAGAATTAACACCTTCTTTGTGCCCAAAAATCCTTGTCTTTCCTTTCTGTTTAGCCCACCTGCCGTTGCCGTCCATTATGATAGCAACGTGCTTTGGAATTTCTCCAGAGCTTTTTATTTTATCCTGAATTTTTTTGTCTTCTTTGTCCGGTTTATTCAATTTCTATCATCTAAAATATTAAAAAAATTACTTCTATTAATTTCTAAAGTCAATGAGATAAATATATGGTATAGTTTGTCTAAAAAATCCTTTATAACACATAGTTTTTATAAAACACCATCGCTGCAATCATTTAAAATCATCTTTGCGTGCAAAGTTTAGAGGATTACTTTAATAATATATACATTTTACACACTATACATGCGTGTGTTCCCTTATTTCAGTTATTTAGAAATTTAATATCGTAAAGGAATGTACTTATAATGATTGGTATTAATTAGACTTAAAGAATTGTTATTATAATTTATTTCGTACTGTCGACTTTTATTCTGTATATTTGTTCACCGTCTTTTGTTAAACCATATTTTTCTCTTGCAACTTTCTCTACCTTACTCTCAGAATTATTGAGTTCATTGATTTCCTTTTGGAGCTCTTCTCCCTTATTTATCTCTGTTTGAAATTGTTCTTCGAGTTGTTTCTTTTCCGATTCGAGTTTTATTCTTGAAATTATTCCTTTATTACCAAATACTGTCATATAAATTAGTACAAGTAAAATTAATAAGAACAATCCAAATATCTTATTATATTTGATGAATCTTACAACGATTCTAATCAGGTTTTCCTTTTCAATGTTATCTTTCAACGACTATTAATTTTTGTTTAAAGAAATTTGAATCAACTGTTCTATTAGTTCGGGAAAACTTATATCCAAAGCTTTTGCGGACTTTGGCACCAATGAAGTCTCCGTCATTCCCGGTAAGGTATTAACCTCTATGCAGTATAGCTCATTGTTATCACTCAGCATAAAATCGACTCTCGAGTATACCGTGCACTCCAGCGAGTTATGAGCATTAAGTGCGTCTTCTTTTGTATGCTTCTCGAGCTCGGATTCTAATTCAGCCGGACAGACATATTCAGTCATTCCCTTTGTGTATTTATGTTCGTAATCATAGAACCCATCTTTCGGTTTTATTTCTATAACAGGGAAAGCTTCATTCCCGATAACGGGTACGGTCAACTCTTTTCCTTTTATGTACTGCTCAATAATAATCTTATCAGAATAACTGAACGCAAGTTCAATCGCATCGGAAAACTCCTCATCTGATATATCGGGATGAGCGATTGTCAAGCCCACTGTACTTCCCTCGTCGTTCGGTTTTATTACGCAAGGGAAACCTATCGAATTCTTTACTTCCTGTCTTATCTTCTTTGTATCATACGGCTGGTGTTTATAATAAGTTATCCAATCCGGCGTCTTGATGTTATTATTTTTCAATATGACTTTCGAGACATCCTTGTCAAGTGTTATTGAAGATGAAAAAATACCAGAGCCCGTGTACTTTATGTTTCTCATTTCGAGAAGTGTCTGGATTCTTCCGTCTTCCCCAAACTTGCCGTGCAGCCCGATGAACGCAATATCGATATCGTCAAAAAGTGCAGAGTTGATGCACGTCAGGACATTCCTGTAAGAAGTCTCTTTTATCGCTTCTAATTTTTCTAAGGTCGGATATTCTCTCGAAACCATATCTTTAAATATGATTTCTTCACTGACTTCCTTATCTCCATAAATCGGATCGATTACTTTAACGTTATGTCCTAACTCCCTGAGCGCTGCGAGAATCCCTTTGCCCGAAGCCAACGAGACTTCTCTTTCTGCTGACAAGCCGCCGATTATTAATGCTACGTTCAATACTTAAGAAATAAATTGCACAAATATACTTAATTAAAGTTAGTTTTAAAATATTGAATTTAGTCTTACTTAGAGTTGATAGTATTATAAACAATCAGGCTTCTATTAACTGCTTAAAAGTATTTCTCGTAATTGAAAAAATAAAATATTATTATTGCTTTTCCGTTTTATACTCTTTATTTTCCTTTAGATGAAGCTATAAGAGAATCGGAACACATGCTTTGATGATAATAGAGATACTGCAGAAGGAATAAAAATCAATCTGACAACCATAAAAAACTTTTACAGGAGTTTTTTTATATAAAATTTACTAATCTACGTGTGCAAGAGAGGACATATTGTCAAGAAACTGCCAATTTACGCGTGCAGGCAAGGGCATTTTTTTACCAAAATGGCAAATTCTATGTGCAGGCGAGGGCATTTTCTTAACAAAATGCCCGTTTCTGCACCTTGTAAAAACATATATTTATAAAAACTTGGTTTTACTAACTATTGAATATAACAGGAGGTTATAATGTTTAGAGATATTCCTAAATCTGTCACCGGTATTCACAAGGCACTACGTGAAGCTAAAGTGAAATATGAGGAGGTGATTGCAATCAGCGGAACGCCTGCATATACTGCGGATACTTATGCAAGGGTGCTCGCTTTTTATCCGAACTTCGATACACAGATAATCGAAATGGATACGGCGAAAGGTCAACAGCTAAATGCTTCGTTGATTGAAGATGAAAAAATGGTCAGGGTTCGAATGTTGATTTCGCATTACATACAGGTTTTATTTTTTGCAATTGAAAGGGGAGTTTATCCGAACCATGTAAAAGCATATTATGGAATGGACGGAAATCAAACTGAACTTCCAGCTCTTGGAATGGAAAGCGATATTATTACATGGGGAGATAATATAAAAAATGGAGAAGCGACACTTATTGCAAACAGTCATCCACCAATGGTCAATCCATCGGCAGCAGAAGTAGAAGCAGATCTGGTTGAGTTTAAAACAGCCCGCGGGACACAGTCTGCAAAGATCGAGGCATTCGATACTGAGAGTGAGGATGTGGCTGCATTGCTGCCCGAGGCAAGGGAACTCGTGATTGACATCTGGGATGAAGTCGAGTTCACTTACAGGAAAGAAGATTTTCCGTCGAAGCGTGCAAACTGCAGGTTGTACGGTGTTGTTTATTCGAGCAGGACGAAGTCAGTAATCAGCGGAACGGTTACGGATGCTTCATCGGGTGCAAATCTTGAAGGCGTGAACGTTGAAGTGCTTGAATCGGGAGAATCGGAACTGACACTCGAAGACGGGACTTACAGCTTAAGTACCGGATACACCGGTGAGGCAACGCTGGAGTTCTCTCTTGCAGGATACGTAACGCAGACCTTCACTGTGGAATTAACCGAAGGTGCGGAAATCACGCAGGATGTGAGTCTGGTTGCGGAGTGAGTTTGAACTCATCCCCCTTTAATTCCCCCCTTTGTGAAAGGGGGAAAGGGGGGTTAAAATAATTTTTAAATTAATTATTCTAATAGGAGTAGGAAAATGAAGAGAGTAATATTTCTGGTTCCAGTTATACTTTTCTTTCTATTAATCAGTAATGTTTATTCCCAGTGGTTTCCTCAGACAAGCGGAACAACATCCATACTGAGAGGTGTCTCCTTTACCGATGCAAATAACGGGACTGCTGTTGGTAATATGGGTACAATCCTAAGAACTATAAATGGCGGAACAAACTGGACTTCACAAACAAGCGGAACAGCGAACGATTTGTTTTGTGTTTGTTTTACTGATTCAAATACCGGGACAGCTGTTGGTTTGTATGGTACAATCCTCAGAACTACAAACGGTGGAATAAACTGGACTATACAAACAAGCGGAACAACATACTGGTTGTTGAGTGTTTTCTTTACCGATTCAAATACTGGCACGGTTGTTGGTGAGGATGGCACAATTCTTAGAACCACAAATGGCGGAACGAACTGGATTTCACAAACAAGCGGAACAACAAACTTGTTGTTAGGTGTTTACTTTAACAATGCAAATACCGGGACGGTTGTTGGTGATGTAGGTACAATCCTCAGAACAACGAATGGAGGAGCTAACTGGGTTTCACAATATAGCGGAATAGCAACCTATTTGCGTGGTGTCTGCTTTACCGATTCAAATACTGGAACGGCTGTTGGTTTGTATGGCAAAATCGTCAGAACCACAAATGGCGGAATAAACTGGATTTCACAATTGAGCGGAACAACAAATTGGTTGAGTAGTGTTTCCTTTACCGATTCAAATACCGGGACGGTTGTTGGTGAGGATGGCAAAATTCTTAGAACCACAAATGGTGGAACGAACTGGTCTTCACAAATAAGCGGAACATTATATCCTTTGTATGAGGTCTTCTTTACCGATGCAAATAACGGGACTGCTGTGGGTGCGCCTGGCACAATCCTTAGGACTACAAACGGAGGTGTTTTTGTTAAGTATATAAGCAGCAAGATTCACGAAAGGTTTTCACTTTATCAGAACTATCCCAACCCGTTCAACCCAGCTACGAACATCAAATTCGATATACAAAAGACATCTCCAACAAAGCTGATTGTATACGATGCTCTAGGCAGAGAGGTCGCAACACTCGTCAACGAGGTATTGAGTGCCGGGAGTTATGAAGTGAATTTCGGTGGGGGTGACTATACGAGCGGAGTGTATTTCTATAGACTGCAGGCAGGGGATTATGTGGAGACGAGGAAGATGCTGCTAATTAAATGATAAATGTTAAATTTTGAATTGTAAATTTTCATCGTGCTGTCAGGAGTTTTTTCTGGCAGCATTTTTTAACTCCTCAGTTTCTTCTGACTTTAATAATAAGAAAGTATAATCTAAATTGGCGAAAATGAATTTATGATATTATTGAAAGAGCCGTATGATAAAAGCTGACCTTCACTTACACTCGAATTACTCCGACGGAAAGTATTCCCCAGAAGAATTAATAATTAAAGCTAAAGAAGCGGGACTGTCTGTCGTGAGTATAACAGACCATGACAGCTTGGGTGCCTTGAAAGAAGCAATCGAAGCTGGGGAAAAGAATGATGTTAAGGTAATTCCCGGTATTGAGTTCAGTGCGAATTTAGAGGAGAGGGAAGTGCATATCATAGCTTATTTCATAGATTATGAAAACGAATCTTTTCTTAATTATGTTTCATACCTGAGGGAAATGAGATTTAACAGGTTGAATGAAATGATTAAACAGTTAAACCGTCTTGGCTGCAATATAAAACTTGAATCGGTTACGGATGGATACCCTGATAATATCGCATTCGGAAGACCGCACTTAGCTGCGGCTTTGTTCAGAGAGGGTTTTGTTAAATCATATAGAGAAGCTTTCCAAAAGTTCATTGGTGATAATAAACCTGCTAATGTAAAAAAAACAAATCCTCCTGCAGAAGATATCATTAAACTGATAACAAAGTATGGAGGTTTATCATTCGTAGCTCACCCGGGAAAATACTTTAGCGAGTCTTTTATTTCTGAACTAATTGAACTTGGTATAGATGGAATTGAGGTTATTCATCCATCACACAGCAAAGAAGATGTAAAGTATTTTAGTGATATCGCTTCTGAGCATTTTTTATTACAAAGCGGTGGTTCTGATTTCCACGGGATCGATGGAAATGATTTTAATAACCTTGGAAATTACTATGTGTCAGGTAATGAAATAGAGAACATGAAAAGGAGATTATTCTAATTGTCTAAACTAAATTAATCGGGAAATGATTAAAAAAATTGAAGGTGAAATAAAAGAGAATAGTTATCGTATTCATATTGTTGCAAGTAAATTCAACAAGGTAATTGTTGACAGATTAATTGAGGGTGCAACAGCTGCCCTCAGGGAAAACAATGTTAAAGAAGAAAACATTACCATCGTTTATGTCCCGGGGGCTTTTGAGATACCTGTTGTTGTAAAAAAATTATGCAGAGAAAATTTAGATAAAAATGAACTCGACGGGATAATAGCACTTGGCTGCATAATAAAGGGTGAGACAGCTCACTTCGAATACGTTTCCTCTCCTGTTTCTCACAGTCTTAATCATCTTTCTCATCAATATGAAATCCCGATAGGTTTTGGAGTATTGACCTGCTACGAACCTCAACAGGCAAATGAGCGAAGCCTAATTAATCCTACAACAATGGAAAACAACAAAGGGTACGAGTCAGCAATGGTCGTTTTAGAAATGATTGACGTGATGAAGAGGATTTAGAAATGTTCTGTTAGTTTTAAACGGATTGTATCAGTTCTAGCACCTGTTCGTGTATTAAACCATTCGTTGCGAGTATCTCCTTCCCATACAAATTGAAATCTTTACCTGAAAAATTTGTTAGTTTTCCTCCTGCCTCTTCATGGATAATATATCCGCCTGCAACATCCCATGGATTAAGATTATATTCCCAGAAACCATCGAATCTTCCGCAGGCTGTCCAGCAGATATCAAGAGCAGCAGACCCAAGCCTTCTGATTGGAATATCACTTGAGACGATTTTAGTAAATACATCTAATTGTTTCGTTGGATTTTTATCGGAAGAATATGGGAAACCTGTTACCAGTAAAGATTTACTCACCTCATTCTCTGAAGATACGGTTATTTTTTTATCGTTTAATGTAGCTCCCTTACCTTTTTCTGCATAGAATGTCTCTCCCGAAAATGGATTGTATACAATACCCATAATTACTTCACCTTTTTCTTCAATACCGATAGAGATACAGCACAGAGGAATGGCGTGTGCGTAGTTAATCGTTCCATCAATTGGATCAATTATCCATTTAACATCGGAGTCCTTATCGATTGCACCGACTTCTTCAGATAAAACGTTGTGTAAAGGAAAGTCGGATTTGATTATGTCAATTATTTTTTTCTCGGATTTCTTATCAATTTCTGTGACCAGATTGGAAATAACGTCTTTGCTTTCGATGTTAAAAGAGCCCTCGAAGTTTTCTTTCAATATTTTTCCCGATTCGATTGCAGCTTTAAAAAGTGTGTTCTTCATTTAAAATATTAAGCAGCAGTTTGTTTAAATTTTGAGATATTTTCAAATTCCTTTTTATTGTTAATTCTTTCTTCTTCTATATCATAGTCGTCTTGTAATCCAAGCCAGAATTTTGGTGAATTCCCAAAATATCCACTTAATCTTAAAGCAGTATCAGCCGTGATTCTTCTATTTCTTTTAATGATTTCACTAATCCGAGTTTGAGGAATATTAATTTCCTTTGATAACCTGTACGCAGAAATCTTCATAGGTTTTAAAAATTCTTCAAGAAGAATTTCTCCCGGATGAATGTTTGGTAATTTTTTCATTGTTAATATTTTTTAATGATAGTCGGAAATTTCAGTTTCAAAAGAATTGCCGCTTTGCCATTTAAAAATTATTCTCCATTGGGTATTAATTCTAATACTATAAAATCCTTTCAAATAGCCCTTTAATTTCTCAAGTTTATTAGAAGGTGGGATTTGAAGATCATTTAATTTTAAAGAATTATTTATCATTCTTAATTTTCTTCTTCCAATTTTTTGAATTTCTAATGGGAGTTTTTTAGAGCGAATCCCTCTCCATACTTTTTCTGTTTCTTTTGAGCCAAAGGTTTTTATCATAGTTACTCATCACGTTACTAACGTCAAAGATAAGTAAATTGTTTCTTAAAAGAAAGTGTTTTCTCATATATCTTGTAAATTCTCACCATTTGGCAAATTAAATTCCAATCCATCATATGCAAGCTCTATGTTATCAGGTAAGGTCTTGTTTATTTTATCGTGGTTTATGTCGTGAGTCATATGAGTGAAATAGGTCTTTTTAGGTTTAACTTTTTGAGATAGCTCCACAGCTTGTTCGATGTTGAAGTGTGTCGGATGAGGAGCTCTTCGTAAAGCATTAACAATTAAGACCTCAAGATTTTCTAATTTTTTCATTTCAGAATCAGATATTTTACTGCAATCAGTGATGTATGCAAAGTTGCCAATTCGGTAACCGAATATTTTAATCCTGCCATGACGAACTTCGATGGGAATTATTTCGACATTCTTGATTTTAAATTTCTTGTTCTCGATTTTGTAAAGGTTAATCAGTGGTACAACCTTGTAAAAGATAAGCTGTTTATTAAAAACATAGCGGAATGTTATCTTGATTTCATCGATTGTCGCTTCATTTCCATAAAGGTCAATATATTTATTCAACCTCTGATTAATTTGTCTTAAGTCGTCAAGTCCAAGAATGTGATCCACATGATGGTGTGTGTACAATACTACATCAAGGTCTGTAACATTGTATTTAAGCATTTGCTGACGAAAGTCGATGGAAGTGTCTATAAGAATCTTTAAACCATCAACCTCAATATAAGCTGAAGTTCTGAGTCTTTTATCTTTGGGATTTTTAGAAAGACAAGTTTCACATTTACAGCCAATCACCGGTATCCCCTGGGAAGTACCTGAGCCTAAAATTATTACTTTCATCTAAATATGTTAATCAGAGTTATTTTTTCCTTCGTTTTCGCTGAATTTAAATTCGCTTTGACGTTGGTTTCCGGATTCGGTTTCTATTAATTCACGGATATTTGGTTTGATGTAAATTCTATCTATACCGATATCGCCCAAATTCCTGGCTAAAAAACTTATCTTTTTATCTTGTTCAAGTTTTTTATTCAAAAGGAATAACTTCTCTTCTCTAAGCAAACAATAACCACCCTTGAACATTCCTTTTTCAATTCTTACTTCATATCCAATACGGTTGAAGACTTCAATCAATTCGATTATTAGTGCATCTTTTTTATCATCGATAGCCTTTTTTGGAGACTTCTTTATTAAACGGCTCATTTGCTTGTTCTTAGTTCAAGTTAATTAATCGGGTTGTTTAATTCGAAATAATATCATCATCTTCGTGTAAGTAATATTTGTATGAGTGTTCATCAGTTTTAATTTTGTCTTCATCGAGTTCTTTTTGTGTTTTCTTCAAAGGTTTATAAATTACAATACCTATGATGGTATAATAACTGAGAATAGCAATCCATGGAACTCCTTTTAAGAAGCCAAGCCTTTCACCAAATATCATTAACAGTTCATCATGGTTCGGGGGTTCAGAGAAAAACAATAGAATAAATTTCAGGTCGAGATAGGAAGTATAGAATTCAACAGGGGAAAACACAAAAAATAATATAGCACACATTAATAACCATGTATTCTGTTTTAGATTTATCTTACAGGTCTTCAAAAAAAATATTGCTGAAATAAACGTAAACACATAAGCAATCATAATAGTAATAGATGCATGAGAGATAAGCTTAAATATCATGTTCTCTTCATCGGGAGGTATGCTTGTTCTAAAGTTGAACTCATCATAGTTCAAAAGTTCGTTACCAATAATAAACCTAACGTTGATTGCACCTAACCATACTATTGCAGAGATGATAAGAAGGAGCAACCAGAATTTAGAAACTTTATTTAACAAATGATTTAAATTTTATACAAAGTAAATTATTTATTTGAGAATCTAAATTCAATTTAGTTTACTTGTTATGAAGCTATGAATCGGAATGTTTGTAAAATTTATTTTGTTGTAAATAAATACTTCGTCAGATTAAATTGTTTTACATTTCTGATGTAATCTAATTTTAGTAAATTGAAACGTTTTTGAAAAAATATATAGAAGGGAAATAATAATTTGATTAAACAAAATGTAAAAGATGTTCTATCGAGAATTAATGAACCAATATTGAATAAAGATTTCGTATCATTAGATTTTATAAAGAACATTTCTATTAATGAAAAAGAACTTAACATAGCTTTAGGAATTACTGATATTCATTATAAAGACTTAGATAAATTAAGAGATGAAATTATAAAAGCGGTTAAAGATAAAACTCCATCAATAGAAAATGTTGAGTTAGGATTTTCTCTTGGTGTGGTTAATCACAAAAACAAAAAGAAAGCTGAGCTGTTACCCGGTGTAAAAAACACAATAGCTATTGCTTCCGGTAAAGGAGGAGTAGGGAAATCGACAGTTGCAGTTAACCTTGCGGCTATATTAGCTCGTGAAGGTGCAAGTGTTGGATTGATCGATGCAGATATATACGGACCTTCGATTCCTTTAATGCTTGGTGTAAACAAAAAGCCGCAACTCATTCAAGTGGAAGGTAAGAACAGGCTGGTTCCTATTACACAATATGGTATTAAACTAATGTCAATTGGTTTTCTAATGGAAAAAGATTCTGCTTTAGTATGGAGAGGACCTATGGCATCGAGTGCTTTGAAACAATTCATGGCAGATGTTTTATGGGGAGAAATTGATTATTTATTATATGACATGCCTCCAGGGACAGGGGATATTCAACTTACACTAAGCCAGACTCTTCCATTAACCGGGGCGATTATTATTACCACTCCGCAGGATATTGCCCTTGCTGATGCAAGAAAAGGTTATATTATGTTTAACAAAGTAAAGGTACCTACGCTGGGAGTCATCGAAAATATGAGCTATTATCTCAAACCCGATGGAGAAAAAGATTATATCTTTGGAAAAGGTGGCGGGGAGAAAATGAGTAAGGAAGATAACGTAAAACTTCTTGGTGAAATACCTATTAACACAAAGATCCGTGAAAGCGGAGATGTAGGAGTTCCTATTGTAATCCGAGAACCTGAGTCCGTTGAGTCAAAAGTTTTCGACTCAATTGTTAGAACAGTGATTAAAGAAGTTAATTTAAAGAACGTATCGGACATACAATCCAATATTGACATAATTATGGATAATTAAATTGTTCTTTTGAATTATAAAAGATTTTTGTATGTTATCATTTTTTATAAGTATATTCAAAATCAATAAAACAATATGTCAGAATTAACAAATGAAAGAGTTGAAGAAGTTTTAAACAAAGTAAGACCTTATCTTCAAGCGGATGGAGGTGATATTGAGTTAGTTGATATAACCGAAGATGATATTATTAAAGTGAAATTAACAGGTGCCTGTCATGGATGTCCTATGAGCCAGATGACGTTAAGAGCTGGTGTTGAAAGAGCTTTAATGAGTGAGTTGCCAGAGGTAAAAAGAGTAGAAGCCGTAAATTAGAGGTTTTACTCTAAGTTTTTGATCTTTCCAATATCTTTGAACGAGCTTTCCCCAGCATCGAATCCAAAAATTATTTCTTCTTTTTTCTGAATTAAGTCGAAATAAATCTCAAGTATACCTCTGAAATTTATTTCATAATTCTTTTTGAAAACCCTATTAGATAATATATGGATTCCGTTGAAAGCATAAAGGTTTTTTTTCTTTGAGTTCTTCTTTTCTTTTCCTTTAAGCCTTTTGCCATTTTCTACATCCAAACGTCTTGAAGTCTTTCTTTTCTGTACAGCGATGGTAGCAAAAGGGTTGTTTCTTTTATGAAATTCAATCATTTTTTGTATATCCATATCTGTATCGATATCGACATTGATTACTATGAAGCAATCCTCATCTTGTAAGTAATCCTTAGCATTTAAAATACCACCACCCGTTCCCAGGATTTCCTTTTCAACAAGAACACTAATTTTTAAACCAAAGTCGTTTTTTTCAAAATACTCTTCGATCATCTCACTGTGATGATGTGCATTTATAATTATTTCATCAACGTTTAGTTTTTTTAATCTTTCGATTTGGTGTTCTATCATTGGTTTCGAATGGTAGGGGATAAGCGCTTTTGGTTTCTTATCAGTGAGTGGTTTAAGTCTTGTCCCATAGCCCGCTGCAAGTATCATTGCTTTCATGATTTCTAATTTAACAAAAACAAAGCATAATTATAATTCACAAGAATTCTGACTTATTATTTCATTTTTGTTGTACACATATTTATTTAAGTTAGATAAACAGAAATGTTTATAAATTTGTTAATCAATTTTTAAAATAGTATGTTCCAAACAGAAGTTATTAATAACAAACAGGATATCGAAGAATTAGAATATATCGATCCGACTCTTGATCTTGAGTTTGAAATATTAGAGTTAAAAAAGAAACTCAATGCGGTCATACTTGCTCATTTTTATCAAGAAAATGATATTCAGGATATTGCTGATTATGTTGGTGACAGCCTGCAATTAGCTCAACAAGCTGAGGGGACGGACGCTGATGTAATAGTCTTTGCAGGAGTTCATTTTATGGCTGAGACTGCGAAGATATTAAATCCTAATAAACTTGTTTTACTGCCAGACCTTGAGGCAGGCTGTTCATTAGCGGAAGGTTGCCCACCTCATCTTTTAAAAAAATTCAAAGAGAAATATCCAGATCACGTACTCGTAAGTTACATAAACTGTTCAGCGGGAGTGAAAGCTTTGTCCGATATAATTTGTACATCTTCTAATGCCGTAAAAGTGGTTAATAGTATTCCTAAGGATAAAGGGATTATTTTTGCTCCTGATAAGAATTTAGGAAAGTATATTATTAAAAAGACAGGAAGAGATATGGTATTATGGCAAGGCTCATGTATCGTACACGAAACATTCAGTGAAAAGAAAATTGCTAAGTTAGCATTGGAACATCCAGATGCTAAAATAATTGCACATCCAGAGTGTGAAGAAGCAGTTTTAAATAAAGCAGACTTTATTGGTTCAACAAGTCAGTTAATAAAGTTTGTTCAGGATGATAAGTCGAATGAATATATTGTTGCTACTGAGCCCGGTGTCATAAAGGAAATGTCTGCAAACACTTCAGGAAAACTGTATATTCCTGCGCCACCGGAGTCTAACTGTTCGTGTAACGAATGTCCGTATATGAGATTGAACACAATGGAGAAGTTATACCTTTGCATGAAAAATAAGAGACCTGAGATTATACTCGATAAGGAATTGATAAAAAAGGCGTTAATACCTATAAAACGAATGCTGGAGATAAGTAAATAATTTCCATTCCATTAAATAAGCCGGATTCTGTATTTCGGTAACCGAAATGACAACCATTTATCTTACCCTGGTATTACTAACAGGGTTTTTGCGACCTACCCCGAGAGTGTATCTAGCGGGCAGAACATAGAACTCTCTATACTTGGTCTTGCTCCGGATGAGGTTTGTCAATCTCAGAAATTGCTTTCTGAATGGTAGGCTTTTACTCTACCGTTTCACCTTTATCCCAAATGAGATAGTTTGCTTTTCTTAGACACTTTCTGTTGTTTATTATAAATATAAACAGCCCGGGATTTTCTCCCGGCATCCCTGCCCCCACGGAGTCCAGACTTTCCTCACATCCCGTATGAAACGGGAAAGCGCGGTTGTCTATAATGGAATGGAAATTA
>Ga0180432_10004823_pt1 | contig 18280 bp, 13 predicted proteins | sample SS_ome_10_FD_132414 | JGI IMG/M metagenome (GOLD analysis project Ga0180432, IMG submission 132414) | Hypersaline lake sediment archaeal communities from the Salton Sea, California, USA - SS_1_MS_2 metaG | ecosystem: Environmental > Aquatic > Non-marine Saline and Alkaline > Hypersaline >...
AGGGGATGTCGACGCTGAACACGGGTTTCCTGCTTTCGTTGATCGACTGGATCACGTCGCGATACAGTCCTGCCACGTCTCGGGTGATGCCCGTGCCCAGAATGGCGTCCACAATGGCGTCGCAATCGGCGCAGGCCCCTTTTATCGCTCCGGTAGATTGAACCGGCTCGATTTCTATAGGAAGGTGGGATACGATGTGTAGATTGAGCTTGGCTGCGCCCCTGAATTTGTCCAGCCTCCCCAAAACGAAGACCCTGACCGAGCCGCCACTTGAATGGATCTTTCTCGCGATGACCAGTCCATCTCCTCCGTTGTTCCCCACCCCACAGAAGACGAGGAACCTCTTTCCTCGCACGCCGAACTTGTTCAATATGACGAAGTAGGCGGCCTGACCTGCATTTTCCATCAGCAGTTCTTCCGCTATACCGAACTTCTCTATCGCGGTTCGGTCCAGTGCTCTCATTTCAGAGACCGTGCTGACGTTCACGTTTTCCTCCTCTCTCTACTTGCGGAGATGCTATAAGGGCCATATCCACGGCACGAGCGCGATGGCGAGCAAATAGATCAGTACCGTCAGCACCGATCCGGCCTTGACGAAGTCCATAAATCGGTAACGGCCTGGTCCGTAGATCATCAGACAGGCAGGTTCCAGCGGGGTGATGAAGGAGCAACTGGCTCCCACCGCGATCATAACCGCAAAGGTGCGCGGGTTCAGGTTCAACTGGGAAGCGGTCTGAAGCGCGACGGGCACGACGACCACGGCCGCTGCCTGGTTGGACATCGGTTGTGTCAGCAGCATCGTCAGCATGAAGAAGCCACTGAGCAGCCAGACTGGCGACGCCTGCCAGGTCAGCTCCGCGATCTGCAGGGCCAGAAATCTCGCCGTGCCTGTATAATCCATCGCCCTCCCGATGGCTAACATGCTCCCGATCACGAGCAACGCCTTCCACTCGACCTCGCGGTATGCCTCCTCGGGGGTGATGCAACGAGTGATGAAGACCACCAGTGTTCCCAGCAGGACCGCCACCGGTAGAGGCAGCAGGTCGAGCGCAGATAGCCCCAACACACCGACGAAAGTGGCGATGGCTATCGGCGCGCGTCGCCGATTGGGACGTTGCCGATCTACAGCACCCAGGACTTGGATGGTGTTGTCGTTGTCCAACACCGCGATGTTCGCGTGGGGGCCCTGGACGAGTAGTTGATCGCCGATCTTCAGCCTGACTTGGCTCAGTTTGCGGAAGATCGTCTCCCCGCGGCGATTGATCCCCAGTACCTGTAGCCCGTAGCGCTCCCGAAAGCGCAACGTTCTCAACGTGCGCCCGATCAGGGGCGAACGAGGCAGGAGAATGACCTCCACCAGTCGGACGTCCTTGGTCTGGAGGCGCGGGTCAGAAAGCTTCACGTCCGCCTTGAGAGCGATGCCGGCGGCATCTTTGATTTTGAGAATCTCGTTGCGCTGCCCCTTGACCAGCAGTTCGTCCCCCTTCTCCAGGCGAAGCGCGGCGTGCGGGGTCAGGTATTGGCCCTTGGCACGCGTGACCCGTAGGACGGTCACATCCATATCGCGACCCAGGCCCGACTCCGCCAGTGTTTTGCCGATGAGCGGTGAGCCAGGGAGGACCAGGATCTCGGCCATATATGGCCGAATGCCAAACTCCTCGGTGAACTCGTCTGGCTGTTCGCGGTCTGGGATCAACTTATGCCCTGCCACGAGCATATAGGCCAATCCCATCACGACGATCGGGATCCCAACCGATGCCAGTTCGAACATGCCCAATGGTGACATGCCATAGCGGGTCATCAAGCCACTGATGACGATGTTGGTAGAGGAGCTCACCAGGGTCACTGAGCTGGCCAGGATGGAGGAGAACGACAGGGGCATGAGGAGTTTCGAGGTACTGGTCCGCGTCCGGCGGGCCAGGCTCAGTGTGATGGGCACGAAAAACGCTGTGGCGGCCGTGTTGCTGATGAATGCGCTCAACGTCGCCGCCACGATCATAATGATCACAATCAAGCGATCGGGCTTTTCACCGACGAGACGCAGGATGGTGCGTCCAACGATGTCGACGACCCCTGTGCGCGCCAGGGCTGCCGTGAGGACCAGCAATCCGAAGATCATCACCACGGTGTCGCTTCCAAAGCTGGCGAAAGCCTGGTCGGGTGGCAACAGGCCGGTGACCGTGATGGCCAGGAGGACGCTCATGGCGATCACGTCGGCTGGCAATCGCTCAAGCGAGAAGAGCACCAATGCCACGCCAATGATGGATAGGAGAAGGGCCATCTGTGCTGTCATCGCATGTCCAGATTATAACCCGACGGTTATGCTCGCACAACTGCTGACCGCGTTCATGGGGTCCCGTTCGGCGCCCGCTTTGCATCCTGTCGGAGCGCCTGTTGAAGGGCTTGAGCGACCTTCCGGTCGGCCACGGACATGGGCAGCGCGTCCAGTTTCGTTGGAGCCAACCAGCGGAACGCGGCGCAGTCCAGGCAGCGGAGATCGCCGGACACCAGGCGACAGTGAAAGCTGTGCAACGTGATGCGAAAGTGAGTGTAGCCGTGCTCAATTGTGATCAATGGCTTCTCTACCTTGACATTCACACCCAGTTCCTCACGCATTTCGCGGGCCAGGCATTCGGGCAGGGTCTCTCCCTCTTTGCACTTGCCGCCAGGGAACTCCCACAGGCCGCCTAGCATGTCATCGACGTTCCGCTGTGCCACCAGCACGCGTCCCTCGCGGAGGACAACCGCGGCAGCCACGTCGTAGTGGGGCACCTGCTGGCGTGGGCGTCGCTTCGGCAATGACTCTGGATCCCCCTGGGCATAGGCCTGACATAGAGTCCGCCATGGGCAATCCTCGCACCGAGGAGCGCGAGGTGTGCAGACTGTTGCGCCCAACTCCATCAGCGCTTCGTTGAACGTACCGGCCTGTCCCGAGGGAAGCAACTTCGCTGCCAGGGATTCCAGTTTCCGTTGCACCTTCGCCCGGGTCACGTCCTCATAGATCCCGAACGTGCGACAGAGCACACGCCGGGCGTTCCCATCTACGGCCACCACGTCTTCGCCAAACATAATGGAGGCGATCGCGCCAGCGGTGTACCGTCCGATCCCGGGTAGGTCCAACAGCTCCTTGAACGTGTCAGGAAGCTGACCGTTGTGCCCGCTTGTCACTTCCCCAGCGGCGGCGTGGAGGTGGCGGGCGCGGGCGTAATAGCCCAGTCCCTCCCATGCTTTCAACACCTCCTCCAGTGACGCATGTGCCAAAGCCTGAATGCCAGAGAAACGATTCACAAAGCGATCGTAGTAGGACACCACAGTCTCTGCTCGAGTCTGCTGCAGCATGACCTCTGCCACCCAGACCCGGTATGGAGTGCGCTCTCGTCGCCAGGGCAGGTCGCGGGCGTGGTGGGTAAACCAGGCCAGCAGTCGCCCCGCGAAAATGGCCTGGGCTTGATTGTCAGGTGAGCACGACATAGCATCGTCTACTATACCGCGCTTCGAGCAGAGGGCAAGTCGTGGGATTGCGTATTAGTGCGCTTTCTGTTATGATTGTCAGTGGAGTTGGCATCGCACTGAATCGTGGTTGTTGAGTGCGGAGGGCGGGAATGAAAATAGGCATCATCTCCGACACCCATGACAATCTGCCCAATCTCAAGACGGCCCTCGAAGCTCTTAAGGCAGAAGAAGTGACGAGAATCTTTCACTGTGGTGACGTCTGCGGGCCTGCTGTTGTCCGGGCATTGTCGGGTTTCGACCTGTGGATCGCGCAGGGGAATATGGATCGTCATCCTGGGCTGATTCGGGCTGTGGAAAGCACGTTCGGGCGCGGCCATATGGCCTGGATGCATAAGCTCACCTTGGATGGGTACGCAGCGGCCCTCCTACATGGGGATAACGAGGAGGTGCTTGGTGACCTGGTTGCCTCTGGCAGGTATGCCTACGTCTTCCATGGACACACCCATCGACGACGCGACCAGACGCTGGGTCGCGTCCGTGTCATCAATCCTGGGGCGTTGGGAGGCACTCGTTGGCAGGCACGTTCCTTCTGTGTGCTCGATCTGGCGACGGACGAGGCTTGCTTTGTTAAACTGTGAGTCTGGTATCGAGCATCCAGCATCCGACATCCAACAAAGGAGACGCACTTCATGACAAAGGGAGGACCTCTTTCGGCTCAACAACTGCGTCAAGTGTGTGATCCGGCGCAGTTTGAGTTCGAGACGACGGCTGAACTAGAAGATCTAAACGAGATCATCGGTCAGGAACGAGCGGTAGACGCCGTCATGTTTGGCGTTGGCATTCGGCGTGAGGGCTACAACCTGTTTGCTTTGGGTCCCAGTGGTACAGGGAAGCGTACCACGATTACCCAGTTTCTCAATCAGCGGGCTGCTGCTGAGCCAACTCCTTCCGACTGGTGCTACGTCAATAACTTTGACCAGCCCCATCGGCCACGTGCGTTGCAGCTTCCTCCAGGCTGGGGTGTTACGTTGCGCAGGGACATGGAGCAGTTGATTGAGGAACTGCGCACTGCTCTTCCCTCTGCCTTTGAGAGCGAGGACTATCGTACACGCAAGCAAGAGGTTGAGGAGGAATTCAAGGAACAACAGGAGCAGGCCTTTGAGGCTATCCGGCAGCGAGCTCAGGAACGGAGCATTGGCCTGATCCGTACGCCAGCGGGGTTGGCCTTTGCACCTATGCGGGAGGGCGAGATCATTAGCCCCGACGAGTTCCAGGAGCTGCCAGAGGAGGAGCGCAACCGGTTCGAGGAGGATATTTCCGAACTGCAGGAGCAGCTCCGGGACATCTTGCACCGGGCGCATCAGTTGGAGCGTGAGGCCCGGGAGAAGGTAAAGGAACTGGATCGCCAGGTGGCGATGCTCGCGGTGGGACATCGAATTGATGAACTGCGTGACAAGTATGCGGAATTGCCGGAGGTGGTGAACTACCTGGATGCGGTGCAACAGGACATCGTCGAGAACGTGGATCAATTCCGCAAATCTGAGGAATCCCCTCAGGTCATGGGTGTGCCTCTGCCATCCTCTTTGGTCGACTCCCTGCCGTTCCGAAGGTATCAGGTGAACGTACTCGTAGATCATAGTCAGACGGAGGGTGCGCCGGTGGTCTACGAGGATCACCCGATCTACAACAACCTTGTCGGGCGTATTGAGCACCTGGCCCAGATGGGGGCCTTGCTGACCGATTTCACCTTGATTAAGCCCGGCGCGTTGCACCGTGCCAATGGCGGCTATCTCATCCTGGATGCCCGTCAGTTGCTGTTGCAACCGTATGCCTGGGATGCGCTCAAGCGCGTTCTCCGCTCGCGAGAGCTACGCATCGAGTCATTGGGGCAGGCGTTGAGCCTGGTCAGTACGGTATCGCTGGAACCTCAGCCGATCCCGTTAGACGTGAAGGTGGTCCTGGTCGGCGAACGATTGCTTTACTACTTGCTTCATCGCTACGATCCCGACTTCGGCGAGTTGTTCAAGGTTGAGGCCGATTTCAGTGAGGGAATGGACCGCACCTCGGAGAACAATCTTCTGTATGCTCGGTTGTTGGCTACGCTGACCTGCAGGGAGAAGCTTCGTTCTCTCGACCGGGGCGCTGTTGCGCGGGTTATTGAGCGAAGTGCTCGTACGATGGGCGATGCCGAGAAACTCTCCGTCCATCTTCTGAGCATCGTCGATCTGCTGCGCGAGGCAGATTACTGGGCGGATGTGGCGGACAACGAAGCCATGACCGCCGCCGACGTACAGCGTGCGATTGACGCCCAGATTCATCGCGCCGATCGGCTTCGAGAGCGCCTGCAGGAGCGCATTGAGCGGGGTACAATCCTGATCGACACAGCCGGTGAGCGCGTGGGACAGGTCAACGGCCTTTCGGTGCTTCAGTTGGGCAATTTCGCCTTCGGACGACCCACTCGCATCACGGCTCGTGTCCGTCTGGGCAAGGGCGAGGTGGTGGATATCGAGCGTGAGGTCGAGCTGGGCGGCCCGATTCACTCTAAGGGGGTACTTATTCTCTCGGGCTTTCTTAGCGGGCGCTACGTCGTCGATCGTCCTCTCTCCCTTTCGGCGAGCCTGGTCTTCGAGCAGTCGTACGGCGGGGTAGAGGGGGACAGCGCTTCCATGGCCGAGCTGTGCGCTCTGCTTTCAGCGCTGGCTGACGCGCCGATCAAGCAGTCCTGGGCGATGACCGGTTCCGTCAATCAGCATGGCGAGGCTCAGCCCATTGGAGGCGTCAATGAGAAGATCGAGGGCTTTTTCGACGTTTGTCAGGCCCGTGGATTGCTGGGTGAGCAGGGGGTGATCATCCCTCTGTCCAACGTGAAGGACCTGATGTTGCGGCATGACGTCGTTGAGGCGGTGCGAGCGGGCCAGTTTCAAGTCCATGCTGTACAAACGGTGGATCAGGCCCTCGAGCTTTTGACTGGCGTCCCGGCCGGAGAGCGGGACGGGGAGGGCAATTTCCCTGAAGGGAGCTTGAACCACCGGGTGGAGGCACGACTGATTGACCTGGTCGAGAAGCAACGTATGTACACCGCACTTCCGGAGGAGGAGTAGGTCGAAATGACATTCCGACCCCACATAGCCGGGAGTGATCGAATAGGGGGGATAAGCGGACGGTGAGTGAACGAAGCGACGAATGGGCCGTTCAACGCATCCTGGTGGCACTGGATGCGTCCTACCACAGTCTCGCCGCGCTGGAGGCTGCGGCGGAGTTGGCCGCCAGCCTGGGGGCGGAGTTGTCTGGGCTCTTTGTCGAGGATGTCAATTTGCTGCGATTGGCGAGTTCCCCTGTGGCGCGGGAGGTGAGGTACCCCTTCGTCTCCGCCGGTCGGATGGACCGGGCGGGGATGGAGCGCGGCCTGCGTGCCCAGGCGGTGCAAGCGCGCCGGGCGCTTGCGGCGGCCTGTGAGCCCCGGCGGATCAAGTGGTCGTTCCGGGTTACACGTGGGGAAGTCGCCGGGGAGGTGTTGGCCGCGGCGTCGGAGGCGGACCTGCTCACCCTGGGCAGGGCCAGCCGCCCCCTCATTCGGCAGGTGCGGCTGGGTTCCACGGCCCGCGCGGCGACGGCCCAGGACCGATGCTCCGTGCTCTTGCTTCGGCGCGACATGAGGATCGCCCCACCTGTGGTTGTGGTGTACGACGGCTCCCCCACCGCTCGGAAGGCATTGGCCTGGGCGGCCCGCCTGGCTCAGAGGAAGAAGTGGGGCTTTCTGACGGTGTTGGTCGTGGCCGATGCGCGGGATCGGGCGCGACAGTTGCAGCTGCAAGTGGCCCACGGGCTGCGCCGTCCAGGGCTTGTCCTCCGTTATCGCTGGCTGAGGAGCACCGACCTCCCGGTCTTGGTTCACCGAATACGGGCAGAGAGAAGCGGGGTGTTGATACTGGGTGGCACGCTTCTCCCTTCGGACTCGCTCCAGGTGCTGGTGGACCGGGTAGACTGTCCGGTGTTGGTGGTGCGTCGCGTTCCGCCTGACGGAACGCAGGCGTCTTGCCTGCCCACGGAGGGCGATTGAGCATCCTCAGTGAGTGCGTCGAGGGAGGCGGATTTTGTGAGACAGCTTTTTGCGCTTGTGTGTCCTGCGGTAGGTCAAGCGGGGCTGAAAGAGGAACAGCATGGGATTCCCTGAGTTCATTGAACTGAACCGAGTTGACTTTGTCACCATTGACGCCATCGGTCCGCCGGGTAAGCGCACCTTCTACCTCCAGGCGGGGGAGGATGATTTGGTCGTCACCATGGTGATTGAAAAAGAACACGCCATCGCCATATCCATCGCCGTTGATGGCGTATTGGAGCGGCTGGGTGGCTCCGGCGACGAACCCGAGCCTACGGCGCTGGGCCTTGTCCGCCCTGTGGAGCCGCTGTTTCGTGTTGGCCAGTTGGGATTGGGATATGACGAGGACCGGGACATGTTGATCATTGTGGCCGAGGAGCTGACCGTCGAGGAGGAGCAGGGCACTGAGGTCCACATATGGGCTAGCCGGGCGCAGATGGCGGCGCTGGCCCGTAAAGCTGCTGATGTCTCCGCCGCGGGCCGTCCTGTTTGTTCATTGTGGGGCGAGCCGATCGAACCTGGTGAGCGACATGTCTGCGTGCGAGGGAATGGACGTAAACATCTCTATGATCCAGGTGAAGCATGAGGCGGTTGCTGTAGGGGCAGAACGTTTGCTGCGGTTGCTGTCCCAGGGCCAGATGAAGATCGTGGGGCAAGTTCTGTCCAGTTCCAACCTCGTTCTTCTGACCAGTGTGGAGCATGAGGATCTTCAGGCCCTGGCGATCTATAAGCCTCGTCGGGGGGAGAGGCCGCTGTGGGATTTCCCGCGTGGCACCCTTTGCCTGCGGGAGGTCACCGCGTACGTGGTCAGTCAGGCGCTGGGATGGCCGCTCGTTCCCCCCACCGTCTTGCGCGACGGACCCTATGGCTCTGGGGCGCTTCAGCTCTACGTTGACGCCGACCCTGAGGCCAACTATTTCACCTTCCGTGAGAAGCGTGTATCTGATCTGCTCCCCATAGCTCTGTTCGACGTGCTGGTCAACAACGCTGACCGCAAGGGAGGCCATCTATTGCTGGGCGCTGCGGGGCGTATCTGGGCGATTGACAATGCCCTCACCTTCCATAGAGAGTCGAAGTTGCGCACGGTCATCTGGGATTTTGCGGGGTGGTCCGTCCCTGAGCAATATCTGGACGATGTGTGCCGGTTGCGGGAGCGCCTGGCTGGTGCCAGTGTGCTCCTTCAGGTGTTGACTGGCCTACTGACCGGGGATGAGATTGTTGCTCTGCGCTCTCGTTTGGACGCGCTGCTGGAGAGCCCGGTCTTTCCTCACCCCGATTCCGCCCGTCGCCATGTTCCCTGGCCGATGGTGTAGGGGCGTCCGTTGGACGCCAGCGAATGCAAGATGAGACCCCGCCGTGATAGGAGTGCGGCGGGGTCCTGAATCTCGTGCCCTCAAGGCGAAGCTGGACAGTGCTCGCGCCTCTTATTCCTCTTCCTGTTCCTTCTTAGGTTTTGGTTCTACGTCCACGATTGTGGCGTGGGCGGGTTCGGCGGCGGCCTGCGGTTTAGGAGGCTCGATCATTGGAGGTTCGATGTCTCCGTGCATCGTGGTCTGTCCACGCAGGTAGGCACCTTCGTTCAGCAGGAGCGAGTTGATGGTCAGATCGCCCCATACCCGCCCGGTCTCCAATATCTCTACCCGGTTGCCGGTGACGTTGCCTTTGACCGCTCCAGAGATGGAGATGTTGTTTGCCTTCACCTCAGCGACGACTTTTGCGCCCTCGCCGATGACCAGGTTGCCGGTGACGTCGATGTTTCCCTCAAAGATGCCCTCGATGCGAATGCCGCCGTCGGATTGGATATCCCCTCGGAAGTAAGCGTTGGGGCCTATGATGGTCTCAATCTTGGAGGCGGGGGCCACAGGGGGGGTCTTGGGGGTCTTCTCTCTTCCGAACACGGGTATACCTCCTCGTAATCTTGAGCTTTCTCGGAAAGCGGTTTTCTAAGACGTCTCTCTTCTTATGGTGGAAATCTACTTCGAGCATGATGAATCAAGAAGGATTGATGGGATGATACATCAGCGTTGGGTTTTTGTCAATCCCGATCGACGACGTGCCGCCGTGCTTCTTTCAGTGCCTGCTCTTCTTCTTCGCTCAGTGTCTTGGGGGAAAGCCAGCTTTGCACCGGCTTGGCGAAGATACGCGTCGTGCCCCGTCCGTAAAGTGCTGAGATGACCACCCCGTTTCCCTCGCCGTCCGTCAGTGCCAGGGCGAAGCTCTGATCGCCACCGGTGTCTTGAAAGGCGCGGAAGCGGATCAGGCCCACGCCTTGCACGGTGCGAGCCAGGGTGGCGTCGCTTTGCTCGGCGCGTGCCACCAGCCGTTCGGTACGTGCAGTCGTATCTGCCAAGCGGGACGCCAGGGTCTCCACCGCCGCGGCCAGGCTGGTATCCTCCGCTTCTTCCCCGGAGAACAACTTCTCGTGGCGGCGTTGCAGTTGGCGCAGCCGGGCCTGCAGGTCGAGCACCCATATGATGCCCACGATCACCAGAATCGTCAGGGCAATTGCCCACATCAACACAGCAATATCCATTTTCCCTCCTACTCCACCCGCACTGGTCCCAGGATGACCCGGTCGCCGGCCAGGTTTCCAGTTAAGTCTACCACAGGAAGGCGGCGAAGGGAAGTCATCCCGTACATCCCTACTTCCAGCCAGTAGTCGCCGGGGGGGAGGTCGGCTGGGAGGTCCAGTCGGTAGGGGTCGGTGAAGTTCTGCCCGGGTAGCCACTTTGGAAACCACAGGTAGGTGGGGCAGGACCCTCCCAGGGGAGTGTAATCGTGCCCCGCGACGGAGCGGCCCGCTCCGTCGATCAGGTGGATGAACACGGTGAAACTATCCCGAGGAGGGATCAGAGCGCGCCAGTTGAGGGTCAGGTGAACAGTTCGCCCAGCTCGAGCCACCAGCGGTTCTTGCCAGCTTGCCTCTCGCACCTGCCATCCCGCCCGCGCCTGGGCCTCCACCAGGGCGACTTGGTTGTCCAGATTGGCCAGCGCTCGTTCGATCGCCTCCGACGGCGGGGCATCTAGCCTTGGGCCTTCGGTCGAAGGTCCAGGCAGCACTGTGATGGTGGCCAGTTCCACCATGGTCTTCCCGGTGGAGAGCGCCAGCTCAGCCCGTCCGCCACTCAGATCGGCGTAGCCCAGGCGTAGCGGGTACTCGCCTGGCGGCAGATCGAAGGGCAAGGGTATCTCATATTCCTCGACGATCACCTCGCCCGGCTGCCATTGAGGGGTGAGCAGGCGGCTGTCGGTCGTCCAGCGGGCCTCCACCGGCCCCAGCTGGGCATATGGCATCCAGATCTCCTCCAGCGGCTGCGCCACGCTCTGATACAGGGCCAGCGTCAGGGGCTCGCCTGCCTGGATCGCCCTCTTGGGTAGGTCGTATCCTAGGACGTGCACTCGGCGCTCGGCCCACACGTCCAACAGGTGGCTGGGCGTGGCCTCGGTCGCCGGCGGCGCGACCACCCGGTAGAAGGGGCCGTCGGGCTGCAGCCGGAACCCTGCGTTGCGTACCGCGGGCCGGTATCCCACCACGTAGACGGGGCCTTGTTCGATGTGCTGCCATACGCTTTCCACCCACAGATCGGCGGGATTGACGTATACCAGCCGTTTTACGTCCTCTGTGTCCAGGGGCTCCCCTTGGGTGTACGTGTGAACCCACAGGGGGGTCAGGTGTTCCCAGTCGGATAGCACGATCGCCCCCTCTTCGCGCCCGGCGAAGCGATCGTACGCGGCGGCGACGTATTCTTCAGCCGCCTTGAAGTCGCGTAGCGAGATGCCGCGCTGAAGGTTGCGGACGGCCTGGTAGAGGGGGAGCATGGCCAGTAGCACGGAGAGCACGATTGGAAACAGGGTCTGGCGGGCGAATGGGGAACGGTGGAGCACCCGGGCGCCCTCCTGGACCAGGGCCAGGGCGCCCAAGCCTGCCGTCACGGCCAGGGCGCTGAATGGGATGAGCAAGTAGGCCATCACGTCCTGGACGGTGTTGAGGGTGAAGGCCAGGTGCACGCCCAGGAAGGGGATCAGGAGAAGGGCTGATTTGGGGGCTCGGCGGACGAGCCAGACCAGGCTGGCCACAGCGCAGAGGATGGTGAAGAGGGGGAACTGGAGCCGCAGCAGGGACCAGAAAACCAGCGCCCGGTCGGGCTGATCAGCCAGGCCGAAGTGGAACAGGTTGACGCGCAGCCCCTCGGCGGTCACGTGCCGCCGGAATCCCTCCCAGGTGTGCATGTCTCGGGGTTCGAAGCCGGCGGGGAGATGAGGGCTGCGCAGGGGGAAGTAGAGATATGGGGTCAGTCCCAGCAACAGACACCCGGCCAGCACGAGCACCCTCGCGGTGAGCCACTTAAACCGCCTCCGCCACTGGCGCAGGACGGGCAGCCACACCGCCAGGATGAACAGTCCGTAGGCGGGGACGCCCATCAACGTGATAGGATGGTGGGCGGCGCCCAGTCCCAATGTGGTGGCGAAGGCGGCCAGCCAGCGGTCGTGCCCGCTGCGCCACCATCGGATCAGAAGCCACAGGTGAGTTGTCGTCAGGGCCACGCTGACGATGTGAGAGTTGGCGTGGATGGCGTGCTGCCACAGGTCAGGGGCGGCGGCCAGGCTCAGAGCGGCGAACGCGGCATATATCTCGTTTGCCCGTCCTTCCATCTGTGTGCCTAGATCGTGGACGATCAGGTACACTCCTGTGACCACCCAGGCCCCCGCCGCCACGGACAGCAGGTTGGTGCGGAAGGCGATGGTGCCAATCGGGACCGTCATCTGCCACAGCTTGGCCAGCAATGTGTAGAAAGCATAACCCGGAGGGTGGGCGATGCCCAGGATGGCCGGGATGACCTGGTATTCAGATGGATCGCCGAACAGCGTCGCCGGGGCGGCGGTCGCTGCGTAGAGGGCGAAGGTGACAAAAAAGACGAGAAAAGGAGTGAGGCGGCGGATGGCGGGGAGGCTGGATGCTGGAAGCCGAACGCCGGGTTCTGGATGGGGACTCACGATCCTCCAGTCTCTAACTTCCAACCTCTAACTCCCAACTTCCAACCCCCAACCCCACCTCTACGCCAGGTAGCCCTGCTCTTCCAAATACGTCACGATCCTCGCCGCGCTTTCCTCCACGCTCTCCTGGTCTGTACGACAGATGATCTCCGGCGTTTCCGGCTCCTCGTAAGGGTCCGAGACGCCGGTGAAGTTCTCGATCTCCCCGGCGAGGGCCTTGGCGTACAGTCCTTTCACGTCCCGCCGGGTGCATTCCTCCACCGGGCATTCGACGTACACCTCGATAAATTCGCCGATCTCCTCGCGCGACTTGGCCCGACGCGCCCGGTAAGGCGAGATGAACGAGCATAGGACCGCCACGCCATTGCGGGTGAGCAGCTTGGCCACGAATGTCACCCGCTCGATGTTCTTGTTCCGGTCTTCCTTGCTGAATCCCAGGTCTCGGGTCAGGCTCTGACGCACGATGTCGCCGTCCAGTCGCTCGACCTTGAGGCCCCGGTCGCGCAGCTCTTGTGCGACTCGCTTGGCGATGGTGGTCTTGCCCGACCCTGAGAGGCCGGTGAACCATAGCGTGAAGCCCTTGTGATGATCTGTCTGAGTGTGCACTGTGATGTTGCTCCTTACATTAACATTAGGTTGGCATCTTGATTGGGCCGATGGTTGCGCGCAGGGCGGCTTCGGAGACAGCGCCACGCCGCAGCAGCGCGGGAGGGGAGGTGGTGCAGTCGAGAATGGTGGACGGGATGCCACCCCGGCAGGGTCCTCCGTCCACGATCAGCTCTATCCGCTCGCTCAACTGCGCCGCGACCTCCTGTGCGGTGACCGGGTTGGGCTGTCCTGAGATGTTGGCACTGGTGACCGCCAGCACGCCGCCCGCCTCCCGGATCAGGTCGCGAGCCAATGTCAGGTTGGGTATACGCACCGCCACGGTGGGGCCGGCGCTGATCGCGTCGAGCACGGCTTCGGTTTTGGGCAATACCAGCGTCAGCCCTCCAGGCCAGAAGCGCGTGGTCAACTGCCTGAACGAGCGCTCGAGTGGCTGTTGGAGGGCGACCACGCGGCCGGCCTGGCTCGCATCGGACAGCAGGAGCGGAATGGGCCTGTCGGAGGGCCGTCGTTTGGCTTCATATAGGCGCGACACGGCATCCGCATTCCAGGGGGACGCCGCCAGGCCGTAGACCGTGTCGGTGGGGAAGGCCACCAGCCCTCCTGCGTTCAACACCTCGACGGCCTGACCCTGGGCCCTTTCGTTGCCTGCGTGGATCACGTCAGCTCTCATCCCACCGTCTTCCCTTGCGCGCGCATCAGCGTCGCAGTATATCACGGCCCACGTATTTGACAAGCGAATGATTGACGTGCATAGGGCCGTGTGTTATACTTAGCGTCGGAGAGAGACCATATAGGGGTCGGTTTTTCATAACCGGGCCGTTTCAACAGCATGTGCAAGAGCTCACGATCAGTTCTTGTGTCTTGATTAAGGGAGTGTTGGACTGTGACACCTGTGCGCATCGTTCGATACATCGCCCTGCAGCGCCGCCAGCGCCGCCGCGCCGAGGGGCGGACCGGTCTGCACCTGTTGCTCCGCATCGCCGCCATCCTGCTGTTGGCGGTGATGATTGTGGTGATGGTCACCGTCGGTAGCGGTGTGAGCACCGTGTTGAGCGCCTACGCCTATTTCACCCGGGACCTGCCCGAGCCGGAAGCCATCGAGGCCGCCGATGAGAACTTCGAGACCACCAAGATCTACGATCGCAGTGGACAGATCCTCCTCTACGAGGTGATCGACCCCTTCGGCGGCGATCGGCAGTGGGTCACCCTGGATCAGATTCCAGAGGACCTGATCTGCGCTACCGTGGCCAACGAGGATCGCTCGTTCTGGGACAACCCTGGCTTCAACCCCCGTGGTATAGCCCGCGCGTTTTGGGCCAACGTCCAGGGCCAGCAGATCCAGGGCGGCTCCTCGATCACGCAGCAGTTGATCAAGAACGTCGTCATCGAGCGCGAGCGGCGGTACGTCAGTGCAGAAGGGCCTGAGTGGAAGGACTACGAGCGCAAGATCACCGAGGTCCTGCTGGCCTATCGCATCACTCAGGAGTACAGCAAGGAGCAGATCCTGGAGTGGTACCTAAACACCAACTTCTACGGCAACCTGGCCCACGGCATCGAGGCCGCGGCCCGGGTCTATTTTGGCAAGAGCGCCAGTGAGCTGACGCTGGCCGAGTCCGCCACGCTGGCCGTCATCCCCCAGTATCCGCGTCTGAACCCTTTCGATGACCCGGAGGCCGCCCGCGAGCGTCAGAACCTTGTGCTCGACGCCATGGTGCGACAGGGCTGCATCACGTCCGAGGAGGCCGTCGCCGCCAAGTACGAACCCTGGGATCTGGCCACGTTCACCGAGCGTTTCGACATTCTGGCCCCCCACTTCTCCATCTATGTGCGCAAGCAGTTGGAGGACGCGTTCGGCCCCGAGGTCGTGTACCGGGGTGGGCTGCGGGTCTATACCACCCTCGATCTGGATCTGCAGGAGCAGGCCCAATGCGTGGCCCGAGCCCAGATTCGCCGCCTCTCTGGCCAGGACGAGGCCACGGTGATCCAGCAGGCTATTGAGGATGGCTGTGCGGCGGCCCAGTTCCTGCCCCCGCTCAGCGCCTCCCGAACTGGACGCGATCACGACGTCAGCAATGCCTCCGTCCTTGCCCTCCGCCCCGCCACTGGCGAGATATTGGCCATGGTCGGCAGCCTCGATTACTGGGATGAGTCCATTGACGGTCAGTTCAACGTCGCGGTGGACGGGTCGGGCCGCCAGCCGGGCTCCTCGTTCAAGCCCTTCACCTACGTCACGCTGCTGGCCCAGGGTGACAACACCGCCCACATGTTCCTCGACGTGCGCCACGCCTTTCAACAGTCCACCGGCTATCCCTACGTGCCGGAGAACTACGATCGCAAGTACCACGGCCCGCAGCGGATGCGGCTGGCGCTGGCCCGCTCCTACAACGTCCCCGCCGTCGAGGCCCTGAGCCTGGCCGGGGTGGATAACGTGATCCGCACTGCTCATCGCATGGGCATCAACACGCTCAACCGGGGCCTGGATTACTATGGCCTCAGCCTGACGCTGGGCGGTGGCGAGGTTCATTTGATCGACATGGCCTATGCCTTCAGCGTCTTCGCCAACGGCGGCAGGATGTACGGTGAGCTCGTGCCCGAGGATCAGCAGCGCGCTGGGTACCGGGAGCTCGACCCGGTCGCCATCCTGCGCGTCGAGGATCGCGACGGGAGCGTGCTCTACGAGTACGACCGGCCTGAGAGCCGTGACGTCCTGTCCCCCCAGTTGGCCTACCTGATGAACAGCATCCTCTCCGACCGGCGGGCCCGCTGGGCGGCCATGGGGCTCAACAACGCCCTGGAGCTCTCCAACGACCGGCCCGCCGCTGCCAAGACCGGCACCACCAACGACTTCCGCGACGCCTGGACGGTTGGCTACACCCCCCAGTTGGCCGTCGGTGTGTGGGTGGGCAACTCCGACAACAGCGAGATGCGCAACCTGCCCGGTTTGCGCGGCGCCGCGCCTGTGTGGCACGCGGTGATGGAGTATGGCCTGCAGGACGAGGAAAGCGTGCCCTTTGTGCGCCCCGATGGGCTGATCGAGCGTCCCGTCTGTGCCCTCTCCGGTAAACTGCCCACCGAGCACTGCCCCACGGTCAACGAGCTGTTCATCCCGGGGACCGAGCCCACCGAGTACTGTCAGATCCACCAGGTCTTCCGCGTCAACCGCGAGACCGGCCGGCTGTGCACCGTCCACACCCCCCCGGAGCTGTGCGAGGAGCGCGTCTACGAGGTCTACCCGCCCGAGGCCGCCGACTGGATCGCCAGCCTGGAGGAGGACAGGCGGCCGGCCACGCCGCCGACGGAATATGACACCATCTATGGCCCCTCCCGCGGCGACGCTGAGGTGGCCATCTTGGGTCCCTCCTCCTACTCCTACGTCCGAGGCACTGTCCCCATCACCGGCAACGCCCGCGGCAGCGATTTCAACTTCTACCAGGTCGTGTTCGGCGAGGGACTGAACCCCACCGGCTGGCTCCAGATCGGTCCCGATCACGGCGACCAGGTCGATCACAACGTCCTGGAGTTCTGGGACACCACGGGTTTGGATGGGCTCTATAGCCTGAGCCTGAAGGTCGTGGATCACTCCATGGCGCTGCGCGAGTCCACCATCCAGGTGACCGTGGACAACATCTCCCCCACGCTCGACTTGACCTACCCGGTGGAGGGGTCGGAGTACGAGCTGGGGTACGACGAGTGGGTCAACGTCAACGCCGAGGTGCAGGACTACTCCATTGGCCGGGTCGAGTTCTACGTGGACGATCAGCCCGAGCCCTTCGCCGTGCGCACCGTCGCTCCCTTCAACGTCAACTGGACCATCAGGGATGTGGGGACGCATACGTTCCACGTCATCGCCGTCGACGCGGCGGGCAACGTCAGCAAGAGCGATCTGGTGAAGATCAAGGTCGTGCCTCGCCAGGAAGAGGGGTGATTCCCGGTTTCGGGCGACCCATGCGCGAGAATCTGCGTTCATCTGCGTCCTGGCTAACTCATCCGAGGACGGAGGCTTAGAGCCTGCTCGCAAGGCTGAAGTGTTACCACAGAGAAGGGAGGGGCAAGTATGATCGCGCGCGAGAAACGCCGCATCACCGCCGAGGACCTGTACCGCTTTCAACTGATCACCGACTGTCAGGTCTCGCCCGATGGTCAGCACGTCGTCTTCTGCCTTCAGCGCGTGGACCGGGAGACCGAGAAGAAATACGCCAACCTGTGGATGGTGCCCACCGAAGGAGGCTCCCCCCGGCAGTTCACCTACGGCGACCAAACGGATCGCCGGCCCAGGTGGTCGCCCGACGGGGATGAGATCGCCTTCCTCTCCAACCGGGCCGACGAGGATCAGCCGCAGCTCCATGTCATCCCCCTGCACGGCGGCGAGGCCCGCCCCCTCACCGACCTGAAGGGCGAGTTCGGCCCGTTCGAGTGGTCGCCCGACGGGCGGCGGCTCGCCTTTCAGTTCCGTAAGCAGGACCAGGAGGCCATCGAGCGCCAGGAGGACGAGCGCAAGAAAGAGCTGGGCGTCGTCGCGCGTCGCATCACCCGCGTGTTCTACAAGCTGGACGGGACCGGGTTCCTGCCCGAGGAGCGCTGGCACGTCTGGACGGTCGACGCCCGTTCCGGCGCGGCCAGCCAGTTGACCGAGGGTCAGGTCTACGACGAGCTGGACCCGAGCTGGTCGCCGGATGGGAAGGAGATCGTGTTCTGTTCCAACCACAGCCAGGATCCGGATCTCGACCCAGACCTCGTAGACCTGTTCGTCATCCCCTCCGACGGGGGCGAGCTGCGCAAGATCGACACGCCGGTGGGACCCAAGGAGAAGCCGACCTTCTCGCCGGACGGGAGGTGGGTGGCCTATTTCGGCTACGAGGGCCGGGGGCAGGAGTGGAGGAACACCAGCCTGTGGGTCGTCCCCGCCGACGGCGCGGGCGAGGCCAGGAACCTGACCGGGCGGTTCGATCTGCACGTGTCGAGCTGGACGATCAACGACCTGCCGGGGAGTCCGACGACGTCCCCTCCCACCTGGGCGCCGGACGGGGTCCGGCTTGACTTCCAGGTGGCACGGCACGGCCACACCGTCCTCAAGTCCGTGGCCCTGGATGGGCATGAGGAGGGCGTGCAGGGGGTGGTCGAGGA
>Ga0180432_10004824_pt1 | contig 18280 bp, 15 predicted proteins | sample SS_ome_10_FD_132414 | JGI IMG/M metagenome (GOLD analysis project Ga0180432, IMG submission 132414) | Hypersaline lake sediment archaeal communities from the Salton Sea, California, USA - SS_1_MS_2 metaG | ecosystem: Environmental > Aquatic > Non-marine Saline and Alkaline > Hypersaline >...
CCGTGCCGATTTCACAGTCCATACCCCCTGCATACACGAAAAAGTCGCCTGGCGCAAATCGGAATAATCGGAATCTGAAAACTTTTTTCGACGCTACTCATTGCACGTTAGTGAAGTGTTACGTCCCGACTTTCGTGCCAAGTTGAAGTCTCATCCCGTAGACCTACCTTTCCCCGGCCCCACAGCACACGTGCCGGATACTGCCCGCATTGTCCAGGGCGGGGCGGGGTGTGTCAACAAGGCCGCTTACTTGCTTGGGGTGAAGTGTTCCCACCCCCCATCGTCTGTTTCACGGACTGTCTCGAGGCTAATGAGGATTTGACGGCCCGGAGGTTTGGGCAGGAATAGTTTGTGAGCTTCTTCGACAACCAGTGAGATCCTGCGATGCGCCTCAGCCAAGGCCGCAACAACGTCACCCGACTCTAATCCCTCAATCCGCAGTTCGGGCGCGGCTGCCTCAGATTTGGCGGAGCCATTCTTGTAGTAGCGGATGATCGTTCTGGGGCCATACTCCGCCAGAATCAGGCCCTCCTTCTCCGCGGCGTTCCTGAGTTCGATAATCCATCGCAGGACCGGGTCGCCTCGCATCTCCTTTTGCTTCGCCTCATACCATTCTGTAAAGCCCTGTTTCTCGGCGAGTAGCTTCTTCAAGGCGAAGGTGGCTGACCTTAGGGCGGATGCCGATGCCTCAAGGAACATCAGCGCCGACTTCTCATTGCGAATACACCTCTGGAGTTGGTCAAGGAACCAACGGCAAGCCGCGAGTTTTCGTCTTGGTGGGGTAACCCTTGCGTGTAGGAAGGCTACCTTCTCCATCTCAATGAAGGCGGATGCAATCCCGGGGCCTGATCCATGCCACGAGGTCTCTAGTGATCTCCGTCTTCCCGTCGGACACGGATCGAGCGGTTGCCTTGGGACGTTCTTCGGCAGGTTGTTCTTCAGTCATTTGAGACGACCTCTGCCGGCCCTGTGCTACGATCTGCCGGTCATTGCCCGCCATTCTCTTGCCCTACGCCCAACGTGTCAACGTGAACACTCCGCCCAGAGGGGATGGCTCAAGACGGGATTGGGGGGACACCATCCTCGATCATTATCCCTCTCCTCTCTTGTGGCGTCCGGGGCCTTTGGGGCCCATCTTCGCCGAGGCTTCGGCGGGCAGGCCAGGGAGGCGCGGGGGCGGGCGGGGACTGGTGGACTGGCTGACTGGTTAATTGGTTGACTGGGAAGGGCCTATGGGCATTGGCCGCGTGTCGGCGATGGCGAGGCTTCCTCTGGTGATCCCCGCAATCCGTTGCGACTGAACCCGTCAGCCAATCAACGGGATCCGTGGCATAATTGTGGTATCAGGTACCGAAATTAGGATGTTCCACCCGGGGGCGTACCGTGTGGGCGTCCGGGGGCGGGTCGTCCTGTAAGTCGTTGTACCTAAGTGGGTTATGGTTCTTTCTTCGCGATAGAGACGCCGGAGGGGCGGGGGAAAGTGGAAACCTGTGGAACACTCACGGGCGGGTGGAACATCCTGATGGGGGGCGGCTTGACGGCAGGGCTTGACGGCAGGCGTCCCGACGGGACGTCCCTGCGGGGCGGCATCGTGGCAGCACTCCAAAGGCTCCTTTCCTCTGCTCCCTCTGCTTCCTCTGCGTCTCTGTGGCTCTGTGACAAGTATCGCCTCTGTGGCTATCGGCACAGCGCCCTTCCACGCGCATGGCCCAGCCGGTAGAATCCTCCACAGCCGCAGCAGGCTGAATCGGCCGATGAGCGGCGCGGCAACAATGGCTGAAGCATCACGCCCTGACATTCAGGCCGGCAACATGGGACGCACCGCGTGCCCCAAGTGCGGCAACGTCGTGGACGTCTCGCACGCCGAACCCTTCGCCACCGTCGCGTGCGAGGAGTGCGACACACGGTTCTCGGCCCCGGGCCGACTCGGGCCGTACATCCTGCTCAAACACCTGGGCAGGGGCGAGATGGGGCACACGTTCAAGGCCTACGAGAAGGCGATGGGCCGACACGTGGCCGTCAAGGTGCTTAGAAGATCGCTCTGCGACGATCCGACGGTGGTGGACAGCTTCTTCTCCGAGGCGCGGGCGCTGGCCTCGCTGGACCACCCGAACGTGGCCAGGGCCTTCTCCGTCGGCCAGGCCGTCGGACAACCGTATCTCGTCATGGAACTGATCGCAGGCAAACGCCTGGACCAACTGTTCTCCGAGGGCAAGCCCCTGGATGAGTACCGGGCGGTGGGAATAGGCATCGGGGTGGCCGAGGCGCTCCAGGCTGCAGCCGGCAAGGGACTGATCCACAGCGACGTCAAGCCGGCCAACGTCCTGCTCGACCGGACCGGTGTGCCCAAGCTGGTGGACTTCGGCATAGCGCGGTTCGGCGGGGGCAGGCTCAGCGGCGCCGACGCGATCGGCACGCCGTACTACCTGGCGCCGGAGCAGGTCACGCGAGGCTCGATCGACCTGCGGACGGATATCTACGCCCTGGGCGCCACGCTGTTCCACGCCCTGGCGGGCCGGCCCCCGTTCCCCGGCACGGATATCCGCAAGGTAATGGCGGCGAGGCTCTCGGCGCCGGCGCCGGACCTGTGGTCGATTCGCCAGGACATCCACACCGAGACGGCCGCCGTCGTCGCCCGGATGCTGAAGCGGGACCCCGACCAGCGCTACCGGGACTACGCGTCGCTCCTGGCCGACCTGCGACATGCCCACGCGCTGTGCCCCCCCCCGCCGCCCGACCGGGACGGCCCGGCACGGGCCGAGGACGACCTGGACCTGGTCAGCCGGGCCCTGGCCGACAAGTCGGCCGCCGCGAAGCCGGTCCCGGCCCCGGCTCGCACGCGAGGCAAGACCCAGCCGAGACGAAAACAGGTCCGCCCGGGAGGCAGGACCTCGCGCTCCCCCGCCCGCCAGGGGAACCGGCAGGTCAACTGGATGCCCTGGCTCGTCGCCGCGGCGCTGTTCGCGGTCCTTGTCCTGGTGGTCCTGCTGGCCTACTTCTGGCGCAACCCCGCGCGGTAGGACGTCAGCCCCGGTCGTCCAGTCCGAAGAACCGTATCGCGTTGGCCGTGGTCTGTTCGGCCAGTGCGTCGGCCGAGACCCCCCGCAGGCGAGCGAGGCACGCCGCGACGTGAGCGACGTTGGCCGGCTCGTTGATCTTCATCTTCCGCACCGGCTCGGGCGAGAGGTACGGGGCATCGGTCTCGATGAGCAGGCTCTCGCCGGGCACGAGTTCGGCGGCCCGGCGGAGGGCGCCGGCGTTCTTGAACGTCACGATGCCCGAGAAACTGATCGTCGCGCCGAAATCGAGCAGTCGGCGGACGTTGTCCGGACCCTCGGTGCAGCAGTGGATCACCACGCGCTTGGCCGAGATGCCCGAGGCCACCAGCACGCCCAACGTGTCCTCAAACGCCTCGCGCGTGTGGACCACCACAGGCTTGTCGAGCCGCCGGGCCAGCTCGAGCTGCCGGGCGAAGACCCGCTGCTGGACCTCAGGGGGGCAGTGTCCGTGGTAGTAGTCCAGGCCGCACTCCCCGATGGCCACGTTCGGCGCCTGCGAGGCCAGCGACTCCAGAACGGCGACGTACGGCCCCTCCGGGTCGATGTCTTTGACCGCCTGCGTGCCGGCGGTGAAGAAGACATCCGGGTGCGCCCGGGCCAGGCCCGCGGCGGCCTGGGCTTCATTCACGGCCGCCGAGGCGCAGATCACCGTGCCCACGCCCGCCGCCGCGGCACGATCCAGCACGGCCGAGACCTCCTGCCGCAATCGCCCACCCGCAAGATGACAGTGCGTGTCGATCAGGTTCATGGCGGGCATCGTATGCTCGCGGCGCAGCCGTGACAAGGCGCCGGCGCGCGTTGCCGTGGTGCCATGTTGTCTACGCGCAGCGGAGGGACATGCCGACGACGCATTCCGGCATGCCCCCGCGCTGCGCGTGGGGGCATGGCACCGCGACGGAGTCCGCCGCGGCGGCAGTCATTGCGTCCGCCGCGCGCCGAGGCGATAATGGCGCCATACCCCCGAACGCAGGAGCACGCCGATGACGAGAGCGAGACACGTCCTGACGATCGTGATGGTTCTGGCGATGGCGGTCGGCGGCGCGACGGGCCAGCGCCGACGCAAGCCCCCGCCCCGCCGGCGCGACCCGGTGGAGCCCCCGATGAAGCTGACGCCCGAGCAGCGCAAGCAGGTGGCCGTGGTGGTCGGCGCCGGCAACGACTTCGCGATGGACCTGTACGCGCAGTTGGCCCCGGCCAACACGGGCAACCTGTTCTTCTCGCCGGCGAGCATCCACACGGCCCTGGCGATGACGTGGGCGGGCGCCGCGGGCACGACGGGCCGGCAGATGGCCAAGACGCTTCATCTCGATGCCGCCGGCGCCGAGGCGCACCCGTCGCTGGGGCTGCTGACCAAAAAGCTCAACTCCCCGCCTCGGGATCTCAGGGGCAACCCGATGTACGAACTGTCGGTCGTCAACGCGCTGTGGGGCGACAAGCGGTACAACGTCGCGCCGGCCTTCACCGCGCTGATGAAGGAACGCTACGGCGCGCCGATGCGCATTGTGGACTTCCGCCTGACCGAACCGGTCCGCAAGACCATCAACGACTGGGCGGCCGGCAAGACCCGGCAGAAGATCCTGGACCTGGTTCCCCGGGGCGTGATCACGCCCCGGACGCGGCTGGTGCTGACCAACGCCATCTACTTCAAGAGCAACTGGGGCCACCCGTTCAAGGAATCCGCCACGGCGCCGGGCGAGTTCAGGGCGGGCGCCGGCAAGGCCGTCCAGGCGCAGATGATGAACCAGCAGTATCGCTTCAACTACTACGAGACCGCCGACTTCCAGGTGCTCCGCATGCCGTACAACCGCTGGGCACTGTCCATGCTGATCTTCCTGCCGAAAAAGGACGACGCCCTGGCCCGCGTGGAGAAGCAGTTGACGATGAAGAACCTCGCCGCCTGGCTGCCGAAGTTCAGGACGGCCAACGTGAAGGTCACCCTCCCGCGGTTCACGTTCGCCTCGCAGTTCACGCTGACCGACACGCTCAAGGAGATGGGCATGTCCGAGGCGTTCTCGATGGGGGCGGACTTTTCCGGCATGTCCAAGACCAAGGCCAAGGACCTGTTCATCACGGACGTGGTCCACAAGGCGTTCGTGGCGCTCGACGAGGAGGGCACTGAAGCCGCCGCCGCCACCGCCGTCATGGTCGGCCTCAAGAGCGCACTGAGACCCACCGTGCCGAAGATCTTCAAGGCCGACCACCCCTTCATCTTCCTCATCCGCCACCGGGAGACCGAGAGTATTCTGTTTATGGGGCGAGTCATGGACCCCACGGCAGGATGATTGGCGACTGGCGATTGACGATTGACGATTGACGATTAGCGCACGAGACGTAATCGACAATCGACAATCCTCCATGCAGGGGATCAGAATGCGTCGGGAATGTGTTCGACTCTGGGCCTCTCGCCTTCGGAGATGACGATCGAGACGATGTCGTGGCGGACGTTGTAGTCCTCGGCGCGCCGGTGAGCGAGATAGTAGTCGGCGGCGCGGCGGATGCGGTGCTGCTTGTCGGCGTCGACGGCCGATTCCGGGCGGGTGTACCGGTCGCTGGTGCGCGTCTTGACTTCGACGAAGACCAGGGTTTCGGCCCCGTCTCGGCGGCGCGTGGACGTGTCGAGAAAGATCAGGTCGATTTCACCCCCCGGGCAGCGGTAGTTTTCGGCCAGGAGCTTCAGGCCCTTGCGCTTCAGGGTTCGGCGGGCCAGCGCCTCGCCGCGCGCCGCCAGCGTCTTTCGGCGCCCGGGCCCGAACGGCCACATCGGGCGGCTACTCCCGGTCCTCGACGGGCTCGTCGACCGGCTCGGCGGCCTGGGCGGGGGCAGGCTTGGCCTTGGCCTTGCGCTTGACGTCCTTCAGGCGGGTGGCCTTGCCGACGCGGTCGCGCAGGAAGTAGAGTTTGGCCCGGCGAATCTGCCCGCCGCGAACGACCTCCACGCCGGCCACCTTCGGACTGTGCAGCGGGAAGACGCGCTCCACGCCCTGGCCCCCGACGATACGCCGAACGCGAAACGTCTCCTCGATGCCCGAGCCGCTCCGCCCGATCACCACGCCCGTGAACGTCTGGATCCGCTCTTTCTCCCCCTCGACAATGCGGACCAGCACGTTGACCGTATCGCCGACCTTGAATTGAGGCACGTCGGTCTTCATGCTGGCCTCGGCGGCCTTCTTCATCAGTTCCTGACTCACGGTGTCTCTCCTGCGTCGTTCCTTCGCGCCCGGGCAGGGCGGGAATCCATGCCTTGCGACCTCCGCCGCTGCGGCGAAGGGTTACGTCCGATCGTCATCGGTCCGGCCGGCCTCGTACGCCCGCCACAGGTCCGGCCGCCGCTGTCGCGTCCTGGCCTCGGCCTGTTCACGGCGCCAGGCGGCGATCTTCGCGTGATCGCCGTTCAGCAGCACGTCCGGCACGGTCAGCCCGCGAAACGCACGCGGGCGCGTGTACTGCGGATACTCCAGCAGCCCGGCGCTGCCGGCGCTGAACGATTCCTCGTCCAGCGAGGCGGCCTTGCCCAGCACGCCGGGCTGGAGCCTGATCACCGCCTCGGCGACGGCCATCGCCGCCACCTCGCCCCCGGACAGCACGAAGTCGCCGAGGCTGACCTCGATATCGGCCAGGTGCGTCCGGATCCGTTCGTCGAATCCTTCGTAGTGCCCGGCCAGGAGCACCAGGCGCTCTTCATCGCCCAGGGCCCGCGCCAGGGCCTGATCCATCGGCCGGCCCTGGGGACTCAGCAGGACCACCTTCCCGGGCACATCGCCTTGCTTCTGCACGGCCTCGACGGCGTCGAAAACGGGCTGGCACATCAGCACCATCCCGGGGCCCCCGCCGAACGGCGAGTCGTCCACGCTGCCGTAACTGTCCAACGCGAACGCCCGAAGGTCCGTCAGGTGGATCTCGACGCGTCCGTCGCGGACGGCGCGCCCGACGATGCTGGCCGAGCAGAACCCTTCGAACATCTCACGGAAGAGCGTGATGATGTCAATGCGCAGGGCCATACCGACCGGCTCCGGGGACGTGCCCGCCGCGCTGGGGTGCGGCTACGTCGCCGCAATGCCCTGGCGCTTCAGGAGCTGGCGCACCGTGTCGCTGGTCTGGGCGCCGACGCTCAGCCAATACTCGATCCGCTCGCGATTCAGCGCCGATCGTTTATCGGCTTCGGTGGCGTTGGGATCGTACCAGCCCAGTTCCTCGATGACGCGCCCGTCGCGCGGGCTGCGAGAGTCCATCGCGTTCAGCCGGTAAAAACTCCGATGCCGCCGACCAAATCTCTTCAATCTCAGCTTGACCGCCACTGCTCGAGTCTCCAACTCCCGCCCGCCGGACGGGTCAAAAGCATTCTCGTCAACAAGTAGAGCCCAATAGTTTACCAGCCTCTGATCTCCATGCAAGGGCTTTTCGGGCCTTTTTGTTTCGCGATGTGGTGGCCAGGACCCGTCCTGCGGATTATCGGTGCAGCGTCCGACCGGGTGTTGACGATAACAGCGGTGTCGGCTTCCGTGGTGCCATGGTCTACGCGAAGCGGAGGGCCATGCCCGCCCCGCGTCCGGGTATGCCCCCACGCCGCGCGTGGGAGCATGGCACCGCGAAGAAGCCGACGGAGAACGGCTTCGTGCTCTACGCACTGTTGGCATTTGCATTCTGGCTGCTGCTGATTGTCTTCATGGCTCTCGGCACCCACCGCCTGCTGGAGCAGTTCGGCAAGGGCCGGTACGTCGACTGGCTCCTGCTGCCCGGCGTGCTGGTGGCGGAGATGGCGTACGTTTTCGGCTGCCTGATCACCGGGGCCGAGGTCCGCAGCGCCAGCCTGTTCCCCACCGGCACCGGTCGGGCCGCCATGACGCAAACCACGCCGAGAATCAAGGTGGCAGGCCCCATCATGGCGGCGCTGATCGCCATGGCCGGGTGCGTGGCGACCATCGTGGTCCTTCACGGCCTGCTCGGCGAGCCGATCATCAGGGACTTCATTGCCGACGAGAGCGGCCTGATTCCGAAGGTCGGCCCCGACCTGTCCGGCCAACTGCCCACCACCGCCGAGGAGTTCTGGGCCTTTCCCGGTCGGCAGGTCCAGCTCGTGCGAAAGATGTACGAGACGTGCCTGGCCGCCAACTGGCTGAACTGGCGCGTACCGCTGTTCGTGTACCTGGGGCTGTGCCTGTCGATCCGCCTGGGTCCGGCCCGCCGACCCGTGCGCCCCACGCTCGGGGCCGCCGTGCTCGGGGCGATCGTCCTGGCCGTGGTCCAGCAGGCCTCGGCCGCCTGGGCCGACCGCATCAACGGGCTCTGGCTGCTGCTGACCTACATCTGGGCCAGCCTGCTGCTGGTCCTGCTGCTGGTGGCGCTGCTTCGCGGCTGCGTGTACCTGGTGACGGTGATCCGCGAGGAGTCGCAGACGTAGGGGGGCAATTCAAACGAAGGGAAACGGCGCCGCGGCGGCACGCGGCGACTCTCTCCCGTGGCGCCAACGGACGTTTCCTTGTACCGGTTCTGTTCGCGGGGGATAATGCGCGGGTCGGGCGGGTTCCCGATCAAAGAGCGGGAGCACTATGGGAATGCAGGTTGTTTAGCGGGCGATCGTCAGATCGCCGCTCGTCGTTCGAACGACACACGGCGAGCGTTGCCCGGTGCGCTAAACGGATCTCCTTCCCTCGACAGAAAGGACAGCACAATGATCCGTCACATAACACGCATGGGGTTCGTCCTGGTCACAACGCTGGTCCCTGTCCTGGCGGCGGTCAGCGCACCCAAGGAGCCCGAGATTCCAGCCCCCGCCGGCGCCGCCTGCACCTTCAAGCACACCGACAAATCGCTGACGATGCTCAGGGGCGACAAGCTCATCTGGCGGTTCAACTTCGACAAGACCGAAGGCAAGCCGTACTTCCACCCGCTCTGCACGACCGACGGCACGCTGCTGACGGCGCTTCGCCCGAAGGACCACCCCTGGCACCGCGCGCTGTGGTTCTCCTGGAAGTACATCAACGGGCTGAACTACTGGGAGGAGAACCGCCAGGGCCTCTCGCAGGGACGCACCGAAATCACGACGGTCAGGATCCAGGCCACATCGGGCAAACCGGTGAAGATCGCGATGACCCTCAGCTACCACCCGCCGGGCAAGGACGAGGTGATGAGCGAGAAATGCACCATCGACGTCTGGCCCCCCAACGCGGCCGGGGTGTACAAAATCGACTGGGCGAGCACGTTCACCGCCGGCCAGAAGGACGTGGTCCTCGACCGCACGCCGATCAAGGGCGAGAAAGGCGGCAAGGGATGGGGCGGGTATGCCGGGCTGTCGCTCAGGCTGGCACCGGCGCTGAAGGCCTGGCCCGCCGTCGACTCCGAAGGACGAAAGGACATGACAATCCACGGGCAGCAGGCCAAGTGGATGGGCTTCGGCGACAAGGGCGGCCGCGGCGGGGTGTTCATCGAGGCCCGCGAGAGCACCCTCGGCCTGCCGAAATGGTACATCGCCAAGGGCATGCCTTACTTCAGTCCCGCCGTCCTGTTCGCCAAACCCGTCACCGTCAAGGCGGGCAAGAGCATCAAGCTGGCCTACACGATCACGATCCACCCGGCCAAGAAAGGGGGGCGGTAGCCGGGAGCCGGGTGCTACCCGTTACCGGCTGCCGGGTACCGACCCCGGCGGGTAGTTTTCGACCTAATACTCGGCGGTGTGATTCGTGATACTGGTGGAACCGCCGCGCGGGGGGTGGGTTTCAGTGATATCGTCCCTCCGGCGGGCGAGGCCGGCTGCCTTGTTGGGCGGAGAATAACAGGGTTGACTTCGGACAGGTGAGGCCGGAAAATCGAGGATTCGTGTAGAATCCGACAGAAAGGAAGCCCCATGCGGATCCGTCGAACCTTGAGCGCAGCGGTTGGTCTGGCCGCGGCCCTGGCGGTCGCTGTGCCGCTCTGTGCGGACGACTACTCCAAGATCCTGAGCTACACGTTCGGGCAGAGCCGAACGGCCCTCTCGTCGATCGAGGCGGCCATCCGAAAGGCCTCCCCCGCCGAAGCCAAGGCCATCGAGACCAAGCTCCTGGCCGCCTTGTCCGACGCCAAGGCCACCTTCGAGTGCAAGCAGTTCATCTGCCGAATGCTCCGGCGCATCGGGACGGAACAGTCGGTGGCGCCGCTGGCGGCGCTGCTGACCGACGAGAAGCTCTCGCACATGGCGCGTTTCGCCCTGCAGCGGATGCCCTCGGGCCAGGTCGACGCCGTGCTTCGCGAGGCCCTGGGCAAGGTCGCCCCGAAGCTGCAGATCGGCATTGTCTCGTCGATAGCCGACCGCCGCGACCGCAAGGCGGTCGCCGCCCTGGGCACGTTGGCCTCGAGCCCGAACGCGGACCTGGCCGGCGCGGCCCTGGCCGCCCTGGGGCGCATAGGCGGGACCGACGCCGCCGCCGCCATCGACGCCGTAACCGTGCCCAAGGCCCTCCAGGCCACCAAGGCCGACGCCCAGCTCATGTGCGCCGACACCCTCCTGGGCGAGGGCAAGACGGCCGCCGCCGCGGCCATCTACAAGAAGCTGGGCTCGGCGGACAATCCGAAGATGGTGCGTGTGGCCGCCTTCCAGGGCCTGGTGCGGACGGACCCGGCCGGAATGATGCCCAAGGTCATGGAGATGCTCAAGAGCCAGGACGTGCACCTCCAGCGCGCCGCCAGTCGAATCATCACCACAGCGCCCGGCGCGGGCGTGACCAAGGCGGTCGCCGCCCAGATCGCCGAGATGTCCGACCAGGGCAAGGTGGTCCTTTTGACGGCGTTGGCCACGCGTGCGGACACCGCCGCGGCCCCGGCCGTCGCCAAGGCGCTGGCCAGCAGCAACGAGGCCGTCCGCATCGCGGCGATCCGCACCCTGGCGGTGATCGGGGACGCCACGTGCGTGGCGCCGCTGACGACGGCCGCCGCCGGCGGAGGCAACACCGGCAAGGCCGCCGTCAACGCCCTGTCACGCCTGACCGGCGACGGGGTCGACCAGGCGATCATCACCTGCTTCACCGGCGGGGCCAGCCCGGCGCGAACCGCCCTGGCCAAGGTCGCCGCCATGAGGCAGGCCGCCGCCGTCGTGCCCTGCCTGCTGGCCCGAGGCACGGCCGACAAGGACGCCAAGACACGCCAGGCCGTCTTCGAGGCCATCGGCGCCCTGGCCGGACAGAAAGACCTGCCGAAAATCGTCGCCCTGCTCGTGGCCAACACCAGCTCGACCGAGCGGGCGACGCTGGAGCAGGCCCTGGCCGTCTCGGCCGGGCGCGTCAAGGACACCGACGCGCGCGTCGCGCCGATCGTCGCCAGGCTCCCCCAGGCCGGGGCCGCAAAGGGCAACCTCATGAACGTCCTCGCCCGCCTGGGCGGCGACAAGGCCCGCCGGGCCGTCGAGGGCCAACTGGGCGCCGGCGCCGAGATCCGGAAGGGCGCCATTCGCGCCCTGGCCGCGTGGGGCGACCCGGGCCCGATCGAGACGTTGATGGGCGTGGCCCGCGGCGATTCCAGCGCGGTCAACCAGGTATTGGCCCTTCGCGGGGTGATTCGCCTGGTGGCCCTGGACAGTTCGCGAGGCGAGGGCCGGACCGCCGAGATCCTCGGCCAGGCCATGAAGCTCGCCAAGCGACCCGACGAGAAGCGTGCGATCCTGGCCGCCCTGCCCCGCTGCCAGGCGGCCCTGGCGATCGCCCAGGGCTGCTGCCAGGACGCGGCGGTCAAGGCCGAGGCCGAACTGGCCGTGCGGAAGATCAAGCTGGGCATCCTTCGCAAGAGCATGAAGGCCAACGCCTCGCGGAACGCCAAGGCCGCCGCCGCCGTCCTGGACGGCAAGCGCGACACCTACTGGGCCAGCGGGCGGGGTCAGAACCGCGGGGACTGGTTCACGGTGGACATGGGCTCGGCGCAGACGATTCGCATCGTCACGCTCGACAGCGGCGCCAGGACCGGCGACTTCGGCCGCACCGTCGAACTGTACGTCTCGAACGACGGTAAGAACTGGGGCAAGAGACTGGCCAGGGCCAACGGCGCGGCGATCACGAAGATCGACCTGACCAAGGGCGTATCGGCTCGGTACATCCGGATCACCCAGACCAGCCGGGCCCGCAACCAATGGGCCATCGCCGAACTGTACGTGGAGTAGGGTCGCAGGACTCGCCGCGCGGCGACGGCAGACATACAATGACGGTAGACAACCACTGATTTGGGTACCCCAAAGGCCCCTGACGTATCGGAGCATTGAGAACGATGGACAAGAAGGAAACGAGCAACAACGGAATCGACAGGCGGGGATTCCTGGCCGGCACGGCTGCGGCCGGCGCCACGGTGATTCTCGCCGGCGGCGCCTCCGCCCGGGGCCAGGCCGCCAAACCCAAACCCCGGGCGCCCAAGCACGACGACCTGAACGTCGGGATCATCGGCGTCGGGGCCGAAGGCATGGTGCTCCTGAACGCCTGTCTGAAGTCCACGTCGAAGATACCCGGCCTGCGGTTCAAGGGCGTCTGCGACATCTGGGAGTATCGGCGTGAGTACGCCCGGCGATGGCTCAAGAGCCGAAAGCACATCGTCAAGACATACGAAGACTACAAGGAGATGCTGGCCGACGACGCGCTGGACCTGGACTGCCTGATCGTCGCCACGCCCGACTGGGTGCACGCCGAGCATGCCATAGCCGGGCTTGAGAAGGGCCTGGACGTCTACTGCGAGAAGGAGATGTCCAACTCGCTGGCCAAGGCCCGGTCCATGGTCCAGGCGGCCAAGAAGACCGGCAAGCTGCTCCAGATCGGCCACCAACGGCGCAGCAACCCGCGGTACATCAAGGCCATCGAGGGCCTGGTGCTGAACAAGGACATTCGGATCCTTGGGCGTGTCTCGCAGGCCTTTGCCCAGTGGAACCGGGCCGTCTCTGCGGACATCGGCTGGCCGAAGAAGGGCGCCAAGCCGTGGGACCCCAGGCTGTTTGCCAAGTACGGGTACGACTCCCCGCAGAAGTTCTTGAACTGGCGCTGGTACAAGAAGTACGGCGGGGGCCCGATCGTGGACCTGGGCTCGCACCAGATCGACATCTTCGAGTGGGTCTTCGAGACGACGCCGAAGTCGGTGGTGGCCTCGGGCGGGGTGGACTACTACCCGCACCACGAGTGGTATGACAACGTGATGTGCTTGTACGAGTACGACACGCCGCACGGCATGGCGCGGGCGTTCTACCAGGTGCAGACCACCACCAGCCACGGCGGGTACCACGAAGTGTTCATGGGCGAGAACGGTTCGCTGGCGATCTCGGAGAATCCCGCGGTCGGCAACTGGGTCGAACGCGAGAAGCACGGGGGCGTCCCGCCGTGGAATCCCTACGTCAAGGCCGGTCTCCTCCAGGAGATCGCCGCCAAGATCAGCTCGGGGCCCAAGCCCAAGGACGCCGTCCTGGACGTGCGCCTCAGCCCGGCGCTGCCGAAGTGGCCCCTCCCGACCGACCTGGCAAAGCCCTTCCACCAGCCGCACCTCGAGAACTTCTTCGAGGCCGTCAGGCTCGGCAAGAAGGAGCACCTGAACTGTCCGGCCGAGCTGGGCTACAAGACGGCGGTGGCCACCCTGGCCGTCAACGAGGCCGTCGAGAGCCAGCAGAAGAAAGTCTTCGACGAAAAGGAATTTCACGCGTGAAGAACACCAATGCGTTTGCCGTGGCGTTGCTCGCGGTCGGCCTGGTCATGGGGGCACCGGCGCGGGCGGAAGAAGACGATCATTCGACCGGCGGGCGGGTCATTCCCGTTCACCGGTTCAGGCTCCTGGACGAGAACGACCAGCCGGTCAGGCCCTCGGGGTTGAGGTCCTGGCCGATGTCGACCCGCACGACCTGCGGGGACTGTCACGACTATGGCAAGATATCCGGCGGCTTCCACTTCAACGCCGCAATGTCCGACGCCCCGGGGCGGCCCACCGAGCCATGGGTCTGGGTGGACAGGTCCACCGGCACGCAACTGCCCCTGTCCTACCGCGACCGGCCCGGGGCGTACAAGCCGGGCGAGATCGGCATCACGCCCTGGCGGTTCACGCAGTTGTTCGGGCGCCACCTGCCCGGCGGGGGCGTGTCAGAGCCGGCCGACCCCGACGCCGAGTTCATACCCGAGGCGCGCTGGCTGATCTCGGGCAAGCTCGAGGTCAACTGCCTGGGGTGCCATTCGACCTCGACGACCTACAGCCCCAGCGAGTGGGCCAAGCAGGTCGGGCGGGAGAACTTCCGCTGGGCGGCCACCGCGGCTTCAGGCATGGGCGACGCGGGGGGCATGGCCTCGAAGGCGCCCGATACGTGGATACCCACCATCAACCTGCGCCCGGATGCCAACATCTACAACGAAACCCCAGCCGTCAGATACAATGAACGCCTGTTCGACTACAAGCAGCGGACGTTCATGGACCTGGACAAGCCCGCGGACAAACGCTGCCTGTACTGTCACTCGACGACCAAGCCCGGCAAGCACGATTGGCAGGTATCCGGTGACGTTCACACCGCGGCGGGGCTGAAATGCGTTTCGTGCCATCGCAACGGCGAGGACCACGAGATCATCCGGGGCTACGAGGGCGAGGCCGACCACAGAAAGGACCCCGCCGTGGCGGAGCTGTCCTGCCGAGGCTGCCACTACGGCGTCGAGGGCGCCAAGGGCGCCGCGGCGATGGGAGGCCGGCTCGGCGCGCCGAGGCCCCGGCACCCGGGGCTGCCCCCGCTGCACCTGGACAAGATGACGTGCACGGCGTGCCACTCCGGCCCGGTCCCGGCCGAAAAACCCACCCGCGTCTGGACGTCCCGCGCCAATCGGCTGGGCATCGCCGGGGCCGCCCAATGGCGCACCGACGCGCCCGGAATCGTCGAGCCGGTCTTCATGAGGGACGCCGCTGGGAAGATCGCGCCGTACCGGATGATGTGGCCGGCGTTCTGGGGCACGCTCGACGGCGAGAAGGTCACGCCCCTGCTGCCTGACGACGTCGCCGACGCGACCGAGGGCATCCTCAACGCCGACAAGCAGATCGGCAAGGTCCTCGAACTGCTGGCTTCACCCGTCAGGGAGATGACCGAAGACGAAGCCGCTCTGGCGCTGTTCGTCACCGGCGGCAAGATATACCAGCGGAACGTTGACGGCGGGCTCGAGGAGGTCGGCCAGGCCGACAAGGGCCTGCCCGAAGGCTGGGCCTGCCGGTTCTCCGAAGAGGTGTGGAAGGAGGTCGAAGGCGAACAGGTCTCCAGCACGGTCGTCCGCACGCGGCCTCTGCTGTACCGCTGCACGCCGGAGGCCCTCAGCAGCGACCACATTCTCAGGGGGGCGATCCTGGCGATGCTCCGCGCCCTGAACGAGGCCGATTTCGGCAAGGGCCAGGCCGTCCTCGACACCGGGGACAAGGCGTATGCCCGGGCCGTGCAGAAACTCACCGAGAAGAGGAAGGATCCGGACACCGGGGAGATGAAGACGATCGTCTCGTATCCGTTCGTGCCCGCGGACATCGGCGCCTTCACGCGCGCGGGCGCCAAGCCCACCGCCGCGACGCTGGGCTGGTTCAAGGACGGGACCGTGGCGCCCCTCGTGCGGGACTTCGCCGTCCAGGCCGTCAGCCAGACCGTCGGCACCGAGGCCTCGTTCACCGAGGCCCAGGTGGCCCGGGTCCTGGGCAGGCTCGCCGAGCGGGGCGGCACGCCGGTGTACGTCAGTGCGGGCAAGATGTTCCGCCTGGACGGCGGCAAGCTCGTCGCCGACGACCATCCCGCCGCCGAGGCCGTCGCCTGGCCCCTGGCCCACGACGTCCGGCCCGCCGCCCAGTCGCTCGGGATCGACCAGGCATGCACCGACTGCCACGCCTGGTCGGCCCCGTTCCTGACCGCCGACGTCCCCGCCGTTGGGCCGATAAAGACCGACAGCGCCTCGGTCAAGTCCATGCACGAGTTCGCCGACCTGAATGTGATTTACCACCGGATACTCGGGCTGACGTTCACCGTCCGCCCGCTGTTCAAGATCTTCCTGGTCGGCATGATCGGCATTATCGGCGCGGTGCTGTTTGTCTACGGCATGTTGGCCATCCGCGGACTCGTCCGGTGTGCCGGGCCAAAGGAGTAACAAACCCATGATGTTCTACGTCCTGGTTGTGCTTATCGTCGCCGCCGTCGGCTGGGTGCTCATGACCCGCAACGGTCTCCTGAAGGCCTGCCTGGCCGAGGCCGAACCCCCCGCCAGCCGATTCCCGCGCGTCGAGGCCCTCGTCGAACAGGCGCTGTTCGCGAGCTTCGGCCTGCTGGTCCTTTCGGGGCTGTTCCTGGCCGGGGGCGTGACCGGCGTGTTCGTGGTGCTTCATATGTTCGCCGGGGCCATCTTCTCGGCGTGCCTGGCGGCGATCGTCGTGCTCCGCGCCGAGGCCAATAGCGACATGCGCTGCTGCTGCGAGGGCGCCAATCTCAGTACGTTCCTCGAGCGCCTGTGCTTCTGGGCCCTGGCGGCGATCGGCCTGTGCATGATCGTCTCGGCCGTGCTGTTGATGACGCCGCTGCTGGGCTCCCCCGGGCAGATCTTCGTCACCGCGATCCATAAGTACATGTCGATTGTGGTGCTTATTCCCGGCATCGGCTACGGGTACTTCGCGGCGATGCGCTGTTGCCTGAACAAGCAGGCCCAGGGATAACCCCTCCGGGCCCGGACCCATGGGCGAATCGCACCCGCCGCTGCATCGCTTCGGGCACGAAGCGATGAACACGCCGTTTGAGATCGTCATCGCCGGTCACGACGAGACCTACGCTTCACAGGCCGCCATGGCCGTCTTCCGCGAGGTCGACCGCATCGAGGGGATACTCAGCCGATTCAACCCTTGCTCCGACGTGGGCCAGATCAACCTGCTTGACCCCGGCGGGTCCGTCGGGGTCGACCTGGAGGTCTTGAACTGCCTGCTGATAGCCAACGACGTCCATTGCCAGACCGGCGGGGCCTTCGACGTGACGGTCGGGCCGCTGGTCCAGTGCGTGCGGGACGAGCAGGGCCACCCGGTCAATGCGACGCAAGACGAGTGGAAAGCTGCGTTTGCACGCGTGGGCATGGATCGGCTCATCCTGAACTTCGAGGACTTCACGGTCGGCGTCAAAAGAAATTGGGGACGCTCCCCTGTTTCTCCTGAAGAGGGGGGGGCATCCCCAATTGCGCGGGGCGAGGAGGAAAACAGGGGAGCGTCCCCAATCTCTTCCGGGAGGGTCGTTGTCGACCTCGGGGGCATCGGCAAGGGCTTCGCACTCGATTCCACCGTCGAGACCCTGGACGACTGGGGCATCGAGGATGCCATGGTCCACGGGGGCACGTCGACGGCCCTTGTGCTTGGCTCCGGAGGCGCCGCGGCCGGCTGTCCGCCCGGGGTGACCGGATGGGTTATGGGCATCGGGGCCGACTGGGGCGCCGCGGCCGGACTCGAAAGAGTCATCCTCCACAGCGGCGCGATCAGCGGGTCCGGCGTCGAACTCCAGGGCGAGCACATTATCGACCCGCGAACGGGCGCGGCGGCCCTGAATCACCTGGCGGCTTGGGCCATCTGTCCGTCGGCCGCCCGGGCCGACGCGCTGTCGACGGCCTTCGTGGCCATGTCCACCGACGAGGTCCAGGCCTACTGCCGGAACCACGACGACACCGCCGCGGTCGTCGTGCCGCGGCCGGCGTCCGGCCGAAGCGACCAGGCCGAGCTGGTCAGTTTCGGCCTGGACAGGCACGCGGCCGTCACGCTGTTCGACCGCCTGTGAAAAAGAACGGCCCTTACGGTCGTGCGGCGAGTTGAAATGAAACACGAAACGGCCCCTTGATCCGGCCGGCCGGTTCGGTCATAATACCGGGTCACAGTGGACCCGTAAGACGCTACCCTAACCACAAGAGGAACAGACGATGAAGAATGTAAAGTACGCGGGGATCGCGGCGATGGTGCTGGTTGCGGCGCTGGGCCTGGTTATCGGCGGCTGTAGCGGCGGCGACGACTCGGGCGATGGCACCCAGAACCCGACGTGCGGGACGGGCGGCAACGGCGGCAACGGCGGCAACGGCGGTAACGGCGGTAACGGCGGCAACGGCGGCAAGGTCAAGCCCCCGCCGACCGGCGACAAGGAAGCCATCAAGATCTCCCTGCCCGCACCCATGTTCAAGGGCACGCCCAAACCCATCAAGGGCGAGCCGAACATGGGCCCGGCCCGAAAAGGCAAGCGCCCGCCGTTCTTCGCCCCCAAAGGCACGGTCAACCTC
>Ga0180432_10004825_pt1 | contig 18266 bp, 13 predicted proteins | sample SS_ome_10_FD_132414 | JGI IMG/M metagenome (GOLD analysis project Ga0180432, IMG submission 132414) | Hypersaline lake sediment archaeal communities from the Salton Sea, California, USA - SS_1_MS_2 metaG | ecosystem: Environmental > Aquatic > Non-marine Saline and Alkaline > Hypersaline >...
GATTTGCCTTCTGTTTCGTCTGTTTCATGGTTCGTGACCGGTCACCCGGTTCCCGTCCGTGCGGTGGGTTGCATCAATGCGGTGCCGGCAAAGCACGGCCAACACGGGTCACAGGTGACGGGTCACAGACAATGCGAAAGGCTGCAGCCGTCGCCGAACCTCCGGCTTCGCCTGAGGATTCGCCTCCCACAAATCTTCTTCCTTCGTGCCTTCGTGTCTTGGTGCCTTCGTGTTGAAATTGATTTCGGTTCGGCTTTTCTGTTTTACGTTCGCGCCTAGGGGTGACGAACCCCCAAGAAAGCCTCTGTGTTCTCTCCGTCCTCTGTGTTGAAGACTTGCCCGCTGTGATTGCGGCTTTGCTGCTCTATGGTATTTCCATGAAGGGGCGCTGCGGAAAGGAAGCGAGGACCACGACTTGCCGATACCGCGAAAGCCTGATGACCGCTCGTCGCGTGCACAGGGAAGCGGATCGCGATAGAATGGCCCTTCGTGCCGGACGCACGAGACGCCGCGAACGAGAGCCCCGGCGTTCGCCCAACCGACGGGAGAAAGGACATGGACATCAAGAAGGTCGACCACTTCTGCATCGCCGTGAAGGACCTCGACGCCGCGCGGAAGATCTGGGAGCCGATTCTCGGCAAAGCCGGACCCGACGACCCCTACGTCTTCGAGCCCGAGCAGATCCGCGTCGCCCGCTACTGGATCGGCGAAGTGGGTTTCGAGCTCATGGAATCCACCACGCCGGACGGCCCCGTGGCGAAATGGATCGAGAAGCACGGGGAGGGCGTCATGCTCGTCGCCCTGAACGTCGAGAACACGCGCGAGGCCGTCGCCGAGCTCGAAGGAAAGGGCTATCCCTCCGTCCCCAATCCCCATCCCCTTCCCGACGACCCCTCCAGGGCCGCGCGCCCCTTCCGCGACTGCGAGTTCGCCTTCCTCCACCCCAGGAAGACCACCGGCGTCCTCTGCGAGATCATCGACGACAAGGGCGAGGAGCGGAAAGGAAAGTAAACCCCTGACAAGCACGTGGAGGTGCCGTTTGTGGGAGGCGTGTGTCCCGGGCCCTACGGGGCTGTCGGCCCGGGACCACGGCGATTCCTACAGGCGCTTCACGCAAGGCGCTTCGACGTGAATGTGCAGGCGCCCACGGGCCAGTCGCAGGATGCCGGCTGGAACCCGGCGGTCCGAAGAGGCCAATCTACATATTCACCCATGACCCTTGACCCGTGACCCTTGACCCGTGACAGGTGCCCCCCCCTCTCACCGCTTTTGCGCCTTCAGCGCCGCGAGCACCTTCTCCGGCGTGATGGGCAGGTCGCGGATCCGCACCCCCACCGCGTCGAAGATCGCGTTGGCGATGGCCGGCGCCGTGGGCACCAGGCCCGGCTCCCCCACCCCCTTGGCGCCGAACGGGCCCGACGGGTCGTCCGTCTCGATGAATTCCACCTCCACCGGGAATGCGAGCTCCGGCGCCGTCGGGATCTTGTAGTCCGTGAACCCCGCGTTGAGGATCCGGCCGTCGCGGGAGACCACCTCCTCGAGAAGCGCGTAGCCCACCCCCTGGGCGAGGGCGCCGTAGGTCTGCCCCTTCAGGGCCTGGAGGTGGATCACCCGCCCCACGTCGTGGATCGAGACCATCTTGAGGATCTTCACCTCCCCCGTCTCCTCGTCCACCTCCACCTCCGCGCCCTGCGTGCCGAAGGCGTACGCCGCGGACATGTTTCCGTATCCCTTCTCCCAGTCCGGAAGCACCGTGGGCGGGTCGTAGAAGTCTTCCACCGTGAGCATGTCCCCGCCCTGGCGGAAATGCATGCCCCGGAGCATCCGCCCCAGCTCGACCCGGTAGACGGGATCATCCGGGGCGCCTTCCAGCGCGAGGACGCCGTCTTCCAGGACGAAGCGGCCCTCGGCGGACGCCTTCGCCTCGTCGAAGTCGGGGGCGGAGTAGGAGGGATCCTTCTTCCGGAGCTTCTTGAGGTTCTTGGCGACCTCCTTCGGGAAGGCCTCGCGCGCGAAGGCGAAGACCTTCTCCCGCGCCTTCCCGGCGGCGCGGACCGCGGCGTTCAGCGCCATGAAGGTGCCGCGGCTCGCGTGCGTGCCCACGTCCCACGGGCAGGTGGCCGTGTCCGTCGGGTTCACGAGGACGCGGTCCGGCTTCACGCCGACGGCCTCGGCCACGCCGAGCGTGAGGGCCGCGTGCAGGCCCTGGCCCATCTCCACGCCCCCGTAGTTGACGTAGACGTTCCCGAAGTCGTCGAGGCGGAGGATGATGCCAGAGCCGTCGGACCGGTAGATGCGGCCGCCCCCGCCCACGTGGATGAGCGAGGCCACGCCGACGCCCCGCTTCCGGCGCTTGCCCTGGCCCCGCTTCTCCGTCCAGCCGATCTTCTTGCCCGCGCTGTCCAGGCATTCCGCCAGCGCGCAGGAGGTGATCTCGAGACCCATGGGCGTCGTGTCGCCCGGCCGGTTGCTGTTGATCCGGCGCATCTCGAGCGGGTCGATGCCCGCGTCCCCGGCCAGCGCGTCCAGGTTGCTCTCCACCGCCCACGTCATCTCCGGGTTCCCGTACCCCCGCATGGCCTGGCAGTAGGTGTTGTTCGTGTAGACGATGTCCGAATCGAAGGAGACCACCGGCACCCGGTAGAGCGACGTGCCCGGAATCAGCATCACCGAGGGGTACGTCGCCCCCCAGGACGCGTAGGCCCCGTTGTCCTGCAGCACGTGCACCTTGCGGAAGGTGAGCTTCCCCGCCCCGTCGCACCCCTGCTCGATGCGGACCGTGCAGCCCTGCCGGGGGGAAAGACAGGCGAACTCCTCCTCCCGGTCGTAGACGATCTTCACGGGTTTCCCGGTCCGGTGGGCGAGCAGGATGGAGACGTACTCGTAGACGTGGGTGTCGAGGCCCGATCCGAAGGCGCCCCCCAGCGCCGGCACCACGACCCGGCACATCCGCCCCTTCAGCCCCATCGCCTCCAGCGCCCCGAGGAAGTCCCGCTGGGCGAGGAACGGGATCTGCGTCTTGGTCCAGATCGTCAGGTTGCCCCGCCGGTCGAACTCGGCCAGGGCTCCCGAGGTCCCCAGGCAGCTCTGCTGGATCCGCGGCACGCTGAACACGCCCTCCACCGCGTGGGCGGACGCCTTTCGCGCCTGGTCGACGTCCCCCGTGTGGTGGGCGAAGACCAGCGGCAGCTTGTTGCCGGTCAGCGGCTTTCCCCGCCCGTCGGTCTCGTGCACCAGCGGCGCCCCCTCGGCCAGCGCCTCCTCGGCGTCGAAGACGCCGGGAAGCGGCTCGTACTCCACGCGGATGAGGTCCACGGCTTCCCGCGCCGTGTCCTCGTCCACCGCGGCGACCGCGGCCACCTCGTCGCGGAACTGGCGGACCTTGCCGTGCTTCAGGACCGGATTGTCCCTGAGGAACCCGATCCGGATTGCCGGCGTGTTCTCCGCCGTCAGCACGGCGCGGATCCCCTTCAACCTCTCCGCCCTCGAGGTGTCGATGGAAAGGATCCTCGCGTGCGCGTGCTCGCTGAACTTGATCTTCCCGGCGAGCATGCCCGGACGGGTCAGATCGTGAATGTACTGGGCCTTGCCGGCGGCCTTGTCCGGCGTGTCGGGGCGCGGCACGTCACGGCCGATGTGGCGATACGCTGTCTTCACGGAAACCTCTTTCGATTTCGGGTCAAAGCCAGCACATACCAAGGAGTGCAAAATCGTGCCTTACGGTTCTGCACTCATTCGTATCATTTCATGTTTCATCGCGGTTCCTTGGAGGGCGAGGGTCCCCCCGAGCCAAAACACTGTCGGCTCGCCGGCCCGTACTACGCCGATCGGCTCTTGCAAGGGCTACGTAGGGTCCTCCGTAGCTCTCGCAACCACCTGCAATCGAAGGAGGAGAGGCTCGCCCTCCAACCCTCCGTCACCCAATTCATAAATAAAAGTATTCGTAAGGGACTCATGACGATTTCCCGCTCCCCCCTTCCGCCTCTCGCAGCCGTTTCGCCGCGTCGAGAATCGACTGCACGATCTGCACGTAACCCGTGCAGCGGCACAGGTTGCCCGCCAGCGCCTCGCGCACCTGATCCTCCGTGGGGTCGGGATTGCGGTCGAGCAGCGCCTTCGCTTCCAGGATCATCCCCGGCGTGCAGAACCCGCACTGGATCGCTCCCCCGTCCACGAAGGCCTCCTGCACCTCGGACAGCTTCCCTTCCGGCCCCTCCATCCCCTCGATCGTCACGACCTCCCGCCCCTCCGCCTCCAGCGCCGGGTAGAGGCACGAATTCACGGGACGCCCGTCCACGATCACCGTGCAGGCCCCGCACTCGCCGTCCCCGCACCCTTCCTTGGTCCCCGTGAGCCCCAGCGGGCCGCGCAGGACGTCGAGAAGCCGGTCCGTCGGGCGCACCGAAACGTCCGTCTCGTACCCGTTCACCGTCAGCGTGATCTCGGTCTTCATGGCTCGCCTCTCACGAGAAGGAGAATCCCGGAATCCGTACCGTTTTCTCGAGCCTGATCATCCTGATTCTCATTCTGATCCACCTGATCGTCCTTGGAGGGCGAGGGTCCCCCCGAGCCAAGACAGAGCCGGCTCGCCCTCCAACTTCTCAATTCCCTCATTCGTAATTCCGAACTCCCTCGATTCCATTCCCCTTTCCCTATTCCCCCTTCCCCTCCGCCAGCGCCGCGACGGCGCGGCGCACCAGCACCCCCGTCATCGTCCGGCGGTATTCTGCGCTCGCCCGAAGATCCGAGATCGGCGCGACGGCCCGGACCGCCGCTTCCGCGGCCTCTCCGATCACGGCGCTCGAGAGCTCGCGGCCTTCCAGAAGCGCCTCCACCTCCTTCAGCCTGAGCGGCGTCGGCGCCACCGCGCCCGCCGCGAGACGCGCCCGCGTGCAGACCTTCCCGTCCGTCTCGATCCGCGCCGCCACGGAGACCTGGGCGAGGTCCATGCGCACGCGTGCCTTGCGGAGGAACGTCTCCCGCCCCTCGCCCGCGGGTTCCGCAACGTTCACGGCCGCGAGGACCTCGCCCGGCTTCAGGCACGAGGCGCACGGGCCGGTGAAGAAGGTCTCCAGGGGGACCTCGTACGCCCCGCTCTTCGAGCGGATCTCCACGCGGGCCTCGTGCACCAGAAGCGGGGGCGCGAGATTCGCCGCAGGGGAGGCGTTGGCGAGGTTCCCGCCGACCGTCGCCGTGGACTGGAGCTGCGCGCTTCCAAGCCAGCGGGCGGCCCGGGCCAGCGAGGGGAAGGTCTCCATCAGGTCCCGGTGTTCGATCAACGCCGCCACGGTCGTCGCGGACCCGATCCGGAAGACGCCCCCCGTCTCGACGCCGCGAAGCTCGGGGATGTTCCTGAGGGAGATCAGCACCGGCGGTGCGGGCGCCTGCCCCTTTCGCATCTGCACGAGAAGGTCCGTGCCCCCGGCGACGAAGCGCGCCCCTTCCCGGTTCCCGGCGAGATCGAACGCCTCTTCCAGCGACCGGGGCCTGAGGTAGTCGTAGGTCATGATCAGCCTCTTCTCGTAGGGATTTCAGATACCCGGTTTCAGGATCCCCTGAAAACAGCCCTCCGAGTTGCGCGGGCTGGAAGCCCCTGTCTGCCGTCGCGAACGGCGACAGGCAGGCGCGCTCCCGGCCGCGGCTATGGCTGAAATCTCCAATCTGAAATCTGAAATCCCCGACCGGCCATTGTAACCTCTGCGGTCTGCGTTGAACCCCTACACGTCGAATTGTTGTTTTCTTGGTGTTGAAGGCGCTTTGGTTGCGGCAATGCTGCTTTATGATTTGTGATTTCTTGCAAGGCAACCTTCGCAAGTCTGCGTTGTCGGTCTAGGCCACCACCCCCCCGTCCCGGAGTCCCGCGATCTCGCCCGCGTCCAGGCCCGCTTCGCCGAGCACGGCGTCCGTGTGCTCGCCGTAGGTCGGCGCGAAGGGCAGGCTCCCCTCCCGCGCGCCGAGGAAATCCGTGTCCACGGGGGCGGGGGGCAGGCGCACGGTCTTCCCGTCCGGGGTCCGCGTCTTCAGGGCACACTCGGCCACGAAGGGGAGGTCCCACACGCCCTCGACGGGCGTGATCCTGGAATGGGGGATGGCCGCTTTCGCCAGGGTTTCCTCCACCTCCTCGCACCGGTGTTTCGAGGTGATCTCCGCGATCGAGGCGTGGAGCTCCTTCTTGTGGGTCCGCCGCCCCTCGTTCGTGTCGTACTTCTCGTCCTTCAACGCCGAGAACATCGGTTGCCGGACGAAACGGGCCCACTGCCCGTCGGACCCGATGGCCATGTAGATGTAGCCGTCGGCGACGGGGTAGGCGTTGACGGGGATGAACTGCCGGTGCTCGTTGCCGGAGCGCTTCAGCTCCGCCGGCGGGCTGCCCATGTCGAGCATGGGGAGGAAGGTGGGAAGCCAGCTCACCGCGGCCCGGGCCATGGAGACGTCGACCACGCCACCCTCGCCCGTCTTCTCGCGTTCCCACAGCGCCCGGATCACCTGGGCGAAGACCTCGTCGCCCGCCTTCAGGTCCACCAGCGGGATGCCGCACTGCATCGGCGGGCCCTCCGGGTCCCCGGTGAGGTCCATGTAGCCGGCCAGCGCCTGGACCATGGGATCGTAGCCCGGCACGTCGGGGTACGCGCGGCCCATGGCGGAGATGCCCGCCCAGATCAGGTCGGGGCGGACCTCGCGGAGGGTGTCCGGGTCGATGCCGAGCGTCTCGTGGCGCGCGGGCATGGTGTTGGTGCAGAAGACGTCCACGCGGAGCTCGCGGATCAGGCGCGCGAGGAGGGCGCGGCCCTCTTCCGCCTTCAGGTCGACGGCCACGGCCTCCTTGCCGGCGTTCACCGCGACGAAGTAGCTGTGCCGGTCCTTGCCCGCCACGGGCCGGCCGATGTAGCGGTTGGGATCCCCCCTGGATTGGCGGCCCTTCACGGGCGTGGGCTCGAGGCGGATGACGCGCCACCCCAGCTGCACGAAGCGCTGGGTCGCGTAGGGAATGCTCAGGGCCTGTTCCGCGCTGAGCACCACGGGGCGCTCGTCCTGCGGGACGTCGTTGTTCGTCACGCCTGGGTCCTCCATGAGGGTCGGAAAGGACCGGACAGAATGGAAATTGTAGGGGATGCGCGGGGGAGGGGGAATCGGGAATTGGAAAATGGGGAAGGAGGAGATGTCGTGAGGAATTCTGGAATCTACGATGCCGGCGGATCATGTGAGAAGAACCGGGTCCGGGACGGCCCACACGCTCTCCGTGAGACGGCGGATCTCCTCGCCCCGGTAAACCACGATCCCTCCGCGATACCGGCTTCCCAAAATCCGGCGGGCCCTCTCCACGGACGACGCGTCCCGCGTCTCCACCGAGGACCGGTTCTTCATCTCCACCGCCAGGATGCCTTCCGGTCCCTCCAGCACGAGGTCCACCTCCAGCCCCCCCGCCGTGCGAAGATGGAATCCCCGGACGCGCAGGCCGAGACTCCAGAGCGTCGTGAGGATCTGGGCGACCATGGCGCTCTCGTACTGCTCTCCCGTCAGTCCGCGGATCTGGCCGGACAGGGAACGCTGGACGCCCATGTCGAACCAGACCAGTTTCGGCGCCTTGATCAGCCGGGTCGACGGATTCCCCGACCAGGCGGGAAGAGGAAAGACCTGATAGGAAAGCTCCAGATATCGCAGATAACGGCGCCCCGTGCTCACGGAAAGCCCCGCATCCCTGGACAGATCGGAATAGGACAAGATCCTGCCCGCCCGAAGCGCCGCAAGCCTCTGCAGGGAAGAGAAACTCTCCAGGTCCCTCAGCCGCGCCAGGTCCCCGAGATCCCTCTCCAGATACGTCGCCTGGTAGGCGTCCAGCCACTCGAGCCTGTCCTCTTCGGGATACTGGAGAAGCGTGGGAAGACCTCCCCATCGAAGAAGGTGGTCCACGGAGGCGCGCGCTTCCCCCCGGCGGGATCCCACGACTCCCTTTTCCAGAGTCCCCAGCGTCGCTGGAAGAACCGCCGGATTCCGGACGATGCGGAGGATCAGGGGCGTCTCGGAGGTCTTGCCTCCGAGACGCGAGATCAGCTCCCCCGCCGTCAGCGGCCAGAGCTCGTGCAGGAAAACGCGGCCCGCCAGGGATTCCCTCACCTTCTCGAGGAGCAGGATCCTCGAAGATCCGAGGACGACCGAAAAATCGACGTCCCCCTCGTCGTAGGACCACTTGAGCTTCTCGAGAAGAAGCGGCGCCTTCTGCACCTCGTCCAGCACCGCCGGACCGACCACCTCTCCCCAGGCTTCCGATTCCACGGCAAGAAGGCGGGCTCTCTCTCCCGGAGAATCGAGGTTCAGATAGCGGTACGCTCCCTCGTACATCGACCGGGCGAGCGTGGTCTTGCCCACCTGGCGGGCGCCCGTCAAGGCGATGATCCTCCTGGGAGGCGCCCCTGAAGGAAGTTTTCTAGCCAGGTAACGATCAATCATGCATGCATATTAGCTATAACATGGTCATATCGCAAGATCTATCTTCCGAATCGGAAATTCCCCTTCCTGTTGATCAGGGGATGCTGAAATCTCGGCGCGCGCCCCGGCCATTTCGGCCCGCTAGAACCGGATCGGCTCCTCGTACGTGCCGAAGACCTCCTTGAGCGCGCCGCAGACCTCCCCCACCGTGGCGTAGGCGCCTACGGCGTCGATGACGGCGGGCATCACGTTTTGGCCTTCGGAGGCGGCCTTCCGGACCGCCTCGAGGGTCTTCTTCACGCTCGCGTCGTCGCGCTCCTTCCGGATCTTCTCGAGCCGTTGCACCTGCTTCTTCGCCTCCGCCTCGCGGTAGGGGTGGAACTCGATCTCCGGCTCCTCCTCCTCCTCGCAGAAGCAGTTGACGCCGACCTTCTTCATCTCGCCGGACTGGATCCTCTTCTCGCGCTCGAAGGCCTGACGGTTCACCTCCGCCTGGACGCGTCCTTCGGCCACGCCGCGGACGATCCCCCCCTCCTTGTCGAGCCGCTCCATGATCTCCCGGATGAGGGCTTCCATGCGGTTGGTGGTCGTCTCCACGAACCAGGAGCCGGCCAGTGGATCGACGGTGTCGCAGAGACCGATCTCGTGCATCATCAGCTGCATGGTCCGAAGCGAGAGCTTCGCCGCATGCTCGCTGGGGATCGTGTAGGCCTCGTCGTAGGAACAAAGGGCCATGGTCTGCGTGCCCGACAGCGCGCTGGCCAGCCCGTAGTAGGCCCCGCGCATGATGTTGTTCTCGGGCTGCTGGATGGTCAGGCCGCCGCCCCCGCCGCCGGCGATCATGCGAAGGCGCATGGCCTTCGGATCCTTCACCCCGTATGTCTCCTTCAGGATCGTCGCCCACAAGCGCCGCCCCGCCCTGAACTTCGCCACCTGCTCCCAGAGGTTGCCGAAGATGTCGAAGTTGAACGTGATCCCCCGCGCGACGCCGTCGGCCTCCAGGCCCCGCTCGAGCGCGTGGTCCAGGTAGGCGCGGGCGATGGAGAGACCGTAGGCCATCTCCTGGGCGGGCGTGGCGCCGGACTCGCGGATGTGGTAGCCGCACACGCTCACCGGGCTGTACTTCGGCGCGTTCCTCGCGCAGAACTCCATCGTGTCCCCCACCAGCCGGATGGACGCCTCCACCGGGAAGATCCAGGTGCCCCGCCCGATGAACTCCTTGAGGATGTCGTTCTGCGCGGTCCCCCGAAGCGTCGGGAGCGCGAAGCCGCGCTTCTTCGCCATGGCGAAGTACATGGCCATGATGGCGACGGCGGAGCCGTTGATGGTGAGCGAGACCGTGATCTCGTTGAGGTCGATGTCGCGGAAGGCCTCCTCCACGTCGGCCAGGCTGTCCACGGCCATGCCGACCCGCCCCACCTCCCCCTCGGCCATCGGGTCGTCGGAATCGAGCCCGCACTGCGTGGGCAGATCGAACGCCACGTTCAGCCCCGTCTGCCCGTGCTTGATCAGGTAGAGGAACCGCTCGTGGGTCTCGGAAGCCGTGCCGAACCCGGAGTACTGGCGCATGGTCCAGGGGCGTTTCCGGTACATGAGGTCGTGGATGCCCCGCGTGAAGGGATGGGCGCCCGGCTCCCCGATCCCGTCCCATCCCCCGCTCGCCTCCACGTCCTCGGGGCCGTAGACGGGCTCGATCTCGAGGCCCGACTCCCAGAACAGCGGCTTGATTTTCTTGCCGGCGTCGCTCATCGCTTCACCTCCCGGCGGATGAAATCCGCCACCGCGTCCAGGGGCGTCCCGTTCGGAAAGACGCCGTCCACGCCGAGCGCCTTCAGCGCCTCCTCGTCGCGCCTCGGGATGTTGCCCCCCACGATCCAGAGAAGGTCCTCCACGCCGCGCTCCTTCAGCGCCTGGGCCACCCGGCGGCACGCGGGAACGTGCGCCCCCGACAGCACGGACAGCCCCAGGACGTCCGGGTTCTCGTCCAGGGCCGCCTGGGCGATCTCCTCGGGGGACTTGCGGAGCCCCGTGTAGATCACCTCCATCCCCGCTTCCATCAGCGCCCGGCACACCACCTTGGCGCCGACATCGTGCCCGTCGAGCCCCGGCTTGGCGACCAGGACGCGCACCGGCTTCTCCTCGCTCATGCTCTTCTCCTTCACCAGACACCCGAATGGATTTCAGATGTCCGTTCAGAGTCCACAGTCCAAAGTCCAAGGCCGGAAGTCCGACGCAAAGACCGTACTGGAAAATCGTCTTCCTCGAATCAACCTTGGAGGGCGAGGGTCCTCCCGAGCCCAAACACGGCTGGCTCGCCAGGAGGCTCGCCCTCCAACACCGAGAATCCATGGGTGACTCGCACACATCACCCGTAAACCGTGACCAGTGACCAATGACCAATAACCAATGACCAATAACCCCTACAGCCCCAGCTCCCGCGCGATGATGTCGCGCAGGATCTCCGACGTGCCGCCCCCGAACAGCAAGAACCGCGTGTCCCGGTAGTAGCGGTTCACGTCGTACTCGTTGGAGTAGCTGTAGGCCCCGAAGATGCGCGTCGCCTCGTCGCAGGCCCGGCACGCGGCCTCCGAGACGAAGTACTTCACCATCGAGGCCTCCTTGAGGCACCGCTCGGAACGGTCCAGCTTGTCGGTGACCCAGGCGAGCATGAGCCTCGAGGCCTCGATCTCCGTGGCCATGTTCGCGATCTTGGCCCGGATCTCCTGGTACTTCCCGATCGGCTTGCCGAACGCGACGCGCTCCTGCACGTAGCGCAGGCTGTCCTCGTACGCCGCGCGGGCCAGCCCCAGGCTGAGCGAGGCGGTCATGGTCCGGATCTCGGCGAGGATCCGCATCAGGTTCCCGATGCCCCGGTTCGCGTCCCCCAGCCGGTGGTCCAGCGGCAACGACACGTCCTCGAACGCGACCTCCGAGATGATCGAGGCCCGCGTGCCCATCTTGGGGAACTTCTTCGAGACCTGGACCCCCGGCATGTCCCGGTCCACCAGGAAGAAGTTCGCGCCCCGGATCCCCTCGCGGTCGTCCGTCAGGCTCAGCACCGTGAACATCTTCGCCACCGGCGCGTTGGTGATCCACGTCTTCACGCCGTTCAGCACGAACCGGTCGCCCTCGCGCCTCGCCATCGTCCGGATGGCCGTCAGGTCCGTGCCCCCGTCCGGCTCCGTCAGGCAGAACGCCCCCACGACCTCGCCGCGCATGGCCGGGTGGAAGTACTTGTCGCGGATCGCCTCGGTCCCGTACTTGTAGATGAAGTCCGTGCACATCAGCCCCTGCATGGCCGTGATGGCCGCGAGGCTCAGGTAGCCCCGGGCGAGCTCCTCGCAGACGATGTTGTAGAGCGTGGCGTTGCCCCCCGCGCCCCCCTTCTCCCTGGCGTACCGGACCTTGAACAGGCCCAGATCCGCTGCACGCCGGAACAGATCCCAGGGAAATTCCTCCGCCGCGTCCAGGTCGTTGGCCACGGGCTTCACTTCCCGGTCCACGAACCGGGCCACGATCTTCCTCAGCAGGCTCTTCGTCTCTTCCTTGATCATCGCTCGCGGTCCACAAGCCCCTTCGTGAGCAGGGGTACCACCGCATGCACGTCGCCGACGATGCCGAAGTCGGCCATCTCGAAGATCGGCGCCCCCGGATCGCGGTTCACCGCCACGATCGTGCCCGAGCCCATCATGCCCGCGGCGTGCTGCACCGCGCCCGAGATCCCGCACGCGATGTAGAGGTCCGGACGGACCGTGAACCCGGTCTGGCCGACCTGGTTCTCCGCCGGGACCCAGCCCAGCTCCACCGCCACGCGCGAGCCCGCCACCGCGCCCCCCAGCGCCTTCGCCAGCGCCCGCAGGCTCTCGAAGCCCTCCGCGGATCCCACCCCGCGCCCTCCCGCCACGATCACGCTCGCGTCGCGGATGTCCCCCCCGCTCTTCCGTCTCTTCACCCGCTCCACCACCTTCGCCGCCCCGTCCGCCTCCCGGATCGACGCCTCGAAGGGCACGACCTCGCCCCCCCGGGACGCATCCTTCTCCGCCGGCGCCATCACGCCCGGCCGGACCGTGGCCATCTGCGGGCGCGTGGTCCGGGACAGGATCGTGGCGATCACGTTCCCCCCGAAGGCGGGACGGATCTGCTTGAGGTGCCCCGTCGATGCGTCGATCTCGAGCCCCGTGCAGTCCGCCGTCAGCCCCACGCCCAGCCGCGCCGCGATCCGCGGCGCCAGATCACGCCCCACGTGCGTCGCCGCGAACAGCACGATCGAGGGCTTGCGCGCCTCGATGAGACGCGCGAGCGAGGTGGCGTAGGGCAACGTCCGGTACGCTTCCAGCGCCGGGTCGTCGATCGCGTGGACCGTGCTCGCCCCGAAGGGGATCAGGCTCTCCGCCGCCTCCCGGACGTCGCGGCCGGCCAGCGCCGCCTCCAGCGGCTCCCCGCACGCCGCCGCGATGCCGGCGCCGGCGCCGAGCAGCTCGATCACGGCGGGATGGATCGCGCCCTCGCGCTGTTCCGCGAAGACCAGGATCCCGCGGTACCCGGACAGGTCGGGCGTCTCCTCCACCACGTCGGTGCGGATGCAGCCGTGCCGGCAGGCCTCGATGCAGGCGCCGCACAGCGTGCACCGGTCGTTGAGGACGGCCTTCCCCTCGACCACCTCCACGGCGCCGTAGGGGCAGGCTTTCACGCACAGGCCGCAACCCGTGCAGGCCTCGGCTTCGATCCAGATCGCCATCGCATCACGGAATCAGGTTCTTCTTCTTCAAGGCTTCCAGGAGTCCGGACGCCTGCTCCTCCGGTGAGCCCTCGAGGCGCTCGCCCAGCCTCGTCTGTCGCGGCGCTTCCGTCTTGACCACCCAGGTCCTCGACCCGTGCTGGCCGATGCGATCGGCCGTGCAGCGGATGTCGGCCGCGTTCCACACCCGGAGCCGCTCGCCGGGATCGCAGGCGTCGATGATCCCCTCCACCGTGGGAAGGCGGGGGGAGGCGAGATCGCCGACCGCGGTGAGGAGCGCCGGAAGCGGCGTCTCGATCGTCTCGAAGCCGTCCTCCAGCGCCCGTTGCGCGCGGATCCCCCCCTCGACGACCTCGAGACCCTGCACGTAGGTCACCTGGGGAACGCCGAGGATCTCGGCCACTTCCGGCCCGATCTGCGCGGTGTCGCCGTCGATGGCCTGGCGGCCGCAGAGGATGAGGTCGAAATCGCCGAGGGTTTCGATGCAGCGCGCCAGCGTATAGGCGGTCGCCAGCGTGTCGGCCCCGGCGAAGGCGCGGTCGGTGAGCAGCACGGCGTCGTCGGCGCCCATGGCGAGGATCTCGAACAGGGCTTCCCGCGCCTGGGGGGGGCCCATGGAGACGGCGGTGACGGTCCCGCCGTGGTCGTCCCGGAAGCGCAACGCGGCCTCCACGGCGACGAGATCCTCGGGGTTCACCACCGCGTCCACCCCTTCCCGGATCAGCGTTCCCTTCCTGGGGTCGATCTTGACGTCGGTGGTATCGGGAACCTGCTTGGCCAGGACGATGATCTTCACGATCGGTCGCACCGCAAGGAGACGGGGACGGTTCTGGACGTGCGGCCACGATACTGGCGGCTTTCGGCTCCGTCAACGGGAAACTGCAACGCGTGGGGTTTGGGAAATACGCGGACTGCTACAAGATGCTGAAATCTGCAATCTCCAATCCATAATCTACCATCCCAACTCCCGTGCGATCGATTGACGATTCTCCCCGCCCGCGCTATGGTGATTCGATCCAGAGTCGAGCAGAGGGAGCCCCTTTCATGCGCATCGGCATCGACGTCGGAGGAACGTTCACCGACTTCCTCCTCATGCTGGACGACCGCTCCAGCGAGATCTACAAGACCCTCTCCACCCCGGACGACCCCTCCGTCGCCACGATGCGGGGCATCGAGGAGATGGCGAAGGCCCACGGCCGGCCGACCGTGGACTTCCTGAAGGACGTCGACCTCATCGTCCACGGGACCACGGTCACGACCAACGCCGTGCTCACGCGCACCGGCGCGAAGACCGGCCTGCTCACGACGGCGGGCGTTCGCGACGCGCTGGAGATGCGGCGCGGCATCCGGGAGGAGCAGTACAACAACCGCTTCCAGAACGTGGCGCCTCTCGCCGCGCGGGACCTCCGGATCCCGGTGGCCGAGCGGGTCGGGGCCGAAGGCGAGGTGCTCACCCCCCTCGATCCCGCCTCGGTGGAGGAAGGGATCGAGACGTTCCGTCGCGAAAAGGTGGAGGCCGCTGCGATCTGCTTTTTGAACGCCTTCGCCAACCCGGCCCACGAGGCGGAAGCGGCGACCCGGCTCCGCGAGGCGCTTCCCGATCTCTACCTGACGGTCTCCTCGGAGTTCCTCCCCTCGATCCGGTTCTACGACCGGATCTCCACGGTCGTCTTGAACAGCTACGTGGGGCCCATCCTGGCCCGGTACCTGGACGCGCTGGCCCGGCGCCTCTCGGACGTGGCGTTCGAGGGCGTGCTTTTGATCATGCAGTCGAACGGGGGCGTCACGAGCCCCGCGGTGGCGCGGGACGCCGCGTCCACGACGCTGCTTTCGGGTCCGGCGGGCGGGCCGGTGGCGGGGGTGACCTATGCGGGGGCGCAGGGGTGGAGCGACTGCATCACCATGGACATGGGGGGCACGTCCTTCGACGCGGCGCTGATGAAGGACCGGCGTCCGTTCGTCACCACGGCGGGGGAGATCGACCGCCTGCGGCTGGCGTTGCCCATGCTCAACGTGGTGACCATCGGCGCGGGCGGGGGCTCCATCGGGTGGCTCGACGAGGGCGGTCTTCTCCGGATGGGGCCGCAGTCGGCGGGGGCGAAGCCGGGACCGGCCTGCTACGGGCTGGGCGGGGGGGAGCCCACGTGCACCGATGCGGACCTCCTTCTGGGCTACCTCGATCCCGACTACTTCGCGGGCGGGAAGATGAAGCTGGACGTGGGGAAGGCCCGGGAAGCGGTGTCGACGCGGATCGCCGGGCGCATGGGATCGTCGGTGGAGGAGGCGGCCGCGGGCATGTACGACGTGATCAACACCAACATGGCGGCGGCGGTGAGGGAACTCGCCGTGAAGCACGGCCAGGACCCGCGCGATTTTCCCCTGCTCGTGGCGGGCGGCGCCGGGCCCAACCACGCCGCCCGGATCGCGCTGGAACTCGAGTGCCCCGTGCTCATCGTCCCGCGGGAATCCTCCATCTTCTGCGCCGCCGGCATGCTCATGAGCGATCTCAAGCACAATTTCGTTCGCACCTACGCGGTCCGCCTCGACCGGGCGGACCGGGAGACGTTTCGCGACCTGTTCGCCCGGATGCGCGAGGAGGGGCGCCGGCTCCTCGAGGCCGAGCGGGTTTCCCTCGAGCGCACCGCCTTCGTCCACCAGCTCGACCTGCGGTACCTCAACCAGTACCACGAGGTGACCGTGGAGATCCCCGCCGAGGAGGCGGACCGGGGCGACTTCGAGGCCATGGCCGCTCGTTTCCATCCCGAGCACGACCGGCTGTTCGGCTATTCGCTGGAAGAGGAGGGGACGCCCGTGGAGCTGATCAACATCCGGCTCCAGGTCATCGGGCGCACCGAGAAGCCCGGGTTCGCCGAGCAGTCTCCGGCGGGCGAGAGCCCCGACGCCGCGAAGAAGGGAAGCCGCCGCGCCTGGCTTCCCGGCGAGAAACGCTTCGCTGACGTGGACGTGTACGACGCCTTCGCCCTGCGCCACGGAAACCGCGTCCGGGGGCCGGCGATCCTGGAACAGGTCAACACGACCACGTTCGTCACGCCGGAGTTCGACGTGCTGGTGGACCGGTTCGGGAGCTACACGCTCCATCTCCGGGAGAAGAGCGCGGAGGTGGAGGCGCGCGTTCTGGGGAAGCATGCGGGATAGGGATCCCCGAGTGGAGAACGGCACGCGGGCGCATCGCATTGATAGGGGGGCGCCATGCCCGAGATCGACAAGGTCCTGGTTTCCATCCTCCAGCGGCGGTTCAAGTCCATCGCCGAGGAGATGTCCATCGCGTTGACCAAGACGACGCGCAGTCCCATCCTTTGCGAGGCGCAGGATTTCGTCACGGGGCTCTACGACGCGAAGGGCAAGATGCTCGAGCAGAAGGAGAACCTGCCCATCCTCTCCTTCTCGCTGGGGCCCGTCTGCGAGTACATCGCGGAGTTCTTCGAGGGCGACCTCCATCCCGGCGACGTCATCTTCCACAACGACGTCTTTTCCCTGGGCAACCAGAACAATGACGTGGCCGTCTACAAGCCCATCTTTCACGAGCCGGAGGGAAGCGAGCCGGTGCTCGTGGGCTGGGCCGCCTGCAAGGGGCACCAGGCGGACATCGGCGGGGCCGTGCGCGGCGGCTACAACCCCCAGGCCACCGAGGTCTGGCAGGAGGCGCTGCGCATTCCCCCCGTCAAGGTCATCGAGAAGGGGAAGGTGAAGAAGGACGTCTGGGGGCTGATCTTCGCCAACATCCGCCTGAAGATCGTGGAAGAGGACATGCGGGCCCAGATCGGCTCGTGCACGGTGGGCGAGCGGGGCGTCAAGGCCCTGGTCGGGAAGTACGGGCTCGACGTCTTCGACGCCCACAAGCAATACCTCTTCGACGCCACCGAGAAGATGATGCGCGCCGAGATCCGCTCCATCCCCGACGGCGCGTACGAAGGCGAGGCCACCGGCTACTACGACGGGAAGAACCCGGGCTCGAAGTACACCATCCGCGTCAAGGTGGACGTGAAGGGCGACGACATCCACTTCGACTTCACGGGCACCGATCCCCAGACGAAGGGCTTCGTGAACGGGACCTACACCTCCTCCGCCTCGGCCGTGATGCTCACCTTCCTCCAGATGGTCAACCCCGACATGCCCCACAACGACGGCATGGTGCGGCCCGTCCGCATGACGATTCCCCAGGGAACGGTGATCAACGCTTCCTACCCCGCCGCCACCACCTACGGCAATCACCTCTGTCCCCTCACCGCCAGCGCCATCCAGCGGGCCCTCGCCCCCGTCATCCCCGGCCGCGTGACCGCGGAGTGGAACAGCCTCCTCTGCTCGCTGACCACCGGCATCGACCCGCGCAAGGGAGAGCCCTTCGTGGACATCTGCTTCATGGGGCTCAAGGGCGGATCCGGCGCCATCGAGGGAAGCGACGGCTACGACCACATCGGCATGATCGACGCCTCGGGCGGCGTCCTCGACCAGGACTACGAGATGTTCGAGCTCCAGACCCCCCACCGGGTCCTCCGGCACGAGTACTGGACGGACTCGGCGGGCGCGGGCACGTGGCGCGGCGGGCTGGGCGTGGTCACCGAGCTCGTGTACGGCGGGGAGGGCGTCAAGTTCGTCACGTTCGGGGAAGGCGACATCGAGCCCCCGCTCGGCGTCAACGGCGGAAAGCCCGGCGCCCTCAACAAGATCGAGCTCCGCTACCCCGACGGAACCGTCTACGCGGCGAACACCAAGGACCTCGTCGAGAACGTTCCCGCCGGCACGGTCTACCACCAGGAAGCGGGGGGCGGCGGCGGCTGCGGGGATCCGCGGAAACGGCCCGCGGACCGCGTCCTGCAAGACGTACGGGAAGGGAAGGTCTCGATCGACGCGGCCCGCGACGACTACGGGGTGGCGATCGATCCCGAATCGCTCGCGGTGGACGAGGAAAAGACGAAAGCCCTGCGCGGAAGCTAGATTGCGTCTTGCGAAACGGGGTGCCGTTTGTGGGAGGCGTGTGTCCCGGGCCGCGCGGGCTTCCGGCCCGGGACCACGGCGATCCGTCGGCGTTGGACCGCGGGCTTCCAGCCCGCAGCACCGCGGCGATGCGGTTCTGAACACC
>Ga0180432_10004826_pt1 | contig 18265 bp, 17 predicted proteins | sample SS_ome_10_FD_132414 | JGI IMG/M metagenome (GOLD analysis project Ga0180432, IMG submission 132414) | Hypersaline lake sediment archaeal communities from the Salton Sea, California, USA - SS_1_MS_2 metaG | ecosystem: Environmental > Aquatic > Non-marine Saline and Alkaline > Hypersaline >...
TCCAGCCGATGACCGATTCCTCGAGAAGAACCTCGTTGGAAGGGCTTTCGTGAAGTCCTCTGGCTGTAAGGCGTTCGAGTTCCTCGCCGTTGTAAGCGATTCCTCCACCGGTGCCGCCTAGGGTGAAGCAGGGGCGGACGATGAGCGGGTACCCGAGGTCCTCAGCGACGACGAAGGCATTGCTGAGGCTTTCAATCTGCTGACTCTTTGGCACATCCAAGCCGATGTCAAGCATGGTCTCTTTGAAAAGTTGGCGGTCCTCCGCACGTCGGATGGCTTGCTGGGAAGCCCCGATGAGTTCGACGCCGTATTGGTCCAGGACACCACTTTCAGCCAGGGCGACGGCAAGATTGAGCGCCGTTTGGCCACCGAGGGTGGGAAGGAGCGCCTGTGGGCGCTCTTCGGCGATGATCGCCTCGAGGAACTCTACCGTGAGCGGCTCGATGTAGACTGCGTCAGAGAGTTCGGGATCGGTCATGATCGTTGCGGAGTTGGAATTGACGACGACGAGTCGATATCCGACACGTTTGAGCGCCTTCAAAGCCTGCGTGCCGGAGTAGTCGAATTCCGCTGCCTGCCCGATGACAATCGGCCCCGATCCGATGATCAGGATGGTCTCAATATCTTTTCGTCTTGGCATGGTGCCTCTCCATTAGGGCAAAGAAATCTTCGAAAAAGGTTTTGGCATCGTGCGGTCCCGGCGATGCCTCGGGGTGATACTGCACAGAGAAGGCCGGATATTCATGCAGCCGCAACCCCTCCAGCGTGCCGTCGTTGAGCGAGAGGTGGGTGACCTCCACCGGCCCGTACCCGAGTGGGCACATTCCTACCAGTGGGCGAGAAGGGAGCCGTTCGGCCATCGTGCCCGTAGTGTCTGACACGGGGCTGTCCTCACGAAGGATATTGGGGTTTGTGGGACGAAAGGCCGCATCCAGCGGCGCCCAAGAGATGTCGAGGCTCGTCGGGTCCACCGCGAAGCCGTGATTCTGTGTCGTGATCAGCACTTGCCGCGTTTTCAGCTCCTTTACCGGGTGATTGATTCCGCGATGGCCGAAGCGCATCTTGTAGGTCTGTCCACCCAGGGCGAGGCTCAAGAGTTGGTGCCCGAGGCAGATGCCGACAAGTGGAATACGGTGTTCCAGCAAGGCACGGATCAATTGGATCGTCTCATCTAGGGGGGCCGGATCGCCGGGACCGTTCGAGATGAGGACACCGTCCGGTTCGAGCTTGAGCACCGTCTCGATATCTGCATCGTACGGAACGGTGGAGACTGCCGTCTCATAGAGGATCAGGTCCCGAATGATGCCGTCCTTTGCCCCCGAGTCTACAAGTACTACGTGAAAATGGCCGCCTTTCCGAAGCGAACAAGCGGACGCTTCACTGGGACTTACTTCCTTGACCAAGTTTTGGCCCAACATCCGTGGGCTCTCCTGTACCCTTGCGATCAGGCTTTTTGGGTCGAGATCCACCGTGGAGATGGCCCCTCGCATCGCCCCCTGCGTGCGCAGGTGGCGGGTCAGCGCCCGGGTATCCACGCCCTCGATCGCCACAACCCCCGCCTGTCTGAGATAGTCGGCAAAGGAGCCGCGCGCTCGCTGGTTGAACGGCTTATGCACGGCACGGTGAACGACGAACCCAGACACGTGGATTGCTCTGGATTCCACGTCCTCCGGGTTGACCCCGTAGATGCCGATCTCGGGATAGGTCATTACCACGATCTGCCCCCGATACGAAGGATCGGTGAGGACTTCCTGGTAGCCAGTCATGCTCGTGTTGAACACGAGCTCGCTGAATGTCTCTCCAGGATGCCCAAGGCTTTGACCCCAGAAGACCGCCCCGTCCTCTAACGCCAGCACTGCTGGGAGGGCTGTCTCCGCCTTCCCTGGTGATCCTTGACTGAGTCTGTCCATCTGTTTTTGCTCGAAGCCTTCCACTGCACTTTGAGGCTGCGAGTTACCCTCCCAACATCGCAAGAGCCCGGGTCAGTACAGCAATCGCTTTACGAAACTCGTGGATATCAATGTATTCATCCGGAGTGTGGTCGAGAGAAGAATCTCCTGGACCATAGGCGATGATTGGGCATGCCCAGGCCTGCATCAGGTTCATGTCCGAGGTACCCGTCTTGCACTTGAAGCGAGGCATCCCTCCCTGGGCCCGAATGCCGCCCAACATGGCGCGCACCAACGCGTTTCGCTTGCCAACTAGTACAGGTGGAGTGTACTGCGTTACCTCTACGTCTGCCTGTCCAGAAACTCCGGCCACGACCTGTCGAAACACACCGAGGTCGAAGAGTGGCGGTGTTCGCACGTCGAGTGAGAGCTCCGCGCGTTCATGAATCCCATCCTGGTAGGTGTTAAAGGAGACCAAGTTGATGGATACCTCAGTGAATCCCGCTCCGCGCTCGGGATAGGCTTCGCACAATGCATGGTAGAAGGCGACGGCGTCCTCCGCTGCAGTTGTGGTGGGCGCGCCACGATGCGTCCGGGGTTTCCTCAATACATAGCAAAGAGAACCCGATCCCTTGTATCCACGCGTGATGGCATTCCACCCGCTGGGTTCGCCGATGACGACAAAATCCGGAGCTGGATACGCTTCCATCACATGCCTGGCGCCCCTGGAACTGGCCTCCTCTTCGACACAGCCGATCACCGTTAGCGTCAAGATGCTCGACCCTTTGAATGCAGCTGCCGCTTCGACAAATACGGCCAGAGAACCTTTTGCATCCACGCTGCCTCGACCGTAGAGTTTTCCTTCCTCGACGCGCACCGGCAGGTCTCCTGGCACGGTATCCATGTGCCCCACTAAGTACACTTGAATAGGTCCGCTGCCGATCACGCCAATCGCATTGCCAACATCGTCGGAGCGCGCGCGAAGGCCGCGGGCTTCCATTTCCGCGATGAGCAAATGAGCCAGTTCGCCCTCCTGCCCGGAGGGGCTGGGACAACGCACCAGTCTTTCCACCAAGGTCAAGACAACACAACCTCCAATGCTTGCAGTGTCTCATCGACATCGGCCTGCGTGAAGATGTAGGCTGGCAGAAAGCGCACAATGGTGGTCCCTCCGAACAGTGCGAGGACGCCTCGTTCCATCAACGCCTTGATCACTGGGCCGGCCTTGTGGCGCAGTTCCACGGCCAGCATCAGTCCCATCCCGCGTACCTCGCGCACCTTCTGCGGCTTTGCTTGATGCAACGCCCTCAGACGCTCCAGGAAATAGGAGCCCACTTGGGCGACGTTGTCCAGTAGTTGGCTGTTCTCAATCGTGTCGATCACAGCTAACGCCGCTTGGCACGCCAACGGGTTGCCGCCGTAGGTGCTACCGTGTTGCCCTTTCTTGAAAGACAGCGCCTCACGAAACGCCGTTGCCGCGATGGGCATACCTCCACCCAAGGCCTTGGCAAGACAGAGCACATCGGGTACTACGCCGTAGTGTTCGCAAGCAAACCATCGGCCGGTGCGTCCCATCCCGCACTGCACCTCGTCCAGAATCAACAGAGCGCCGCGTTCGTCACACAAGCGGCGAGCGGCTTGCAGAAACTCAGGAGTAGCCGGATGGATGCCGCCTTCGCCCTGGACGGTCTCCAGCAGCACCGCCGCTGTCTCTTGCGTGACGGCCTGCTCCAGTGCCGGTACATCGTTGTAGGGAACGTGGCTCACCGCCGGTATCAAAGGCTCAAACGGTTTTCGATGATCGGTGTTCCAGGTGGCCGTCAAGGCGCCCAGAGTGCGCCCGTGAAATCCCCGCATGGCAGCAACGATGCCGGCTCGCTGTGTGCTCAGGCGAGCTAGCTTGAGCGCGGTTTCGACCGCCTCGGCGCCTGAATTGCATAAGAATACGCGGTTCAAGTCTCCCGGCGTGATCTGCGAGATTCTCTCCTGCAATCGCGCGCGTACATCGTTGTGGTAGTATCCGCTAGCGCAGGTGATCAATCTGCCGGCTTGCTCTGCGATCGCTCGCACGAGGGCTGCGTGGGCGTGTCCCAACGCCGCTACGCCAATCCCAGTGGCACAATCCAGGTACCTGTTGCCCTCTTTATCCAGCAAGCGAACACCATAACCCTGCACCATCACAACAGGCGCAGGGTTGTAGGCCCCGCTGCCGTGTGCGGCTTCGAGGTGGAAAATATCCTCAGTCTGTGTTCGTTCATGCATGGGTCTGATCCTTTCCGTGGCTGAAACAATCTAGGAAGGAAACGGAGCGTGGCTCAACCGATAACAGTGCCTTCCCCGGCCAACGCATCGGTTACGGGGGTACTTCCCCGAGCATCGCCAAGGATCACTCGACGAACCCCGCCATTCAACGCCTCCTTCGCGCCAAGCAGTTTCTTCTTCATGCGCCCTTGCGCAACGTGATCAATGTACTCATCGATCCGATCAAGAGAGACGCGCCGAATCAAGCTGCCTTCATCGGCGATATCGCGCAGCAACCCTGGCACGTTGGACAGCAGCAGTAGGGCATCTGCCTGCAGCGCCGCTGCCACCTTCCCGGCAAAACGGTCCCCGTCGACGTTAATGGCCACGCCTTTGCTGCTGATTGCGGGAGGGGTGAGCACAGGCACGTAGTCGTTCTTCAATAGCAGATTCAACAACCGCGTGTTGATCGTCCGGATGATTCCGCTGTGATCGCCGCGTAGAACTTGCTTTTTCCCCTTCTCGATGATCTTGAGGGCTTCCTTCCGCTCGCCTTCCACCAAGCGCCCGTCGATACCCGTCATCCCCAGCGCGTTGACGCCTAAGCGTTGTAACATTTCCACGATCATCTTGTTCATGTGGCCGGCGTATACCATATTGAACAGTTCCAGCGTACGCCGGTCGGTGAAGCGGCTTTGGTGACCCGATACCGAGGTCACGAACCGCGCCGGGTGACCAAGCTGCTCGGAGACTTCGTTGAGCAAAGACGAACCACCGTGCACGAGGACAAAGTCTTGCTGCTTTGATAGATCCTGACAAAACGCCTCGTAGTCTATGCCGTTCCCACCGCCAACTTTGATTACTCTCATGGTAGGTTTTCTCTCCTTACTTGATGCGCTCAGATCATGGATGCAAGGCCAAGGCTTGGAGCCCCTCGTCCTCGGGAAAACCGCACATCAAGTTGAAACACTGCACAGCCTGCCCGGCCGCCCCTTTCATCAGGTTGTCGATTGCAGCCATCACCACCAGCCGGCCGGTGTGCTGATCCTTTTCGAAGCCAATGTCGCAGTAGTTGGTACCGGCCAACAGTTTGGGCTCAGGAAAGCGGTAGATCCCCGCGCGCTCTTTCACCATTCTGATGAATGGCTCGCTTTGGTACGCTCGCAAGTATGCTTGCCACACGTCCTGTTCAGTGAAATCACCGTCGATGAAGACATGGCAAGTGGCTAGGATACCGCGGATTAACTCTACTGCGTGCGGTGAAAAGCTGATGGTCTCCTCACTTAAGCCGAGTTCCTGCACCATCTCGGCGGTGTGTCGATGCCCACTGGGCTTGAAGCTACGGACTACGCCACTGCGCTCTGGGTGATGGGTGGCCAGGCTGACGCTGGCCCCACCTGCAGACGAGCCCACCTTGGCATCGACCACCACGAGCCTCACGTCGAATGCTTCCACCAGTGGCTTAAGCGGCAGGATCGCTGCGGTTGCCGTGCACCCCGGCGCTGCTACCAAGCAGGCCTTTTGGATCGTCTTCCGGTGCAACTCGGGCATGCCGTAGACGAAGCTCTCGAGTAGCGAAGGCTGCGTATGGGGCTTTCCGTACCAGGTAACATAATCCACTGGGTTCCTGAGGCGGAAGTCGGCGCTCAGATCGATCACCTTCTCAGCGATGGACGTGAAGTTCTCGATTTGGTTCATGACCAGGCCGTGGGGAAGGCCTGTGAACAGCACGTCGACTTCGGGCAGCTTGTCCGGGTCGCTGAACTTGCTGAGCGGTACTCCACGGAGATTCGGGTGCACGCGGGCGATCGCTTTGCCCTTGTAGGTTCGGGAGGTCACCGCTGCCACCTCCACGTGTGGATGCTGCACGAGCAGACGCAGCAGCTCACCTCCCACATAACCCGACCCGCCGATAACTCCGACCTGAACCTTATGCGAGGCCATGGCGACCAATCTCCACAGCATAGTCGAGGATCTTCTCGGGGATGTTGACCCCGGTGGTGTGAATGCTGTTACGAAACTCGACCGTGTAGTTGACTTCGTGGGCCATTATGCCGTCGTCGGATTCGATCAGATCCACTGCGAGGACCCCGCCGCCCACTGCCGTGGCTGCAGCAAGGCTTATCTTCTTCAGATCTGGCGTCAGAGGGCAGTTCGAAGCCCTGGCGCCACGGGCGGTATTGGTGATCCAGTGATCGCTGGTGCGGTAGATGGCGCAAACCACCTCATCGCCGATGACGAATGCACGGATGTCGCGCCCCGGCTTGTTGAGGAACTTCTGCACGTAGAAGATCTTGTGGTAGTAGGAGCCCAAGTGGTCCTTGTGCTCCAACACGGCCTCGGCGGCGTCGCGGTCGTTTAGCTTGGCCATCAATCGTCCCCAGGAGCCGGTGACTGGTTTGAGTACGACGGGATACCCCAATTCATCAATCGCTGCCAGCGCGCTCTCACGGGTGAAAGCTACCTTGACGTCAGGAGTGGGCACACCCGCGTCACGCAGCGCCTTGGAAGTGGCTACCTTATCGCCGCAGACCAGCGCCACGTGGTAGCTGTTGATCGTCTGCACGCCGGAGTTTTCGAATAGGTTGAGGGCATACAAGGCACGAGCGTGCGACACGTCACGTTCCAACAGTACGTCATATTCGAACCGACTGTCCAGGTCAAAGACCTCCTCACGGCTGTCGACCATCACGAATTCGATACCACGTCGTTGGGCAGCCTCGATCAGCAGCTTCTCTTCCACACGAATTCTGGAGAACAGCATTCCGAATCGTAAGTCTTTCATCGATTCCTTTCCTTTTGTCCATGTGTAGTACGCACACAGTACTCAATCAGCAAGGCAGGCAAATCTACTTTAACAGCTTCCATTGATGCCTTGAACTCCATCGCGCAATTTACCTCGTGCACGGTGAGCCCGTCCTTTGTTTCCATCAGATCCACCGCGATGGCATCGCCGCCCACTGCTTGGCAGGCGCGAACGCACAGATCGTCCAGATCGGGAGTGATTGGGCAGGCTGAGGTCTTTCCACCCAGTGCTGCGTTGGTGAGCCAATGGGCAGCACTGCGATACGTCGCGCAGACCGTTTCCCCACCGATGACGAATGCACGGATGTCTCGCCCCGGTTTGTTCACATACTCCTGCAAATAGAAGATGCCGTGGTAATAGGAACTCAAATGCGACTTGTGCTCCAGGATAGCCTCGGCTGCGGTTCGATTCTCAATTCTTGCCATCAGCCGGCCCCACGAACCATCCACGGGCTTAAGCACCACTGGGTACCCCAAAGCCTCAATGGCGTTCAGGGCGCTTTCCCGGGTGAAGGCAACCTTGATCCGCGGGGTCGGTACTCCTGCTTTCCACAGGCAGTTCGAGGTCAATACCTTGTCACCCCCGATGCGTGCGGCAGCGAAGCTGTTGATGGTTCTGATCCCGTTTCGCTCAAGTATGTTGAGGACGTGTAGCGCACGGGATTGGGAGATCTCCCGGTCCAGAGCTACATCTACCTCAGGAAGAGCATCGAGGTCCAGCACTAGCCTATTGGTGTTGAGGAGCACGAGTTCAACGTCTTCGCGACGTTGTACTGCCAGAATGAGCAGTTTTTCCTCGTGCCGTATCCGGGAAAAGATCAACCCCAGCCTCAGCTTTCTCATGGGTTCCGTATGGAGGAGTAGGCAGGAGAAAGAGGACCTCCTCTTTTCCGTTCGCCCTATTCTCCCCAATCCTCCTCTTCCTGAGGGGCCAGCTCGATTGTGATAGGATCGACCGAAACCACCTCCAGTTCGATTCCACACGAGGGGCAGTCGATTATTTCGTGTGCAATCACATCTGGCCCCAACTCTAACGTGCTTCCGCATTCTGGACATGCTGACATTTAGACCTCCTTCATTGCCTCTGAGTGAACTTGACCGTCGTCCGTCCGGAGAAGCATCCTTGCCAGCTTTATCTGCGCACGAACCGCATCTGGCGCCGTGCCTCCTGTTGTATTCCGGGCTTGCACCGAATGCTCAAAATCAAAGAGCGCATGGACATCCTCGCCAAAGGCAGGGTGAATGGCCTGATAGTCGGGTAAACGGAGGTTCCGTAGAGATACACCTAGCTTTTCTGCCCGTTGGACCAATTGCCCCACCAGTTGATGGCACTCGCGGAACGGCACTCCCTTTGTTACGAGATAATCGGCTAGATCGGTGGCAAGCAACATGTCATCACGAGCAATGGCCATGTGGGCTGCGTTTACCTTCAGGGTACGGATCACTCCTGCGGCGATGGGAAGCTCTAGCTTCAACGTATCGATCACATCGAACAGGGCCTCCTTGTCCTCCTGTAAGTCCTTGTTGTAACCCGATGGCAGTCCTTTCAGGGTGCAGAGGAGCCCGACGAGATGGCCGACGACCCGTCCGCTCTTTGCCCGGATGAGCTCTAAAGAATCGGGGTTTCTCTTCTGTGGCATGAGGCTTGACCCTGTACAATATGCCTGTGCCAGTTCTACAAAGCCGAACTCGTGGCTTGCCCAAATGATCAGGGTCTCCGCAAGACTGCTTAAGTGAATCTGAACCAAAGCTGCCCAAGACAGGAATTCAACGCAGTAGTCGCGGTTTTCGACCGCATCCAGACTGTTCTGAGAAATTGCATGAAATCCCAATTCGGAAGCGAGGGCCTGACGATCAATATTGAACGGATTGCCAGCCAGTGCACCCGCTCCCAACGGGCAGATTCCCATGCGCTGAGCCACCTCATCCAGTCGCTCACGGTCGCGCTCGAACTTCCAAAAGAAGGCCATCAGCCAATGGCTGAATAGTAGTGGTTGCGCCGGTTGCAGATGGGTGTAGCCGGGCATGATGATCTTCAGGTGCCCCTCGGCCTTCTCGACGATGAGTTTCTGTAATTGAATCACGGCTTGTCGTAGGGTGGTTGTCTCTCTCAACAGGTAGAGCCGCAGATCCGTTGCCACCTGGTCATTGCGAGAACGGCCAGAGTGGAGCTTTCCCGCGACCGGTCCTACCAACTCTTCCAGTCGCCGCTCGACAGCAGTGTGGATGTCCTCGTCATCTACCTGAATAGCGAAGGACTCGGCCTCAAACTCTGCGCGTACTTGTTCTAGCCCCGTGACCAGTTGTTGGTACTCCTCGGCGGTAATCAGTTTCGCTTGGGCTAATGTCTTTGCATAGACGATGCTTCCGTGGATGTCGACAGCGGACAGCCGCTGATCGAAGGCGATGGAATCGCTGAATTGTCGCATCAACGCGTCGGTCGTTTCGCTGAAACGTCCACCCCAGAGCGTCATGGTTCACCTTCCTTGACTAACACAGCCTTCTCCAGTCAGTCCCGCTTGAACGCGGAAAAATCCGGTGCCGTCAGGGACGCCAGGCTTCCGTTTTCCATGTCGATCAGCGCCTTGACCTTCAATGGCAGGCCAAAGAGGTTAATGAAGCCTGCCGCATCGCTCTGGTCGTACACGTCGTCCTTTCCAAAGGTGGCAAAGTCCTCCCGATAAAGACTGAATGGAGACTTTCGTCCCACCACCGAACAACTTCCCTTGTACAGCTTGACCCGAACCGATCCGGTCACCCGCTCCTGGGTCTTGGCCACGAAGGCGTCCAGGGCCTCGCGAAGTGGAGTAAACCACAGGCCATAGTAGACCAGTTCGGCATAACGCTGCCCGATGAGCTGCTTGTAGTGCAGGGTCTCTCGATCAAGGCATATGCTTTCCAGACCTTGGTGAGCGGTGTAGAGGACCGTGCCGCCGGGAGTCTCATAAACTCCTCGCGATTTCATACCCACCAACCTGTTTTCCACCAGGTCAGCACGACCGACTCCGTGGGCGCCGGCCATTTCGTTTAATTGTGTGAGAAGTTCCACCGCCCCCAATGCAGTCCCGCCGATTCCCACCGGGACACCCTGTTCAAAATCGATCGTCACGTAAAGAGGTTCATCGGGAGCAGCCTCAGATGAAACCGTGAGGCAGAACATCTCCTCTTCCGGCTCGCTCCAAGGGTCCTCGAGGATCCCCCCTTCGTGGCTTAAGTGCCAGATGTTGCGATCGCGGCTGTAAACGGACTTTTCCGGAGCTGCGATGGGAACATTGTGTGCTTCTGCGTAGGCCAGTGCGTCCTCGCGGGAGCGGATTGTCCATTCCCGCCACGGGGCGATCAGCAGCAGTTTAGGATTCAAAGCCTTGACTCCGAGTTCTAAACGGACTTGATCGTTTCCTTTGCCGGTGCACCCGTGTGCCACGGCGGTGGCTCCTACTTCCTGGGCCGTTTCGACCAAGTATTTTGCGATCAGGGGGCGGGCAAAGGAGGTGCCCAAGAGATAAAGACTTTCGTAGATCGCTCCGGCCCGCATGGTGGGAAACGCGTATTGGGTTAGAAACTCCTCACGCAGGTCTGCGATCACAGCTTTGCTCGCACCGCTTGCGAGTGCTTTTTCTTCCAATCCGACTAACTCATCCTCACCCTGTCCAAGGTCTGCGGTGAAGGTGATTACCTCACAGTCGTAGTTCTCTTTCAGCCAGGGCACGATCACCGAGGTATCCAGCCCACCGGAATACGCCAACACAACTTTTCCGCTTATTCTCGTCATCTTCTTCTCCTTGCTTCATCGTTTAGAAAACTGCTTCTCCTGCTACGCGGTAAGGCAACACACTACAAAACGTTAAATGGGCAGTCTTAGAAAAAAATGTGGCCGGGTAGCGATCCCGACTGTAGTGGCACTTAGAAATTGAGAAGAAAAGGCGACATACAGCCCGGGTGACTACCCGGCCGTACGTCTACGGACAAAAGCGCTGTGACAGCTGCAGGTCATGGCAACAGGACTATAACAGGCTTTTCAGCAGATGTCAAGCGAGGGAATGATTTCCCCTAGTGTGAGCTGCTCGATAGTGCTCATCTCATTATGAAGAAGCCACTGCCTCACGTGATTGGCTAGAATAGGGGTATCCGCCTGACTGGAGAGACTGCATGGATCTTGAGGAGCTTCGTCAACACTTGCTGGGCAAGCTCGGAGCAGTGGAGGATCGGCCGTTTGTCCCCGAACTCCCGGTTTGCAGGGTGATGGGGAAGATGTTTGCCCTGCTTTGGGCGCAGGATGTTCCGCCGCGGCTCAACCTGAAATGCGATCCCTTCCACGCGGAGCTCCTCCGCGAAACATTTGCTGCAGTGACATCGGGATACCACATGAGCAAGCGCCACTGGAACACTATCACCCTTGACGGCAGTGTGCCAGATGATGTCCTCAAGGACATGATTGACGAATCCTACGACCTCGTCGTTTGCGGCCTTACCCGCGCTGCGCAGGCGAAGCTGGACGCGCGGGCGTGAGTTATCACCTTTGTTGCTGTAACTGCCGTCGAATCCTCAAGATCGCTTAACATTTGCCCTGGATCGCAGATCGGCTTCAGCCATTCTCGGCGCTCTCAGCCTACGCTTTCTTCATTTCTCAAGACGCAGGATGAAACTGAAGGTGTCGGGAATTCCGGGGACTCGTGCTGAGTGCTGCGCTTCCATTCAGACAGCTCGCGCAATCTGCGGATTTGCTCGATTTCGTACGGTGAACCGTCACTGGAAAGCACTTCTACATTATCTCCTTCGTGCTCTAAGTAGTGCAGGACTTCATCCAGCTTCTCGTACCGGAAGCCGAGGACGGCCTCGTCGGTCAGTCCGGGAAGCATATCGGGAGAGGGTGCCTGCTGGATGATCGTTGCGGGGATGTCAAGGTAGCGTGCCAGCTCGTACACCTGTGTCTTGTACAGTCCCAACAGAGGCTCGATCGGAAGGTCGTCGACCCCGTCCCTAACGAACCAACCGACGAGCCACTCCGTCCTGTTCGCAGCGCCCACAACGAGGAGGTTCCTCTTGATGGCGTAGTCCTCTAGTAGTCTCCGCCTGGTGACATGCTTGACACTGAAGCTGCTTTCAACAGAGTTGGCAAGCGCGCTGTAGATCCCGCGGGCCAGCCTACCTTTGAGAGGCTCACCGCGCCGGAGAACGAGGTTGAACGGATTCTCTTTGCCCAGAAATCGATAGACGTGCCACCCACTCCGAACTACGCCTCTAGCCAAGCAGGGAAAGCGATGGCCCAACCGCATCATGGAGGAAGCATAGGCGCCCTGTTCCTTCAGGATGGGAGTAATGGCTCTGGCCTCGAAATGAATCCCCAGCTGTTTTGCCAGGTCTCTTGCCGAGCCAAGAGATCTTGGATTGCTGTCCCTGTCGTGAAGATGGAGCGAATGAACGGCCAATGCCCCGACGGCGCGGACGGCAAGTGTCGCTAGCACGGCGGAATCCACACCACCGCTTAGTCCGAGGGCAACGCCGTCGGCTTGGGTCTCCTGAACCTTGTGTCTCAGGAAGTCAATGACGATTGTTGAGACCTGTTGGGGATTGATGCTCATCGTTTTCTACTCCGCATTTCTGAAATCCCGGCTGCGGTGATGCGCAGAGGTGGTGGGGCCTCCAGACTCCCGCCACGATAGCAAAAGGATCGCGTTGCCGATTGGAGATGGCGGTACGGAGTCCTTTGCCAGCATCTACTGGAATCTCACAACGTAGCGGCATACAGGACCGCCTTGGCCAATGGACTGTGCGAGTTCTACGATCACTGACCCGCCCAAGATCACCTCAAAGAGCGCTTTGACATAACCTTGCGAGCAATCACAGAACGCCGGCGACAACGTGACCAGGCCTTTTCTGACCGGGGGACAACCGCAGCTTTCGCACACTGCGTGGATTGAGTCGTCTTCTCTCACCCACTTGCCACACCAGGGGATCTCTTGATTGGCCCGCTCCAATCGTTCATCGATTTCCGTCGCGCTTTTCGCGATGAACTGGGCGAGCTTGATGAACCCGTAGTGGACCGCGCATACACGTCTGCACGATTCGAGCAGCCGTTTCATCGTTGTTCTGTCGAGCTCGTTTTCCGTGCTGGAAAGCAGCAATGCCACCCATGCACGCAGGAATTCAACGCATGAGCCTTCATCAGTCATGAACGCATCGCCATCACCACTTGGCAAGAGAGGCCTACCTCGGGCCCGGAGCCGCGGACGGTCACTTTGCTGGTACTATAGTGCGCGTGCCGGGGTTCTGCCACCTCGGAAGCATCGGGGAGTCTGCCTCGTCAAGCGCAATCACGTTGTTGATTATCTGTAACTGCTCATTGGGGAAGACGTGGCGAACGACCACGACAAGCAGTATTCTGAGAGATAGATTGTCTTGCGAGCAAAGGCGGTCGTAGCAACTGCGATTCCTGTGCACGTTGGATCGGCGGCTTACAAGAGCATCACACAGAGGCGACTATGCAGTTTCAATGGACAGCGGGTAGCAGCATTTTGCTAGGGTCGGCGGCCATCTCCCTGATCATTGCTGGAATGGCCTGGCGACGGCGCACGGCGCCAGGGGGGGCTACCCTTGCATGGCTCATGCTGGCGGTTGTCGAATGGTCCGTGGTCGTCGCGCTGGAACAGGCGGCTGTGGGTCAGCCAGCCAAGATCCTGTGGTCGAAGCTGGAATACGTCGGTATGAACAGCGCTATAGCTCTTCTTCTCATCTTCGCACTGCGCTACACGCGCCGCGACAGATGGTTGACGCGCCCCGGAGTTGTTCTGATGTGGGTGATCCCGGTACTGAACGTGATTATGGCCGTGACGAACGCATGGCACGGTCTGGTTTGGACCGGCTTTTCGCCAAGTCCAGCCGGCAACAATCTCCTGGTCTATCACCACGGAGCATGGTTCTTCATCATGGTGGCCTCTGCGTACACTTATTTGTTCACCGCAGGCGTGTTACTTATCAGGAAAGCCTTCCGCTCCTCTGTTCTGAGTCGGCGGCAGGCAGGTTCCGTGCTGCTGGCAATGGTTGCGCCGTGGGCCGCGAATATCATCTACGTATTTGAGCTTTCTCCCCTTCCGGGGCTGAATATGACGCCGATGGGGTTCACGGTCAGCGGATTGATCCTCGTATGGAGCATCGTCGGTTTGCGGTTGTTCGATCTCGTACCTATTGCCCGCGATACCCTGGTTGAACACATGAGTGACGGCGTGCTTGTTCTTGACGCACAGAACAGGATTGTCGATACGAACGAGGCTGTACGGCAGTTTGTCGGAGCAAGCGCAGCGAACATCGGGCAATCTGCAGATGTGGTCCTATCGAAATGGCCGGATATTCTCAGAATGTGTCACGATAATGCGGCCTGTCATGTAGAGACTCTATTGGATCAGGAGGCACCCTGCTTTGTGGACGTGCGGATCTCCCCCCTACAGGATCGGAGTGGATACCTCACTGGAAGGCTGATCATTTTTCGGGATATCACGAAGCGATACCAGGCAGAAACCAGGCTGCAACAGGCCAATCGACGCCTCAAGGAACAGTTGACAGAAATCGAGGTTCTACAGGCCAAGCTTCGCGAACAGGCGATTCGGGATACGCTCACCGGACTGCTGAACCGCCGCTATTTGGAAGAGACACTGCCGAGGGAACTGGCGAAGGCAGCGCGGGAGAGACACTCGGTCGCGGTAATCATGCTCGACATCGATCACTTCAAGGAGATCAATGACTCATTCGGGCACAAGGCCGGTGATCTCGTGTTACAGGCTCTGGGAAGGCTCCTGCGCACGCACACTCGGGGCGGAGACATCGCGTCTCGGTACGGTGGTGAGGAGTTTGTTTTGGTTCTGCCGGGTTTGGCCATCGAGGCCGCCTACCAGCGCGCGGAACAGCTTCGCACGGCTTTTGAGGAGCTTCGGTTGAAATGGGTGGGTTCAATGCTGTCCGCCACGATCTCGGCAGGGATTGCTACCTACCCCGGCCACGGCAAGACAGAAGAGGAACTACTGCGTGTGGCAGATCAAGCGATGTATGCTGCCAAGGCCGCGGGGCGCAACTGCGTGAGAGTTGCACAATGACCGCCTCGTTCTTGGCGGACAGAGGCTAGGTAGGCAAAAGGGAACGTCAAAGGGAACAACCAGTGAATACGGACTACGATCCGCTGGCATCCGTCCAGGCTGCCGGGCCGCCGGGAGCGATCTCGTTCATCTATGGGTTGCCGGATCCCGACACGTTTCCTGTGAAGGAGCTGAGCGCGGCGTTCGATGAAGTGCTGCAAGAGAAGCCGGCTTTGGCGCTGCAGTACGGGCCTGAGCAGGGCTACGGTCCGTTGATCGACTATCTCCAAGAGAAGATCGACCGCGACGAGGGCCTGGGGCTTACGCGGGCAACCCTCATCATCACCGGTGGTGCGTCGCAGGCCATCGATCACATCTGCACCCTGTTCACCCAATCCGGGGACATCGTGCTGACCGAAACCCCGAGCTATTCCGAGACGATGCAACTGTTCCGCGATCACGGCTTGCGGCCGCTGCAGATTCCAACCGATGAAGGAGGCCTGCAGGTCGAAGCGCTGTGTGAGCGATTGGAGCACCTGATTCAGTGTGGCGAGCACCCGCGGATGCTGTACGTGATTCCCTGTTATCAGAACCCCACTGGAATCACGTTGGCCGCCGACCGCCGCAAAGCGGTGCTGGAGCTGGCCGATCGATATGGCTTGTTGGTGGTGGAAGATGATGTATACCGCGATCTTGCATTCGATAGGCCACCGCCACCGTCTCTCTACGCACTGGATGAGCACTCGCGTGTGTTGCGCGTGGGAAGCTTCTCCAAACTCCTTTCCCCTGCCTTGCGGTTGGGGTGGACGATGGGACCAGAAGAGCTGATCGAACGGATGATTGGGAGTGGCCTTCGCTGCATGGGCGGCGGCGCCAACCCGCTGACGGCGAATGCGGTTGCGACCTACTGTCAGCAAGGGCTGTTGGAACCGCACATCGAGCATCTTCGCAGGGTTTACAGAGCACGCCGCGACAGCATGCTTGAGGCCTTGGAGGTACACATGCCGGAAACCGTTTGCTGGACCCCACCGAAGGGCGGCTTCTTTGTTTGGCTCTCCCTGCCACCACCGTTTCGCGCCATTGAGGTCGTGAAGTGGGCCCGGCAAGCCGGTGTGTTGGCCCTTGCCGGCGATCCGTTCTTCGCCGAAGAGCCGACCGGCCAGTTTTTGCGCCTTGCCTTTAGCTACGTGATGTCCGCGAAGATCGCCGAGGGAATTGAGGCGTTGGGCAAAGTGTTAGTCACTGGGTGCTAGCGTCTCGTGTTGGATCGCTGGATCAGGATCCAAGGATCTTCCGGCAATCGAAACCTCTCACATGAACCGCTCGAATCGGTCTTGTTTGGCTTTGCAGATGGGGCACACGGCAGGTGGCTGTTCGCGAGCGCACAGGTAGCCGCAGACGCGGCAGCGCCAAACTGGCAGAGCCGGTTTCTTTGTCATGGATATCTCTTTGAGCGGAGAGCGTGATGTCCGATCCTGAGGGCGCTGCCCCTCAGGGGGACGGCGCTCGGGGATCGGCTGCGGTTCGCGCTCACCTCGTGCAATCTCCTCGGAGACGTACAGACAGCAGTAGCAGCTGCCCCAGTCGAGCAAATCGGAGTCGCGATAGTCGCACGGACAGATGATGTCGGAGTCCTTCTCTTTGTTGCCTAACGCTAGGCGGCACGGACAGGCCCAGTAGCCGTAACGGCGCGCGTTGACAAGCAAGCCCTCCACGAGCTCGCGAGTGAATTCCCTGTCTGGGTTCAAGTGATAACCGGACGCTTCGGCCTCACGATCGAGCCGCTCGTACAGTGCATCGATCTTCTCTATGAGGATTGATGTGTCATTGCTCATAGATCCAACGCCTTCTTGATCTCGTCCGGTTTGAATCCGACGATGCAGCGCTCACCGTCAATGACAATGGTGGGGAAGGATTCCTTGGGGTTGAAGTGGCACATCTGCGCCTTCGCGGCCTCCTTCTCCTCGTCTTCCAACAGGTCGACGTAGACAAACTCAAACGCCACGTCGTGTTCCTCGAGGAGCTCTCGCGTGCGCTTGCACCACACGCAGGTGGACAGACCATAGAACATCACGCGGCGTGTGTTGTGAGTCCCAGCGACCTTGCCTCGTTTTTCGGGCATTGCTGCCTCCTTGGTAGCGCGTTACGTCCAGATCGTCCCCTGGCTCGTGTCTTTGAGCGTAATTCCCAGTTCAGAAAGTCTCTCCCGGATCGAATCCGCGAGATCGAACTCCTTCTTTTCTCGAAGCTCGGCACGCAGGTCGACGAGAATCCTGATTAGCTCATCCTGCACGCCCTTGAGGGGCCGCTCCTTCTTCTGGAAGAGTCCGAGTGGGTATCCAAGTTCACGAATGAGTGCGACGGCGTCCCTCAGCGCCAGTCGATCGGCACTTCGTGCGGTTGCGCGGAAGCGGTTGGCCTCGGCGACGAGTTCTTGGATGGCCGCGATCGCGCTGACGGTGTTCAGATCGTCTTCCATCGCTGCCCCATATTGGTCATGGTACGTGGGGAGGGACGTGAGGAACGCTTGGCCTCCCGAGCTGGGGGCTGCTTCCTCGGTGCTCCCAAGCTCGGCCTCTACATCATCGATCAGCGTCTGTACGCGCGCGAGCGCTTTCCTTGCTTCCTCGAGGCCTTCCTCGGAGTAGTCGAGCGGCTTTCGATAGTGGCGGGCAAGGTAGAAGTAGCGCACCGTTTCGCCGTCGAACTTCTCCAAGACATCCTTGGCGTAGTCGAAGTTTCCGAGAGATTTTGACATCTTCTCGCCGCTGAAGTTGAGCATCCCGTTGTGCAGCCAGAAACGGAAGAACGGTTTGCCGGTTGTGGCCTCGGCTTGGGCAATTTCGTTTTCGTGGTGCGGGAAGATGAGGTCGTTTCCACCGGCGTGGATGTCGAGCGACTTGCCGAGGTACTGACGCGAGAGGACCACGCACTCGGTGTGCCAACCGGGCCGGCCCTCACCCCACGGCGAATCCCACTTCGGTTCGCCGGGCTTGGCTGCCTTCCACAGCGTAAAGTCGAGCGGGTCCTCCTTGCCGTCCGAGGCGGCGACCCGTGCACCAATCTCGAGCTCATCCGTGCGCCGGCCGGAGAGCTTTCCGTACTCCTTGAACGCGGAGACGCGGTAGTAGACGTCGCCATCACGCTGGTAGGCGTAGTCTTTGTCGATCAGCGTCTGAATCAGCTCGATCATCCCCGCGATGTGCTGCGTGGCACGGGGGCTCTCCGTCGGCTCCTCGACGTTGAGAACCTTGAGCAGGTCGA
>Ga0180432_10004827_pt1 | contig 18261 bp, 21 predicted proteins | sample SS_ome_10_FD_132414 | JGI IMG/M metagenome (GOLD analysis project Ga0180432, IMG submission 132414) | Hypersaline lake sediment archaeal communities from the Salton Sea, California, USA - SS_1_MS_2 metaG | ecosystem: Environmental > Aquatic > Non-marine Saline and Alkaline > Hypersaline >...
ACAGGGTTGCCTGACATCATTCGTCTGTTCAGCTCCCGACCTCCCCTCGAGCAGGTCCAGGATATGATTGCGGACCAAGCTGACAAGCTCACCAATGCCACCAACAGAAACGTGGAGACGCTCCACAAGCAGCAACAGGCTCTGGAAGCGCTGGATGCGCTTTTGGCCATGCAGCGCGAAGAGCTGGCCAAGCTGACAGGATGCGTTGAGACAGTGCAAGACGTTATGCGCGACTGCTGTACCCGACGTGCGCCCACCACGCGTGCAAAGCTGAACAGGAAGCCGACGAAAACAAAAGCCGTGGGCCCCCCAGAGCCGTCGGCAGTGATGAAGATCATGGTGCACGATGAGGACGAAGAGGAGGTATTCCAGAAGGTGCCTCAGATGGATCGTCCCTGGCAACAAGAACAAGTCCAGATGCAGGAGGAGTGATGCCGGAACTCACCACCCCCTTTCAGCTCGTTCCTGACCGGAAGCTTTCCAAAGTGGAGCTGGTAGTTGCTATCCGCCAAGCGGTCATCGCAGAACACGATGCGGTGGCGCAGTACACGCTGCAGGCCGAAGCAACGGATGATCCTCTGGTGAAAAAAGTGCTGCTGGACATCGCGGATGAGGAGCGCGTCCACATCGGGGAGCTGACACACCTCTTGGAGTACCTAACCGAAGATGAAGAAGCACTGATGAAGAAGGGCCGCGATGAGGCCGACGGTGCCGCGCGTGGCGTAGTGGATGGACGCGAGGGCGAGAACGACAACGACGAGGAGTAGTCGATGCCGCTGTCTGCCCAATTTGGTCTGAGGCTTGATCCTGATGTTGTACGGGAAGCGGAATGTACATCTGCTGAGGCTGTCGGAGATTTTGTCTGTATCGCTGGAGATCCACCGAATGGCTACGATGTGGTCGCTAAGGCAGACCCGGCAGATTTCAACAAAATGCCTGCGGTGGGGGTTGTCATCAGCAAGTCATCTCCTACTGAGTGCCTTGTGCAATGGTATGGAGAGACTCCAGACATTTTCTCGGGGCTCTCCTCTGGAGAAGTATATTTTGTAGGCGCAGATTCGAAGATTGCGGAGGAACCACCGACCCCAATTACAGTACCGCTGTTCACACAGTTCATGGGAGTCGCTACTGCAGAAACACGGCTGTACTTGAGACCCAACGATCACATGGTAAGGAGAGTTCCCTGATGGCGAAGAGATCGAAAGCAAAACCCAACAAAGAAACCACTCCGAAGAAGACAGCCACGCCCGCAAACCCACGGCCGAAGGAACCTTCTGCCGTATCCGTCAACGAGGCTCACGACCGGATGCCGGATACCGTCGAAGACCCGGCCGCCGTGTTTCGGATGGCGATGTTGGACATGAAGCGCGTCGCTGTCAACAACAAGCTGGCGTTTGTGGCTGTGGAGCAGGAGAAGAAAGTCCAGACCGCGGTGAACGAACGTGATCGGGCACTCAATCAGGTCAAAGCTGAGCTGGCAGAAGCGGAGCGGGAGCTCCTCGCACAGAAAACTGCGATCGAAGAGCAATACGGGATCGCGTTGCGGTCATACACGTACAACGACGAGACGGGCGTCCTGACCAAGCAAGCGTTTCTCGATGCAGAGGAGTCGCAGAAGAAGCCGGGGGACAAGGAAACTGGGGAACCGAGCAACAAGACCCTGCACTAAGCACTAGGAGGAAAAGAGATGGCTGAAAGAAAATTCTTGTTCATGGCGGCGGACGGCTTCTCGGAAGAGGGGGCAGCCACCGACCACGCAGTAATGAGTGGCCTGGTTATCGGGTCTGGCTCGTATGTCGCGGGCGAGATTTCCGGTCTGACCGGTGCCACGGCCGACGGTGAGGCACTGTCGTACGGGCAAACCGGTGCGAACCTGGCCGGGCTGACCATCGACACCGCCAACCTGACGATGTCCGGCGTGACCATCACAGGTCTGCCGACGACACCGACAGGCGCGACCGAGGCGGCCAGCAAGGCGTACGTCGACAGTGTAGCTTCCGGGTTGTCCTGGAAGGAACCTGCCGAAGTCTTGCGGGTGGTCGACGACAGTCTGGTGACTGCGCCGACGCTGGGCACCGGAGATGCCGGTAAGGCCTACGTGGTGGGCGGCACTGGCGGTGCGTGGTCTGGCTATGCGGTCGGCGATATCGTGGAGTGGAGCGGTACCGCGTGGGCTCTGGTCCTGGCCGGGTCGGGTGGCGAGCCCATCGACGGTGCACGGGTCGTGGTTGTAGAGGCCAGCGCGGCTGGGTCGTTTGCCGGTGAAGAAGACAACATCGGTACCTACGACGCGACAGGCAACAGCTGGTCGTTCGACACCTCGGCAGAGGGTTGGGCCATTCTCATCACCGGTGAGAACAGCATCTACGAGAACGCTGGGTTCACCTACGACGGTGGCGCCTGGGTGCAGTTCACGGGTGCAGGCCAGATCAACGCCGGTGACGGTCTGTCGAAAGATGGCAACACCATCGACGTCAACTTCGGTGACGGTATCACCAACGCCAGTGACTACGTCGCAGTCGACTTGGACGCAGCCAACTCTGGTCTGGAGCTCACCGGAACGACTCCCGACAAGACCCTGGGTGTTCTCGCGAATACCGCTGCAGGTCTGGACATCGATGCCAGCGGTGTGAAGGTCGTGCTTGAAGCCGACGGCGCTCTCCAATTCGACGCTGGAAATGGTGGCATTGAAGTCAACTTGGAAGCGACCAACCCGACGCTGGACATCAACGGCTCCAACGAGCTGGGCGTGAAGTTCAGCACCACAGCTTCCGGTCTGGACCAGGACGCCAATGGGCTGCTGGTCAAGGTCGACGGCTCGTCGATTCTCATCAACGGCTCGGGTCAGATTTACTCGGCCGGCGCTGATGAAGCGACACGCGTCGAGAACGACTTCACTGCAGGTGAGGCCGTGGCCAAGGGCGACCCGGTTTACTGGGACACGACAGCTGATGAATTCGGCAAGGCGACCGCGGGCACCGACGCAGAGGCGTACGTGTTCGGTGTTGCCAAAGTCGCTATCAGCGCGTCGGCTGCTGGGGCTATCGTCAGTTACGGCCCTGCGGCGGACGTCTTGACCGGAGCCACCCCAGGTGCGAAGTACTACCTGGGCGCAGCGGGCGGCTTGTCGACGTCACCCCCCACAGGTAACAACCGCGTCATCCTGATTGGGTGGGCTATGAACGCGACGGACCTCTGGGTACAGCCCATCGACTACGGCAAGAAGGCTGCGTAGTTCGAGCGGTAAGTGGTGTGTCAGGGTGTGGGGAGCTTCGGCTCCCCCACCCTTGTTGTGTGTCTGAGGTGTTTGCATGGTCGATCGCGTCAAACCACTGAAGATCGAGGGCACTGGGTCTGGCGGCAGCCAGAACGACGACTTTCCCACGTCGCTGAACAAGAATGAGGATTTCGTCGATGCCCGGGGTCTGACAATTCAGGACGACACATCGGACGACGAGGACGTGATTTTGTCGCGCGATGCCAGCGGCAATATGACGTTCCTGGATCAGAGCAACACAGTCAAGACTCTTACGGATCTAGTGTCAGGTACAGGAGGCCTCACTCCCACAACACACGCAGTGCTGGATCAGCTTGTCCACGACCTGTCGGAGGACTATTACGAGGAGTACACGCGAACAGGGAATAAAGTGACCAACATTACCGTTTGGACGGACGCGACGAAGACTACAAAAGTGCGTGAGGAGCAGTACACGTACACGGGAAACAAGGTCACGCAAGAGGTCCGGATCCAGTACGACGCAAGCGGCGTCGAAGTCGAACGCTTGACCCTTACCTACACGTATACGGGCTCCTTGGTCACGAGTGCAACGGCAGTGAGGACACCATAATGGGACTGGTTCAAGTTATTATCGACGATAGCACCTCAAAGGTCATCACCGGTACCTACGAATTTGACCGAGACACCGGCGGAACTTTTATCGGAAGCTCAGGCACCGCTTTCCCAGGAACCCCCGAAGCGGGTGAGTGGTTTTGGCGTACTGACGAAAGTAAGCTGTACCGACGAGACGACACAAACACCGATTGGGAAGCTGTAGCGTCGGACGTTGTAGCCCACGTATCGACACACGAAAATGGCGGCACAGACGAACTGGACGTTTCTGGTTTGTCAGGTGTGTTGGCCGACGATCAACCTGCGCTAGCACATAGTTTGGGTGGCGCGAAGCACACCGCAGACACCCTTGCCAGCCTGAACGCGAAAATCTCTGATGCGACGCTGGATGACGCCGGGGACCCCAGGACGCCCAGCGCTCACGCATCGGGCCACCAAAACGGTGGTGCGGATGAGGTCAACGTCGCGGGCCTTTCCGGCGTGCTCGCCGACGATCAACCGGCTCAGGCCCACAGCCTGGGCGGCGCCAAGCACCTTGCCGACACCCTGGCAAACCTCAATTCGAAGATATCAGATGCAGACCTCGTGGTTCAGAAGGCCATCTCAGTCTATGACGCTGCGGGAGGCCAGAACTTCACGGGCGCCACAGTTTTGAACCTGGACACCGTTTTTTACCAGGACACTGACACTTTCAGCTTAGCTTCTGACGAGGTTGAGGTGCTGGTTGCTGGCGTGTACTCGATTCACGTGCAGGTGTCGTTGGGTCTTGCCAGTGGCAGCACGCGTACGCAAGGCGGTGTTGGACTCCAAGTAGACGTCGGTGCAGGATTCGTTATTGTCCCTGGCACGTATGCGTACACGTACAACCGCACAGACGGCTACGATCGGACAACTGCCAGCATCACCGTAGTTGCGGCGCTTAGCGCGGGCAACAAGGTGCGCGTGTTGATGTCTCGCGTGGGAACGGGGGGCACATTGCAAACAGAGGCAAGCGGTTCGCGCCTGACAATGAGGAGAATTCAGTAATGGCTCCCACCAAGTACACGAAGTCTGTCTCGTCCGATTTTCCGAACGGTGTCGCACCTGATCGGTTGGAGCAGGACATTGCGCAGGACCCGGACATCGTTACGGCGCTCTTCGTGAGCGAAGACGAACCTTCCGGGATCACGGTTCAAGGTGACAACTGCGACATTTGGTTCAAAGATGTCCTTTCCACGGAAGAACAGTCGGCGCTGACTGCTGTGTGTGCTGCGCACTCCGGTGAACCGCTGCCGGCGCCCGTCCAAACAGTGGAGGTCGATGAACCAAAAAGCGCCAGCGGCATTGCGCTCATGGAACCGATGCCGCGTGAGGGCTCGAGCCTTGTGGTGGTCACGCACAACTGGTGCGACCCGACGAGCTGGTACACCCAATCCGAGCGTGTCGATGACGAAGAGCTAACGACCAGCGACGACCTGACGTTTTCCTCGGCGCACGAAAACTGGATCGACCTGACGCACGGAAAAATCTACCGAGAGGATCTCATCGCGGCATCCTACGTTCCGGTTGTGAAGGTAGATGGTGTCGTGAAGGAAGAGCGCGCGCCGTGGGCCACGTCGGGTGGTGATTACAGTGTGGACTACGCTACAGGAGAAGTCACATTCTTCGAGTCACAAGCGGGAAAGACGGTGACCGCGAGCTACAGCTATGCCAACGGCAGTTTGTTCATTATCGCGCCTGCCGCCGGTAAGCGTCTCTGGGTGGAGTACAGCGAGGTCCAGTTCTCCAAGGATATCGACCTCAAGTCGAATACGTATTTTCAGCCGTGGGCCTACAACCCTGCCGATCCGCCGAACAAGATTGCGGCATCAGACCCAACGACGTACAAGACGCTGGACAACTACATCGAGGAGGCCAATGGCACCTATCCCGCCATCCCCGCCATGGGTGGCACACGTGGTTTTTCTCAGGACAGGCTGACGTTCCCGTTCAAGTATGGCACTGTGAAAGAATTGAAGTCGTCTTTGGGTGTGGAGATTCGCGTGCGGTTGGAGGACAACGTTCCGTATGGAGGGGAGTATGGAACGGCAACCTTCTACTGCACGAGTTACGACGAGGGGTAAGATGGATCAGGACGTGCGAATTGTTTTCACTGCGGGAACCCATTGGATCAGTCGGTTGATCCGTTGGGCACTCCGTTCCGAGGTGAGCCACGTGTACATTGAGTACCCGTCTGGCATGTGGGGAGGTCGCTGGGCAGCTGAGGCCACCAAGGGGGGCGTTCGCAAGGTTCCTGGTTGGAAAGCACGACACAACGTGTACGCCGAGTTCCGCTGCAAGTTCGAGACGAAGCCTGGGTTTGCAGCGGTGTCAAAGTACCTCGGGGAGGAATACGATTACACTGGTGCGGTGGCTCTGGGCCTTTTGGCGCTCCTGTGGCGCTGGTTTCGCGTGAAGGTGCGTCACCCGTTCAGGAGCTCAAAAGCGCAGTTCTGCTCAGAGTTTGTGACACACTGGTTGCAAGGGTGCGAGGTGGAACACACCGCGAGATGGGACGTCGAGCGGTCGGGGCCTGGACGCCTGTACCGCTTTTGTGGTCGGTCTCCTGAGCAGTTCGAGGAGATCGGGGAGAAGGCCGCATGAGTTACAAAGGGCTCAGGTTGGAAAACGACACGTGGTGGTGGGAGCTGGTTCGGTTGGACGAGCTCGGATTGCCGGAGAGATGGAACTTTGTCATCCCGGACAAGCTGTCGCACTTCCTCACGGTGTTTGGGCTAGCGTGGCTGCTGTTCGCTCTTTGCCGCGGCACCTGGCTGAATCGGCATTGGGCAGCTGCCATCGCGTGGTTGGTCATGATGGGTCCCTGGGAGATTGTGTGGGACGGGATGTTTCGGCAAGGTTTCTCCTGGAGGGACGCCGTGGCTAATACACTAGGAGGGCTTCTGTTCTGGTGGTGGGCAGCTTCATACGACCACGTGGGACAGTCGCAACTGTGAGACATGGGCAAGCATGATCGTCGAACGACCAAATCCAAGCCAGGTATCACTGCAGATTACAGCACGAAACCTGGATGGCACTCCCAAAACGTCGTTAGCGTCAGCTACGGTGCGGGTGTATCATTTGAGTGGCGTTACCGAAGTGGAAGACCTTGCAAGCACTGCGCTGGCACAGGTTGGCACAAGTAACACCTGGAGGTACGTGTGGACGCCTGGTGCCTTGGATGTTGGGCAGTACTTTGCGGAGTTTGCCCTGGAGGACTCCGATGGGGCTACATTTGTAGACGTCGAGGGAATCGTGGTTCAGGACTTCGCGTTGCAAGTGGACGTGGAACTGATCCGCAAGATCGAGAAGGGGCGTTGGCGCATCGACCAGACGACCGACAAGATGTACTTTTACGACGAGGACGGCACCACGGTTTTGTTGGAGTTCGACCTCAAGGACATCAACGGTCTCCCGAGCCACATCAATATTTTCGAACGGGACCCGGTGTAGTGCATGCCAACGATCATCACAAGAGGCCTTGGTTACGATGAACCGACAGTTGTCAGCAGAGACATTGCGTCCCGATTGGTCGGAACCGTCGTTGCCGAGGCTCGCATATTCGGTACGGTGCGAATCGCGGATGACGCGCCTGTGGGCCAAGTCCGGGCTGAACCCATCGCGGTGTTCGGTATGGTCGAGGTTGAAAACCCACTTGTTGGCATCGTTTCCGAAGCGCAAACGATCATCGGGTATCTGGTCGAGGAGGGTCCGCTCATGACAACCGAAAGCAATCGCATCGTGATGTTCCTGCGGGACGACCGCACGCTGTCGGTCACTGCGAACTACGAGGAGGGCGGAGCCGCTGACCTGACGGGAGCCAAGGTTTGGTTCACAGTGAAGGACAAGGCTTCGGACCCCGACGCTGATGCGCTGATCGAAAAGAAGAGCAGCTTGGCGGGTGGTGATGACACGCAGATCAAGATCACCAACCCGACAGGCGGCGCTGCTGAGATTTACATTGTTCCTGATGATACCGACACCATGAACCCCGGCATCTACAGCTACGATGTCCAGGTGACCCTGGCGAACGGCAAGACCTACACCATCGTCCGCGACCGCATCACTTTCAAGGAAGACGTGACGAAGGCGAAGACCTGATAGGCTACGAGTGCGGCGATGGGACAACAAGCGAAAATTCTGCTGGTCGACGACGACCGGACCATCCGCAAAATGTACGGGGAATACCTCCGCGCACACAGTTTTACTGTTATCGAAGAGGGTTCAGCCACAGAAGCGCTCGACCGATTGATGAAGGGGGAGGTTTTTGACCTGGTCATCACAGACATCATGATGGCCAAGATGGATGGTTGGGAGTTTCTGGACACCATCAGGTTGGAGCTGAAGCTGGGTGACCTGGCACTCCCCGTCATCATCGTCAGTGCTTTCGAAAGCGACACGCTCGAGGCTAAGGCGCTAGGGAAGGGGGCGAATGGCAGCTTTGTGAAGGGGAACGATCCGTTGTCGAAATTGCTGAAGCAGGCACGGATACACACAGGTCAAGAAAGGAGCAAATACAGTGACACCGACACCTGATCCGGCGGCTTTGGCAGAGGTACCCTGGGGCACCATCCTGGGCGTCGTAGGCGGCGCATTCACGGCTTACGGAGCCCTCTTGGCCTTTTTGGTTCGGCGACTATTCAAGGCAGCCCAAGAGAATACCAAGCAGAAGAACGACCGCTTGGAGGAGAAACTCGCGCAAGAACACGAACTTGTGTTAGAATTGAGTAAGAGGGTCGATCAGTATTTCAAGGCCCACGAAAGGCTGCGTGACCGATGGGAAGAGTTCCTCCGGGACTACCTGAAGATCGACAGCACCCGTGGTCAAAAGATCGACGCCCTCTTCCGCGTCGTCGACCAGATGCAGGAAATGGTGCGGGACGTCCGTCCCGCCATGAAGCAAAAAATCGAAGAATCGTTTACGCATTCACTGGATGCGTTGAAATTGTACGTGCGGGAGCTTCTAGCACAGGAGAAGCGCCATGGCTAACGGCGCACAAGCCGCCGCAGAAGACGCGGGAATCTGTGAGGACGTTCAATTGACGCCGCTGCAATGCAACGCTGTAATTGAAGAGAAGCTAACCCACCTCCAACCTGTGATGGAGTGTGCGTTGGTGGAAATTCAGCGGTTGAGGGACGGACTCGCAAACGGGGAAATCAGTTGGCGGTCGCTCCTGAAGAGAGCGATCAAGAAGCACGAGGAATCTACGAAGTAAGCAGCTTCCTCACCTCTGATGTGAACCGGTCTACGCCGTCTTTAGTCAAGACGGTTTCCTCGCCCAAGACGGAAACCTTGTGGGCGTTCTCCCCGCTGAATACGAGGTCGTTCAGTTCGTGGAGGGGCCAGAGCGGTCCGCAGTCCTGCTTGCGGGCGGGGTCGATTTCCTGGTGGTCGACGAACTTCTCACGCTCAAATGACGGTACAGCCAACCACATGAGCCGCTTGAGCGCGATGTTCGCAGCAATCTGTGCGGTGGTGTAGGGTTCCCACAGCTTGCCACCCACCTCCTGCACCGGCTTTTCGTTGTTTACGGGGTAAAGATGCCGTCCCTGATAGACGAGTCGCCCGTCGTCGTTTTTTGAGAGCAGCCCAGCGTTGATGTGCTCGATTCCCACATACGTCCGGTTGGCCCATGTTGCGTGCCACGTGACGGTAGTCAGGGGGTCGACCAGAACCATGCTGGTACCGTCGTGGTCCATCACGAAGTGGGCACAGGAGTTTCCCACCCCGGGCCCGCGGTCACGTTTGGAGAACCAGCGAAGGGTGCCTTTGCAGTTGATCCCAGCGGTGTAGTGGTCCACCCAGCCAACGGGGGCCCCGGTTCCCCAGGGCCCTCCGTGGCGATCGGTGGGAAAGTACCTGTTGTAGAAGTTGCTGCCGACGCGCTTGCGGATGTGGTGCTCACTCTCCTCCTGGAGTAGTTGGATCGCCGTACGGGCGTCCGAAGCGTCCAGCTTCCCACCGTTGAAAACCAGGTCGAATGCCGCGCGTACCTTGTCGGTGAGAATCCAGTCGAAGAACGACACGCTACACCTTCTTCTGCTCGAACTTCGCGTTCTTCCAGCGTGTGGGTGCGGCGTTGCCTACGTAGTAGCCGCTTGTGGTCTTGCCGTCACGGAGCGGGCGCGTGAACAGGAACAGCTTCTTCCCACGCTCCCGTGCCGAGCTGCGGGCGATGTTGTACTGATTCCGCTCGTAGTAGCTTCTTGGTCTGGGCATTGTGTCCTCCATGTGCATTGGTGTAGTTTCGCGGCCTTGTTTTTGCATTGTAGTTTTGGAGGTGTTCGAATGTCAAGCGCAATTCAGTGCTCTGCAGAAACAAAGTTTCCAACACACGTTGATGGGACAGCGTGCGCTCAAGGGCTACCAGGTTTCCTGCAAGGGCTTTGGTGGCTGCCTTCTCGAAACGCTCCTGACGCGCCTCAAGCGCACCGATCCGTCCGTATTGGATCAGGTGCAGAACCACCGAGACACCCAGGGCGGTGCACAAAACAACCACAGCTGCGAGAAGTTTCATCGTCTTCCGCTTCGAATCCAGCGTTCGGCGCTTTCCGACAAAAGGTTCCGGTCCTTCAAAGCGGTGATCATTTTCTCTTTGCGCGCTTTGTCTTCCGGACCCAGACGGGGCCACTTATTGGTGGGGGATGGTGTGCCAGCCATATCAGCCTCCTACATCGAGTCTTCATCGAATCGGACGTCAGCCACCGACTCGGTTCCTGTATCTGCGCAGGAGGCCGATTCGTCGGAGGGCTGCAAGTCCTTACCGATCGCAGCGGGAGTTTCTTCGGTGCCTTCGCATTCTTTCTGTATGAGACCTTGCGTGAGGCAGATGTCCCGGTCCAAGCGCTCCTCGAGCGCACGGAGCGAATCCACTGCAGTCGACAAGGCGTTATCGGTGGAGGACAGGAAACCGCCGAAGATCAAATTGACAGAGTCGATGAACTTCTCGATTTTTCCCGCGGTGCTGGACCCCATGTACAAGATGGCACCTGTTACCGCTTCAGTACCCTTTTCAAAAGGCGGTCTGTCTTCAGCTCCGAAGAGCGCCTGTCCCAGTTGCCGCAGGAAATACTGGTTACCGCCTTTGCCCGGCTTCATGACCCACATGGCGGCGTAGACGTTCGGGAGAGTGAAGGCGTCGATCAGTTCGCTGAGTGTAGCAGTGATGTCGTTGGCAAACTTGCTGTAGCGATTGATTTCGCGTTGCAAGAACTCCAGGAACTCTTCGATCTCGTCCTTACCTGTGGTGAGCCCCGCCTCGAGTTCGTCGAGCCAGCTGACCAACCACGCGACTGCCTCCTGGAGGCCTGGGATGAACGAGAGCAGCGGGGCTGCGTACCAATCGGGAGGGACGCCGTGCCGCGGTCCCAGCTTGATATTGACAGGCACGTCGATGCGCACAGCGTTGATGTCGAGGGGCGCGTCGTAGGAGGTGGTGACGTTCCCGTCGTCATCCAGAACATCGATCAGGTAGCCCACGCTGTACCAGTAGGTTTTCCCGGTTTCGATGGTCCTGTCGATGACGAGGGGGACCCGGTTGTACTCGGTTCGCAGGATCTCAGTGTCGGGCGCGGCGCCGGCCAGGATCTGGGACTTGGTGTATTCTCCGTCTTCCCACCGGTTCACCACGAACTCACGGATCTCAAACCGCGCGTTTCCGTAAGCGGCTAGAAGCCAGTCACGCTCGTCCGCGGTCCATTCCAGACGGACGGCGTAAGGGTCCGTCCCAAAATCGCCTTCACCGACAAACTGCTGGTCGATGATAGCCTCCCCAGTGACGGGTGTGGGCACGACCTTTGCTGTGAGATCCCTGGGTACGGGAATTTCTGCGTTGTCCAGGTTCACACCAGGCAGCTTGAACATCCGCATCAGCTTCTTTGCGAGAAGAACAAGCTCCATGTAGGTGTCCGTTCCAAACAGGAGTACGACGGAAGCGACGTAAGCGTCCCCATCGAACTGTGGGCGCATGAGGTCCTGCTTGTCGGACATGGATTCTGCCACAGTGGCGTAGAACCCGTAGTTGCCCGCGCCCCCGTCAGGTGGACGGCTGATGTAATCTACTCCGTCAGTGGTCTCGAGGAACGGAAAGCCGATGGTGTCGCGGTTGCCCAAGTAGAAAGTGTCCGGGTCTCCTGTCCAGCTGTAGGGGTCCACAATGTGCATGGGGACGAACAAACCGTAGGCGCCGGCGCTTTCCGTCAGGTCTTTGATAGCGTCTCGTAGCGCACTGATGGCCGCTTTCAGGATCTCAACGTCGAGGTTCTCCAGCTCGAAGTAGAACTTCACGATGAGGTCAGCCACCGTCTTTGTGATTTCGACGATGGTTTCGACAGCGCTGATAGCTGCCTGCAGTTGCGTCTTGAACTTATCGAGGCTCTGAACGGCCTCTGAAGACGCTCCGAGGTTGAGCTCGGACCACCCGGCTTTCAAGGTCACGTTGGCTCCTTTTTTCACGGTAGGCAACCGACTTCATGTAGAGCACCCCGCGGTGCGCCTGTTGCAATGCTTTCAATTGCAGCGCCTTCTTTTGAATGCGTGACAAGCGATCCAGAAACTGGAATAGCGGTGTCTTGGTGATTGGTTGCCAGGTCACATTCCCACCATCACTTTCTTCGAAACCGAGAACGGTACGTTGGGGGCCACCGTCGCACTCATCAGAGGGATCGGCGGAAGTGTTGGTGCAAAAAACGCGAGCGCTGCTAACGGCGGTGGCAGCATGTGCGTGTGGGAATCGAAGGTCGCGATGAGCGCAGTCATGAGAGCAATGAACTTCCAACCCAACACGGCTGGTTCGAAGATAGAAGGTTTGGGGGCGGTTGCCTGGGTGGAGATGTTGGCGCCCACGTACACGCTCGCGGTGGGGAGCGCGGCGTCCATCATGAGCATCCCCAGTTCATTTGCAAGCAGCTCAACATTGCCAGGCCCGTGGGTGTTCACCTTGAAACCGCTCATGGCTTTGACTGTGTCGCCCGCGGTGACGTTGCCCACGTCGAACATGACGCTGCCGTTGGTGACGACCACGTCCAGAGCGTTGGTTAGCGGGGTAGACTGGAGCGCGTCGCCTGAGACGTTGATCTTCATGTTGCGCATGGCGGCCAGGGACCAATCACGCATGACCGTGTCACGGCGGTCGCCTCCGACACGACAGAAGCGTGTGTCAAAAGCTTCGGTGATGTGGTTTCCGTAGATTTGCTCTTCCCGGACACCACGCACTTCCAGGTAGTCGCTGCCCTGCTGGACGTAGGTCTGGCGCCCTTGGCGAATGCTGCACTCGTGTCGTCCATCAACAGCCACGGTGGTGTTGCCGGCGTTGTAACGACGCTCGGAACCATCCATCTCCAGGGTGAGCGACGACACCTGTTGGCCACCCAGATCCCGGGTTTGGAAGTTGAGAAGGCCTTCCGCATCCCCACCCATTTCAGCGCGAACGGTCCAGTTCTCTTTTCCCGCGCCTGTTTGGGTGACTTGATCGGTGCCACCCTCGAAAACGAAGGAGCTCTTGCCTCCCTCGTCGCGGAATTCCAGGTTTCCAAAGCCGGTCAGGAGGCGTGCATTTCGGCCGGCCATGACGAGGGTGTCCCCGTCCTGGATGGCTTCGACTCGAGCCATGGGAGACGCTTCCATGACGACGACACCACCATCCAACACGGCCAGTTTTTGTCCCTGGTTGCCTACCCAGCCACGATCTCCCAGGTGCATGTCCTTGGGCATGCGCCCAAGAAAGGTGGGCCCGTCGTCTGTGGGGAACAGGTCTCCGCTCGAAGACCCGGTGGGATCCAGGTCGAAACTGGGCCTGCTGACGGCTTCCTGGTCGGTTGAGATTGGCAGCACCTGGCTGATTACAGGCCACCCAACGTCCAGGCGCAGCACAACGGGGGTTCCGCGTCGGGGAATCTCAAAGCTGCCCCCAGAGCCCTCCACGTCGCGCGAGAGGCCTGGAAGAGGGACGTTTCCGTAGTAGTTGCCCCCGGCGCTGACGTCGCAGGAGCCTTGGGCGGGATTTACACGGACGATGACGCCCGGGATCTCAGGCTGCTTGTGGGGGCTGTCCCGGAGAGCCCCTCCGAAAAGGGACTTCTCGTGCGAAAAACCATTGCGCATGTGGTTGTTTCCCTTGTCAAAACACGACAAGAGAATTATAGGCGATCGGGAGGGGGATTTCTACCCGTTATTTGTCGGCCTCGTTCGGGTAGATCTGGTCGTTGGACATTCCGAGCAGGTTCTCGTTGGACAGCTGCGATTCCACGAGGCTACCAGGCTCAGGCTCACCGGCCTTGCCCATCAGCATCGGAAGTGCGCGGTCGAACAACATGGAGACTTGCTCCAAGATGAGGTTCTGACCGGCGTTGAAGCCGATATTGTAGCTGTTCAGGGCGCACAGCTCCATATAGAAGGCGCCGATGGAGTTGTGCAGCTTGTCGCGGAAGAAGCAACCCAGTCCGAACGGGATGAGGAACAGTTCGGAGTCGAGGTTCATGAAGAAGGTGCTGTTCGCGTCGACAGCGGCCTTGTCATCGAAGCCGCTGACATCCAAGCCGGCTTGCTTGGCGTTGGTGTACAGCACGCGGAGCATGTTGCGCCCGTTGACGAACAACCGCGCCATGTTGGCGTTTCCCTGGGCCTTGCCGCTGACGTAGAAGGTGCGGGCCGAGCCGATGGCCTGCATGGGCTGCGTGGGCTTCTGGAGAACGGCGTTGAAGCTCTGGACCATTCCGATCGGAAGCAACTTCTCGAAGAAATCGTCGCTCGCGCCGCCTTCCGGAGTGATGCCGTAGCGTGCAGGGCCAGCCAGGATGAGGGTGTCGTCAGGGTGAGCACTGGTCAGCGCCGCGTGGTCCATCAAACGCTCGATGTGGCTGCGTTGGAATTTCCACGTGGTGTGGTCTTCGGTTACGATAGGCATTGCCATTTTATGTGCTCCCTCTGAAAGGTCTTTCGCCTAGTTTATCACTGAGGCCGGATTCCCATAGGGTTTTCTTTGCCCAACCCCGGAAAAACAGGCTGCATTCCGTAAGGGTTCTGCGCTCCCAGAAGCCGACCAGCGGCGTAGCCGCCTGCAGCTCCGCCGCCGACTGCGCCGAGCAGCCCTGCTTGACGGAGAGCGCGTTGTGCTGCGGGGACTGATTCGGCCGCGATGAGGCCTGGTACTGCCTCTCCGGCCCCGACACGGCGCGCGATGTCCCGATACGCTGAGATGGGTTTGCCCTCGAAGAACTTTGGTGCGTCCTTCAACCCGCGAAGGGAGAGAGCCTGCCCACCACGCGCGCCCAGGCGCCCGGCCAGGAGACCAGCCAGGGCACCCTCTTCGCGGTACCCGGGGCCAGCCAGGACTGCGCCACCAGCGGCAGGGGCCCACCATCCGGCGTGACGGCCAGCCACGTCGATGAAGCGATCCAACCAGCCCGCGCTCTTTTCGATGGCGTGCATGCGGCCCAGGTCGGAAGCGACCTTCGCGTATGCCTTCTTTTCGGGAAGCTTCTTCCCCTTGGGGGTTTCACGCTCCCACTTCGCGACGTCTTTCTTGCTGATGTCCGCGTCCCCACGGAAGCCCGGCTGAACGGCCGCGTGGAAAAAGCGTCGCTGTGCTTCGCTCTTGAACGGCATCTGCGCCTCCTACGCTTTCAGGTGCAAACCGATCTTGTTCAGCACCTTGGGCATCTCGATCTCGGCGTAGATTTCCACGCGATCCACTTCCGAGGCCAGTTGTTCGAGCGATGTGATTTCCGCCGACAACAGCGGCGCGCCGATGCGTGGGAAGGTGCGCAGCTGCAGGAAATCGGTTCCTGTGTTGAAGGCGTCCCGGAGCAATTCCAGGGTCTCTGGGGTGATGTTGTACCGTCCGATGAACGTGCGCATGACGTCGCGGTAGAACAAAGCGATGTAGTCGAAGTTCTTGACGTTCATCAGCTCGCCCATCTCGTACGTATCCGTGTCGGTGGTGACCTCGTGGATGGTGTACGGAGGGCTGACTTCACTGTCTTGGACGAAGACGTACCAACCACCATCGTGCAGCCCGGTGAGCTGGGTGTCGCTGAAGTAGAAGTTCGAGTTGTCCAGCTGCTCGATGCCGCCGGCCGAGATGAAGGTGAAGCCTTGGTGCGACGGCAACCCGGCGATCATGCCACCGATAGCGCAGGCCAGGTATTGCCCGTGGAGCCAGTTCTGCGTGTCGGTCTTCTCGTTTTCTACGCCGCTGACCTTGCAGGTGTTCGGCCAAGCCATCACGCAGCGGCTGTTCTTCAGCCCGGTGGTGATGGTGTTCAGCTCGGTCACCTGGGCGTCCCGGTCCAGGTCGATGGAGATTCTGTACGGCATGTCGCCGTCGAACCCTTCGACGAAGGTGTCGGGCGCCAGCTCTTCGAGGTCTTCCAGGGTGGCGTCCAGCAGCTCGTCGCTGACGATGGCACCCACCGGCCAGGTGGTGGTAGTGGTGTCCCACTTGGTCGGGTCGGTGTCTTCCGGGTACGGAATCTGGATGTTCTCACCGACTTGGACCGTGGTGAGGAAGCTCGCGGTGTCGTCCCGCAGCCGGGTCAAGCGCGCGCGCGAGGTGAGCGACGCGTCCGGGTTGCTAGCCACGGAGCGGAAGAACACGACGTTGGTCGCGCCTACCAGCTCATCGACAAGGCCGCTCTCCGGGTCACCGATGACCACGTTTTGGTTGTCGAGCTTGTTTTCCACGACCCACATGCCGATGTTGGCAGCGGCGGTCGACTGCAGGATGACGCAGAGGTCGCCCACGGCCACGTTGGTGAAGTCGGAAGCTCCGGAGCCTGTGACCGTACGAGACGCGGCGGTCAGGGTTCCGAGGGCCGTTTCTGCTACAGGACGGTAGACCTGCACATCGACGGTGTCGGCGGTGACTTCGCTGAGTTCCACATCGATGTAGTCGCCGCCAGCGTCGACTGCCGTGATGACGAAACCATCGTTGTGGGCTGCGGTGGCGCCCCCGCTCACGTGAGCGACGTCGCCGGCGATGACGTTGGTGAAGGCTCCGACCTTCGTGATGCGGCCCTTGCCGCCACCGTCAGTTCCCCAGGTGGCGCCCGTCGTGTCGGCGTAGATGGAGCTGGCTGCCACACCCTCGCTCTTGAGGATGGGCGCGCGGACGGAGTACGCACCGGCCACACCTGCCTGGTCGCTGGTGAACTTGGCAGCTGTGGTGGTTCGGAGGCGCTTGCCGCCGATGGCTCCCAGAAGCGCCTTGGCCCCGGCGTAGCCGCTGGAGCTGAACAGGTGCTTCTGGTCCGACACCGTCTCGAGATCCGCATGGGAGTGCATGATGTCAAGCAGGTCGTTTTCGTCCACCTCGGCCACGAGGAAGTCGGTGGCGTCGGCGGGGTCGACGAAGACGTCCATGTCTGCGCTGGCGCCGTCGGGATTGAAGGTGTGACCCACCACGCTGGGCGGTGCCGAGCTCTTCTCGGTCGGCAGCTCGTCGTAGGAGCCGATGACGATGCGGAACTTGGACTTGTCGTATCCGGCGAAGTCCACGCAGTGGTTCTTCCACATCGTGATGACGGAGACCCACGCGGAGGTCGTCAGCTCGTCGGTCACAGGCACAATGCAGTAGATGTCGTCGCGGGTGCTCACACGGTCCCGGGCGGCGGTGTGACCGACGAGGTCGTCGGTGGCCACGCCGAAGGCCTGGATGGGCGTTCCGGTGTTCGAGAGCGCCACGTAGACGCCCACGGCCAACGGATTGCGCTCGTCCAGGCGACCCACCTTGCTGGTGATTTCATCCGTGCTGTTGACGGTCTGCACCGACTCTTTGTCCACGCGCATGGCGCGGTAGCCGATGTAGATGCCGTCCGCGAAGTTCACCGGATAGGTGGTGTCGTTGTAGGCCAGCAGGAGACCTGTGGGGCCCGTCTTGACGGTGATGCTGTTGCCCACCACGCTGTAGTAGTCGTCGTCGACGACCTGATCGCTCAGGACGTGCTCGACGCGAAACTTGACGTTGGTGGTGCCCAAGGCGGTGACGTCGTCCGCGGTGAAAATGTTGTTCAGCAGGAGCTTGGCGTTGCTGGAGTCGTCGACCTGTTTGATGGTCTTGACCACCGTATCGGCGGCCAGCTCCGAAGCGTTTTTGGTCATGATGAGACGATCGCCCGGCTGCACACCAGCAGCGTCGAAGTCGTCACCGGTGGACTCGAACCAGTTCTCGCCCGAGGCGAGAGCAGGGGACGAGGTGGACTGTCCGGTCATGATTTCGATGTAAGCGTCGTCGAGGATGACCTCAACGCTGTCAGAGTCCAGCACAGCCCCGGGGGCCTGGCTGATGTTGGGGGGATCGGTTGTCAGGAAGTCGCTGCCAGGGTCCGGACGCCCAAGGCTCTCACCAGCCGGGGAGTTGGCACACGGCGCGTTGGCGTCCGTGTAGGGGCTCTTC